>OLOW01002154.1_pt1 | contig 13505 bp, 14 predicted proteins | sample 1672801 | NCBI WGS metagenome assembly OLOW01 (sample SAMEA3136725, study PRJEB25190) | human gut metagenome | biome: human gut; feature: human-associated habitat; material: faeces | place: Austria | collected 2013 | reverse complement strand
GGCCAGCCTGATTGCCACTTTTGGTACGGCAAGCATTACGGCGAATGCAGTGGCCAATAATGCAAGTTCTCTGGTTTTTGTTCCAGCGCAGGCAATCGGACTGGGGATGATCACGGTGGTAGGGCAATGCGTTGGTGCCGGCGACTTTAAACAGGCGAAAAGCTATATGCTTAAGCTTACCGGTGTTGCTTATCTGTTTATGGTTGCCCTGAACGTTTTGATGTATTTCTGTATCGACCCCATGCTGGCGCTGTATCAGCTTTCAGATGAAACGGCGGCAATTACCCGGGAAATTATGATCTGGCATTGTGTTGCGGCTGCTATCCTGTGGCCGGCAGCATTTACCCTTCCCAACGGGCTCAGAGCAGCGGGTGATGTGAAATTTACCATGGCGGTTTCGGTGTTTTCCATGTGGGCTTTCCGCATTGGATTCAGTTTTCTGATCGGAAAATATATGGGAGTCGGCGTATTGGGCGTATGGATCGCTATGTTTATCGACTGGATTTTTCGGATTATCCTTTTTGCCTGGCGGGTAGTGAGCGGAAAGTGGAAAAACCGACAGCTGGTATAAAAGTGCCGGCTACTGCGCAGATCAAAGCAAGCTTGCTTAGAAAATGGGCCGCTGTGCCCATGGGTAAATGGACAAGCACTGTAGAATTCAAAAAGCCTGCCGAAAACCGGCAGGCTTTTGTATTTGTTTCTGTTTCAGGTTACGATAATTTTTTGTGATAATAGAGCTTACAGCCTCCAACGATCAGGGCGATACAATAGGTCGAGGCTAACAAGGTGTAAAACACTGTCCGGTTAAAGTAAGACGATACCAGGGTAGCCAGTGCCACTGCCGCCAGGATAATCAGAATACCCGAAACTGCGCAGCGACTTTGAATATACTGATTCCGTTCGTCCGTTTCCGCGATATACATTTTTCGGAGTTTCTCACTATTGCGAAGTGCCCGAGCAGACTGAACGACAAAAAATAACGCAACGGCAGCAATGCCAGTGGCAAACCCCAGCGTAAAGCCGGAAGAAAGCGTTTCCCCAACGCAAAAATGCAAGACGATGGCAAGCAGGGGAATCAAACAGCAGTATACAGAACCAAAGACAATTCGCTTTTTCAGTTTGTTTCTAAACGTTTCCATTTATATCCTCCACTTCTGAATCAGGGAGACCCGGGATCTTCTGTATTCTTTGTCTCATTGGAAGACGACCTGATGCGTTTGTTCTCGTCAGACCGTATTGCCGGTGTCATGGACAGACTTGGATTCAAGGAAGGTGAAATGATTGAACACGGCATGATTTCCAAGTCCATTGAACGTGCGCAAAAGAAAGTTGAGGAGAACAACTTCGGTATTCGTAAGCGTCTGTTGGAATATGACGACGTGATGAACAAGCAACGTACGGTTGTCTATACAAAACGCCGCCATGCTTTAATGGGCGAACGTATCGGTATGGATATTGTGAACATGATTTGGGACCGTTGCGCCAACGCTATCGAGAACAACGACTACGAAGGTTGCCAAATGGAACTGCTTCAGACGTTGGCTATGGAAACTCCGTTCACCGAAGAAGAATTCCGCAACGAGAAGAAAGAGAAACTGGCTGAAAAGACATTCGGCATTGCCATGGAGAACTTCAAACGTAAGACTGAACGCCTGGCACAGATTGCCAATCCGGTTATCAAACAGGTATATGAGAACCAGGGACACATGTACGAGAACATCCTGATTCCTATCACGGACGGTAAACGTATGTACAATATCTCTTGTAACCTGAAAGCTGCTTACGAATCCGAATCCAAAGAGGTAGTAAAAGCATTTGAAAAGTCAATCCTGCTGCACGTTATCGACGAAGCATGGAAAGAGAACCTGCGCGAACTGGATGAGCTGAAACACTCTGTACAGAATGCAAGCTACGAGCAGAAAGACCCGTTGTTGATTTACAAACTGGAATCTGTAACGTTGTTTGACTCAATGGTGAATAAGATTAACAATCAGACTGTTTCTATCTTGATGCGCGGACAAATTCCTGTACAGGAAGCTCCGGATGAACAGGCTGCCCGTCGCGTAGAAGTCGTAGGGATGGCAGCAGGAAAAGATGATGCAGTCGTTATGTTAAGACGTATGATCGATGATCTGTATCATAAAGGAAAATTAAAAGACATCACAACATATTTCTGCGGGGAAGATAAATGAGCATACTATTTTTTATATTAAAGATCATAGGAATCCTGATCTTGATACCGATCGTGTTACTTTTAATCCTTCTGATATTTCCAATCTGTTACCAGATGGAAGGAGATTTTGCTGATAAAACACCGAAAGCACAAGCGAAAGTATCATGGGCAGTCGTATTTTTACGGGCAAAGGTGTGTTATGAAGAAGAACTTAACTTTGCAATCCGCATCTTTGGAATTCCGGTATATGATTCAAGAAAGGACCATTGGTCTGTATTAGGGGAGCATCCAGAGAAAGATAAGAAGAAAAACAAGAAGAAACATAAGAAAAAATCGACATCTGAAAAGAAATCAAAAAAAGAAGCGAAACAAAATAAACAAGAGATAAAACAGGAAAAGCATACTGTACAAGAACAAATTTCAGATAAAAAGGTGGTTCGGGAAGCAAAAGATATAACAATAAAAAAGACTTCAGAAGACGTATTTGATCTTACATGGGATGAAAAAGAAGAATCAACAAAGAAAGACAAGGAGTTTTTCGGCAAAAAAATCGTGAATCTTCTCAAAAAGTGTTATAATAAATGCAAGAATCTCATAACAAAGATTCGTAAGATTACAGATAAGATGGAGACTGTTGGAGACATCTTAGAAGACGAAGATATTATCAATGCAATAAAGAGAATCAAAGAATATGGAATAAATGCAGTAAAGCTGTTGCTTCCGCAGAAACTAAATGCACAGATAACATTTGGTTTCGAAGACCCATATTACACAGGGAAAGTCTTAGGATGGGCAGCGGTACTGATTCCAATTTACGGAGATCGCATAGATATTACACCAGACTTTGAAAAAAGAACTCTAAAAGGACATTTAAAGATCAAAGGAAGTATAAGAAGATATAAGATCTTACAGCTGTTATGGAAAATATACAAAGACAAAGATGAACTAATAAAACAAAAAGACCGAGCATTAAGAATGATAGGAGGCAACTAAAATGAGCAAAGAAAATTTAAAAGATACCATGGGTTCACTATTTGACGGCATGGAAGGATTCTTAACATCAAAAACAGTCGTAGGAGAACCTATCTATATCAAAGATACCATCATCTTACCATTAGTAGATGTCTCCTTCGGAATGGGTGCAGGAGCTTTCTCTGGAGATAAGAAAGATAAAAGTGGAGGAGGAATTGGAGGAAAGATGACTCCAAGTGCTGTACTTGTTATTAAAGATGGACAGACGAAGCTTGTGAACATTAAGAATCAGGAGACGATCGTGAAGTTATTGGATATGGTACCAGATGTGATTGACAGGTTCGCAGGTAAGAACGAAAGTTTGGAAGATATTGTGGATGATCTTGAAAAGTAAATTTTAATTTCGAGTTGGCCAACTGTAGAATTCGAGTATATGATAAAAAATAAATAAGCAACTGAACGCGATGCGGTGGAATTTTGCTCATATTTTGAACAAATCGCTGATCCGCCCAATTTCCTACGATAACTCGCTTTGGAGTTTTGTTTCAGACAAAAGTCTTTGAAGCTCAGACAATCGTCCAATTGGGCTGCGAATTTATTCAAAATATGGCAAAATTCCAATGCATCGCGTTCAGTTGCTTATTTATTTTTTATCATATACAAAAGACTACCGTCGCAAACCCAAATTTATAAAGGAATGAGTAATAAAATTTCGGAATAAATATGTACAAAAAGGATTTTTAAATATGAAACGAGTCTGGGCTATTGCTTTTTTCTTTTTCTCTATGGGGTTGTTTGCGGGATTTTGGATTACGCATGATCCTATGAAAATAGTTATTTGTATAGGATGTGACATTATAGCGTATTGTTTGTTTTTTAAATGAATTTCAATAGAAAGGTAAAATAAAAAGAGTTGGAAAAATTCCAACTCTTAGTGGTTTCTTATATAATCAATCAAGATTAAGCACGTTCAACCTTACCAGATCTTAAGCAAGAAGTACAAACGTACATTTTCTTAGCTGCTCCGTTAACTTTAACTCTTACGGATTTGATGTTTGATTTCCACATTTTGTTTGATCTTCTATGTGAATGGCTCACTGCGTTTCCAAAATGAGCACCTTTGCCACAAATAGCACATTTTGCCATGTTAGCACCTCCTTATTCCAATCTCTATTCCTGTTTCATTCCAGGCTCGACAACTATTTCATTCTAACAGATTGATTTATAAAAATCAAGAATAAATTTGCTTTTATTTTAAATCATTTTTTGAAACACTAGACTTAGAGGGTTTCATAATGTATAATCGAGTTATATGAATTCTCGTTTGGAGGTATAATTTATGAAAGGACATGTGAATACAAAGAATGGAGAAATCTCCATTGAAAATCAGGTAATTGCGAAATATGCCGGAATCTGTGCTCTTGGATGCTTTGGTATTGTAGGAATGGCAATGGTGAATATGAAAGATGGAATTGCCAAGCTTTTGACAAGAGATAATATCAGAAAAGGTGTATTTGTTTCAGTAAATAATAATAAGATCACGATAGACTTCCATATTATTGTATCTTATGGAGTTTCTATTTCTACAGTGGCAAGTAACCTTATGGAATCTGTAAAGTATCGTGTAGAAGAATTTACAAGCCTTGAAGTAGAACGGATCAATATTTACGTTGAAGGCGTAAAAGATATAGGATAATAGATGATGGAGGCAAAGATTAAGATGAAACAGATAGATGCAGCATTGCTGCAGAAGATGTTGATTGGCGGAGCCAAGAGATTAGAGGCGAATAAAGAATATATTAATGAACTGAATGTATTCCCTGTGCCAGACGGTGATACAGGAACGAATATGACAATGACAGCTCTTGCAGCTGCTAAAGAAGTTGGGAATGCAGCAGAAGTGACAGTGAAAGAAGTAACAAGAGGATTATCAAGCGGTTCTTTAAGAGGAGCCAGAGGTAACTCAGGTGTTATTCTATCCCAGTTATTCAGGGGATTTTATAAAGGTGTCAAAGATCAGGACGTATTAACAACAGAAACTGTTGCAGTAGGATTTAAGAAGGCAGTAGAGACAGCTTATAAAGCAGTTATGAAACCAAAGGAAGGAACAATCCTTACGGTAGCGAAAGTAACAGCAGAGAAGGCAGTATATTGTGCAAGGAATACAGAAGATTTTGAAGAATTTGCTCAGGTAGTGATCAAGGAAGCGAACGAGATTCTTCAGAAGACACCAGAGATGTTACCAGTTCTGAAAGAAGCAGGAGTGGTTGATTCAGGTGGACAGGGACTTGTGGAATTCCTACAGGGTGCTGTTGATGCTTTAATGGGTAAAGAAGTTGATTTAAGCAGTATTGAGAAGACAGCAGTTAAACCAGCAGCAACAGCAAGTGAAGCACCATTAGAAGAGAAAGACATCAAATTTGGTTATTGTACAGAATTTATCGTTATGACGAAAGAAGAGATTTCCATGGAAGAAGAACAGAAGTTTAAAGATTTCTTAATGGGAATCGGAGATTCTATCGTGGTTGTTGCAGATGAAGATATTATTAAAGTACATGTTCATACAAACCATCCTGGAAAAGCGATCGAGAAAGGTCTCACATATGGAGAACTTACGAATATGAAGATCGATAATATGAGAGAAGAGCATAGAGAACGTTTAAATCTCACACAGGCAGAAGCACAGGCAGAAGAAAGCAAACCAGAAGAACCTAGAAAAGACTTTGGATTTGTGGCAGTATCGATTGGCCAGGGAATGAATGACATTTTCCGTGAGTTAGGTGTAGATTACCTGATCGAAGGCGGGCAGACCATGAACCCTAGTACTGAAGATATGTTGAATGCAATCGAGCAGGTGAATGCAGAGACTGTATTTATTTTGCCAAATAACAAGAATATCATTCTTGCAGCGACACAGGCACAGTCTTTAGTGGAAGATAAGAATGTAGTGATCATTCCGACAACAACAGTTCCACAGGGAATCTCAGCGATCATTGGATTTGATCCAGAAGCAGATGCCGAAGAGAATGAAGACAACATGAAAGACATCATTGAATGCGTGAAGACTGGAGAAGTTACTTATGCAGTCAGAGATACATCCATCAATGGTATTACGATCAAGGTTGATGATATCATGGGAATCGATGATGATGGGATCAAGAAAGTTGGACAGGATGTCGAGAAAGTCACGTTAGAATTACTAGAAGAGATGGTAGATGAAGACAGCGAACTGATCAGTATTTACTATGGAGAAGACACAACCAAAGAACAGGCAGAAGCATTACTTGAGAAAGTAGAAGAAACATATGGTGACTGTGATGTACAGTTAGAATATGGCGGACAGCCAATTTATTATTTCTTATTATCAGTAGAATAAGAGAAGATGGGAAATCCCGCTTGATGGCGGGATTTCTTTGCTTTTCGTGAGAATATGATAAAGAATTTTGAAGGAGACAGAAGATGGATGGCACAACAAATATCATAGAATTAAAAGGAATTGGGGAAAAGAGTGCGACAGCTTTTGGACGACTTGGAATCCGTGATGTAGACAGTCTGATCACGATGTATCCAAAGTATTATCTTACCTATGAAGATCCCAAAGATGTCAATGAGATCGAGATTGGCCAGAGAGTATCTATTTTCGTTCGTATCAATTCGGAAGTTCATATTCAGTATGCAAAAAGAATGAAGATTGTTACATGCACAGCGAAAGATCATACAGGAACGATCATGCTTGTCTGGTACAATATGCCATATTTAAAGAAACAATTACATCAGGGAAGAGATTATATATTTACGGGAACTCCAATCTATAAAAATGGACGGATCACGATGGAACATCCAGAGATCTTTACACAGGAAGATTATGAAGCTAAACAGGAGACATTGCAGCCAGTATATCCATTAACAAGTGGACTTACCAATAAACTTGTTTCTAAGGCTGTGGCACAGACAAAAGACTATATCTTTCATATTCCAGAATATCTTCCGCAAAATATTTTAGATCAATATCAGCCAATGGAATATCATCAGGCAATCTGGAATATTCATTTTCCGGAATCAAAAGAGCAGTTGATCAAAGCAAAGAAAAGGTTGATCTTTGATGAATTTTTTATTTTTATCGCAGCGATGCATATGATCACATCAGGAGAAGATCTCAAGGAAGAAGGATACAAGATCGGGGTTTGCAAGGAAGCAAAAGAACTAGTGAAGAATCTTCCGTACGAGTTGACTACAGCACAGAAAAGAGCGTTAAATGAGATGGCAAAAGACATGGCGTCTGGTAAGGTTATGAATCGTCTGGTACAGGGTGATGTAGGATCTGGAAAGACGATCCTTGCGGTTATTTTATTATTAATGTGTGCCAAAGCAGGATACCAAGGGGTTTTGATGGCGCCAACGGAAGTGCTTGCAGCTCAGCATTATGAATCATTTACAGAACTTTTAGAATCTTATGATATAAAGATCGCATTGCTGACAGGTTCCACAAAGGCAAAAGAAAAAAGAGAAACCTATCAAAAGATCAAAGATGGAGAAGTAGATATTGTGATCGGAACTCATGCGGTCATTCAGGATAAGGTGGAATATAACAAGTTAGCATTGGTTATCACGGATGAACAACATCGATTTGGAGTAAGACAAAGAGAAAGTTTATCGCTAAAAGGTGAGAAACCACATGTACTTGTTATGAGTGCGACACCAATTCCAAGAACATTGGCGATCATTTTATATGGTGATCTCGATGTATCGATCATCGATGAACTGCCAGCAGAGCGGTTGCCGATCAAAAACTGCGTAGTCAACACAAGTTACCGCCCGACGGCATATCGTTTCATTGAGAAACAGGTCAGTCAGGGAAGACAGGTATATATTATCTGTCCGATGGTCGAAGAAAGTGAGACGATGGAAGGAGAAAATGTCATTCAGTATGCACAGATGTTGAGAAGCCAGTTTGCACTATCGGTAAGGATCAGTTACCTTCATGGAAAGATGAAGGCAGCGGACAAGCAGAAAGTCATGGATGATTTTTCAGAAGGCAAGATTGATGTTTTAGTATCAACAACGGTTGTTGAAGTCGGGGTGAATGTGCCAAATGCAACGGTTATGATGGTGGAGAATGCAGAACGTTTTGGACTTGCACAGCTTCATCAGTTAAGAGGACGTGTCGGACGTGGCGGCTATCAGTCCTATTGCATTTTTATGACGAGTTCCAAGAAGAAAGAAACGATGCAGCGTCTTGAAGTGTTGAATAAATCAAATGATGGATTTTATATAGCAAATGAAGACTTAAAACTTCGAGGACCGGGTGATTTCTTCGGAGTCAGACAAAGCGGGATGATGGATTTTGTTCTGGCAGATATCTATACCAATGCAGATATTATGAAACAGGCAGCTGATGCGGTAAAACAACTGGAGGAAAGCGGATTTGATTTTTCGAATTTGAAGAACAGCAGATTAGAAAAACAGATCGGGCTTGCAAGGAATATATAATAGGAGGTATATCGTATGGTACGTTTTTATTTAAGATTTACAGGAAGAGTCCAAGGAGTAGGATTTCGTTTTTTTGTAGCGATGAATGCAGAAAGATGTCATTTGACAGGATGGGTGAAAAATATGTCTGATGGATCAGTGACAGCAGAAGTTCAGGGAACCAGAGTTGAAATTGAGAAATTTTTAAATTTGATCCAGACAGGAAATCGTTTCATTCGAGTGGATGAAATCGAGAAAGAAGAACGTCCATATGAAGAAAATGAGAAAAGATTTCATGTTCGTTATTAAAATGATGTAAGTGTCAAAAAATAACAATCCATAAAATGCAACATCATGTAAAAACTCCCAGTGTATCTTTTGTACGCTTGCATATACTATGAGCGTAACAGATAACAAAACAAAAGAAATGGAGGACTTTCAACATGGAAGAACGAACTTCAGCAAGAAGCAAAGGAACAAACAGAGTCGAGGTACCAGAAGCGAGAGGAGCCTTAGACAGATTTAAGTTCGAAGTTGCAAATGAGATCGGTGTGGATTTAAAAGAAGGATATAACGGACACTTAACAACTGCTCAGGCAGGATCTGTCGGAGGAGAGATGGTTCGTAAAATGATCCGCAGACAGGAAGAAGAAATGTCTCGCTAATTAGATAAGATGATGTATCCGGATTGCGAAATTGCGTAGCAATGAAGCAATCCTCAAACATCATAAGATTTCAGAAAGAGGCAGTGAAAGTATAAACTTTGACTGTCTCTTTCTGAAATATTGGTTTGTCGGTTGACAAAATCTGTAGATATAATAAAATAAAAGAAATAGTGAGCAAAAGTGGAATAACTTTGCAAAGCAAATAAAAGACAAGGAATATACATAGATATGAGAGTCGTAGCAGGAAGTGCGAAGAGTTTAAAATTAAAGACGATCGAAGGAATGGAGACAAGACCAACCCAGGATCGCATCAAAGAGACGTTATTTAATATGATTCAGTATGATATCCCGGGAAGTACATTTCTGGATCTTTTCTCTGGAAGTGGAGGAATCGGGATCGAGGCATTGAGCAGAGGAGCAAAGGAAGCTTATTTTGTTGAGAAAGCAAAACCTGCATTAAGATGCATTCGAGAGAATTTAAGATATACAAAGCTTGATAAGAAAGCACAGGTTCTGGCAACAGATGTGAATTCAGCGATCAGGCAGTTAGAGACGAAGAATGTAACATTTGATCATATTTTTATGGATCCTCCATATAAGAAAGGATTTGAAGAAGAAGTATTATCAATCATAGATCGATCCTCTATCTGTACAGAAGATACGGTAGTTATCGTGGAATCGTCTCTTGACACAGAGATACCAGATTTTGAGAAATTAAAGGTTATAAGAGTAAAAGAATACAAGACAAATAAACATACATTTTTGATGAAAACAGTGGAGGATTAGAAGATGAGTATTGCAGTTTATCCGGGAAGCTTTGACCCGGTGACTTATGGACATATTGATATTATAGAGCGTTCAGCCAAGGTTTTTGACAAGCTGATCATCGCAGTATTGGTAAACAGTGCAAAGAAACCAATGTTTACAACACAAGAGAAGGTTGATATGATACGAAAAGTGACAAGTCATCTTGATAATGTAGAGGTTATGTCATTTTCTGGATTGTTGGTAGACTTTGCAAAACAACAGGGAGCCAGTGTATCAGTCCGAGGACTACGTGCAGTAACTGATTTTGAGTATGAGATTCAAATTGCACAGACAAATGCGAGATTGGATAAAGACTTAGATACCATGTTTTTTACAACCAGCATTGAGTATTCTTATGTAAGTTCCACGATCGTAAAGGAAATTGCATCTTATCATGGAGATGTTTCTGAGATGGTACCGCCTTACGTACAAGAATGTCTTGAGAAGAAATTTAAATCATAGGAGGCGAATGAATATGAGTGAGAAGTATTTACATGAGATGATTGATGATATTGAAGTACTGATCGACGAAGCAAAACCAGCAAGATTTAGTCCAGGTAAGATTATGATCGAGAAAGATGTATTGATGACAGTGATCGAGGAATTAAGGAAGCAGATTCCAGGTGAGATTGAACGAAGCCATAAGATCATTCTGAACAAAGATGCGATCTTGGAAGATGCCAGAGTGAAGTCACAGCAGATGATTGATCAGGCAGCAAGAGATGCAGGAGAATTGATCGATCAGAATGAGGTCGTTGAGATGGCAAAGATGAGAGCGAATGAGATTGAAACTCACGCCAAAGATACAGCAAGAAGTGTTGTACATAATGCGAATGAAGAAGCAGATCAGATCCGTGCAGGTGCATTGCGCTATGTCAATGAGATCATGGAAGATGTACAAGGTTATGTGGCAAGTGTCAAAGAAGCACAGGAGAGTGTGTTTAACCAGTTGTTATCCGCATTAGATTCAGATCTTGCATCGATTAAAACGAATGCGAAGGAGATAGAAGAACAGCTTTCCGGAGTCAGCATTCCACAGGCAAGAACAAGAACGGTAGAAGATTTCATTTCAGATGAAGACTAGATAAGCAAGTAGTCCGCTTGAAACACTAAAAAGAGATCTTATGAGCAGATATTTCCAGAGGGAGAGTCTGCTCTTTTTGTATACACTTAAAGTCTGCACGGCAGCAGACAACCCGCCAAAAGAAGTGATCATACACAATAATATGACTTTGCGGCTGATAGACATATGGGAAGAACCAAAATAGGAGATGGCATTTGTGATTTCAAGAACAGCGGTCAATCCTCTTTTTAAATAGAAAGGAAGTGGAAGAATTTCTAAAAGAGAAACGGCAATTGAAAAGATCATAATACAGATTCCGATCATGAAAATGGAATGAAGACTATCAAAGATTACCTGATCTGCTGATTTTTTGTGTGCAATGGTGGGAGAAGAGTGGTGTGTATGTAGAAAATCGCTTGTAAAAAATAAAAAGACCAGATAGATCAGATAACACATGACAGGAAAATACAGGCAAAAGAAAAAGCGCAGAGCAGAAATTTTGCCATGAAGGATCAATGTAAGAGTATATCCAGCAGAGAACATGGGACTGATCTGATTGCAGGTATATAATAGCTTTTCTCCTTCAGATTTCGTAAAAGATCCACAAGAAATAAAATCATCAATGATCTTCGCACCGAGGGGACATCCACAAAAAAAACCTAGAATACAGGTGTAAAAAAAGTCCTCATTGATACCAGGAAAAAGTTTTTTGAGGGGGTAAAAGAGCCGGGAGATCAGATGGAACGTTTGGTAATATTGCATAAAACCAGTGAGCAGTAAAAAAGGTAAAAGAGTCGGTGTGATCGTTGCAGACCATAAAATCAGCCCATTTTTTGCGCCTTGGACCGATGTTTGTGGAAAAAATAACAAGGAAAGAACACTAAAAATAAGTAAAAACTGGATAAAACTGGTTTTCATGAAAAATCTCCCGCTTTCTTTTTATAGTGTATGAAGCGGGAGGTGAAACTAGAAGATGATCTGCTCATCTTTTATGATCGTATGAAATTTCTGTCCGATCACGGTACGATATAACTGGTTGGCACGTTGTTCTGTAGATAATAATTCTTCTTGATCTTTGGATAAAGGATCATTCATAACACGCAGATGGCGGACCATAGGGATGGAAGATTTTCTTTTGATATTCCCGATCAGGAAGGAAGCAGAACGTTTGAAACCTAGAATCTGAAAATAAGGAGACATATCGTAAGTTCGTGCTTTTTCAACCTTTTCTTTTGTTATATCAAGCATGATATGCAAAAGATTTCTGCTTATTTTGCTCCAGGTGAGGTTTTTGGTCTTACAGGCACTGATCAGTTCTTCAAAAGAAAGATCAGATTTTAACATCTTAAAAATACGGTCCTTAAAATCGCTTGAAATACCGCTGATCTGTGTAAGATCTTCGCAAGAATAAATAGCTGCATGTAAAAGCAGAGAAAAATCATCCAGGCAGACAGGAAAATCTTTTTGATAATGCATCTGATAGATATCATGCAAAGCTTCAGGGACTCTTGAGAATAAAGGGCTTATCTGGTTTTGTTCTAAGATTTCACGGATGGATGTTGCAGAAGAAATCGAAGGTGTCAACTCCTTGCTGTGATGATCGTTTGAAACACGGGTAACACAGACGGGAATGATAGGGCTGTCTAACTGTAGCAAAGCTTTTAAATATTCAATCCCAAGAATATTATTCGGCTGTTTTAATACTTCGATCAAAGAAGCATCATCAAGATGCTCTCTAAGATAAAGTTCTTTTGCTTTCGGATAAGAATGTCCGAGACTCATAAGCTCTTTTGTACCACGCTCGATTTCTTCTTCATATTGGATAAGAAAGGATGCGATCTGCTTAAGTTTGTTAATATCTTGACACTCACTTCCAAAAGAAAGGTAGTCGATCACCCCTAGTTTGTGAAGCAGACTGACAGCTCCAATTGCAAAATCAGGGGCAGATGAACATGCTGCAAATAAGGGGAGTTCGATCACGAGATCGGCACCTCTAAGAAGGGCAGACTTGGTACGTATTTTTTTGTCCATAACCGCCGGAGTTCCGCGCTGTACATAGTTTCCACTCATGATGGCAATGACGTAGTCTGCACCCGTGATATTCCTTGTCTGCATGATGTGGTATTCATGACCATTGTGAAACGGATTGTATTCGCAAATGATAGCTGCTGTTTTCATAAAATATCCTTTCGAGATTCCTTATTTGAATCGTTTATTTTGTAAATGTATTATAAATCACAAATGAATAAAAGTAAAATTGCACAAAAAATGAAAAATGAGCAACAAGTATCTTGTCAGAGAAAACAAAAAAATGTAGAATAGAATATAGATTTTTCTGGAAATGTACAACGAAAAA
>OLOW01002153.1_pt1 | contig 13506 bp, 8 predicted proteins | sample 1672801 | NCBI WGS metagenome assembly OLOW01 (sample SAMEA3136725, study PRJEB25190) | human gut metagenome | biome: human gut; feature: human-associated habitat; material: faeces | place: Austria | collected 2013 | reverse complement strand
TTCCGGCGAAGATCCCTGGAAATCAGAAATTCCGCAAACCTTCACTACGCTGTACGTCAAGACGGCCGGTGACAATACGGTGATGACGGCAGAACAGATGAAGGCCGTAGCGGATGCCGTGAAAGCACTCGCAGCTCCGGCTACGGTGGATTTCTCGGAAGTCGTTTACGAATCGGAAACCTTCCCTAACTCGTTCAAATCGAATGCGAACCTCGCAGGCATCGTATTCCCGCAGAACGTAACGAAAACCGCTTCGGCCGCTTTCCAAAAAACGGGCATGACCTCGGTAACGCTACTGAAAGGCATCAGCTATGGATCGAACGCTTTCGACTCCTGCGCATCGCTCGTCAGCGTGACTGTCGAGGAGGGTGTGACCGAAATCGGCAACTACATGTTCCAGAACACCAAACTGACCGACGTAACCCTGCCCAATTCCGTCACGAAGATCGGAGCAAGCGCATTCAACGGCTGCTCGCTGACAACGATCAACTTCGGTCAGGGTGTAAAAACGATCGAGAATTCCGCATTCCAAAATTGCGGAGAGCTGACCGAGATCATCCTCCCGGATGCCACGGAAACACTCGGGCAGAATGCCTTCGGAGATTGTCCAAAACTGGCTAAGATTTCGTTAGGCAAGAATATGAAAACACTCGAAGCATACTGTTTCGTCGGCTACTCGAAAGGCTGCCCCTTGCTGGGTGACATCATCTGTCGGGCAACTACCCCGCCGACCCTGAAGGACGACTACGGTACCGGTCCCTTCGGCGGCGGTTGGAGTCCCGTTGCAGGCAAAGACGTCCCTGCTGAGAACCGGATCATCCACCTTCCGAAATCGGCCGATCCGGTCGGCGGTACGGGAGCCTACGCCGACTCTTCGTGGGTTAAATTGACCTCCTCAACTTATGGATTCGCCTTCAAATACGATGTGGAAGGCTAACACTAAAATAGAATGATCGCGCGGTGAAAATGTCGGCAATCCTCCCCGGATTGCAGGCATTTTCATCCGCATTTAATCGAATCGCCATGAAAAAATTACTATACATCCTCGCAGGACTCGGCCTGGCGGCCTGCACCTCGGACATCGAGGAACTTCCCGAAGTCGGTCCCCAACCCGGACGGGAGGTAACCCTCACGGGTATTTCCGGCACCGCGAGCCGCACCCAATTCGTGCCTGGCGACGGGACCGAAATTCAATTTCAATGGAGCACCGGCGACCGAATCTGGGCAGGCGGCGTACAGAGCGCCGAAGCGGGAACGGACGGCAATGTCGCCGACTTCGGATTCACGAACCTCCCGGGGGCTGCACCCTACCGGATTTATTACAACATGACCGGCACCGACGCCGAAGCCGTCGTTCCGACCGAACAACGCCAGGCGGAGCCGGGCAAACTGCAACTCGGACCGAACGGCGATTTCGGCTATGCCACGACCGACTCCGAAGGACGATTCACCCTCTCGCACGCCACCGCTTACGTCTGGTTCAACCCCTGGTCGCAGGACGTGAAGGAGAAGCTCGTTTCCGTCACGCTGGCAGCGACCGACGCCTCGACCGTACTGACCGGTACGCGCACCTTCGACGGCACCGGATTCAGCGATGCGACCGATGCGAACAACGCCGTAACGCTTTCGTTCGGCAAGGAGGGTGTCGAACTGCCCGCGACGAGCAGCACCGCGAGCGTATTCGCCGCAGCGGTCGTCTATCCGGCGGATTGCAGCGCAGAGGAAATACACGTAACCTACACCTTCGCCGACGGCAGCGTCTATACCGAGACCAAAACCGGGCGCAATTTCGAAGCGGGCCGTATCTACCGCCTGACGACCGAAATCGCCAAGCGCGACGGAGGCAGCCTCGAAATTCAGGGGCTGGAGGATTCGGACGAACCCGTTTGTATGAAATACGGCGCTTCGGAAGCGTATGCACTGACGGCCGGAGGATGGATTCCCACGGTCGAAATGACATCGGCACCGGCAGGCTGGACGGCCGATTTCGACATCGCACGGCGTTCGCTCCTGATCGCTCCTCCTGCGGAATACACCGACGGAATGGATTTGGAAAACACCGTAACGATCCGGTCCGACGGCAAGCCGATCCTCTCACAGGAGTATTACGTGCTCGACTTCACCCATCCCGAAGGCACGTTCGTCCTCATAGAGGGCAACATGACCTCGGAGAACGGCACGATCGTCTATTTCGACCAACACATGCGCTATCATGAAAAGGTTTACGAGGAGATCAACGACAACGAAATCGGCAACGTCCTTCAGGATATGTACATGGCCAACGGCAAGATCTACTTCATTACCCAAAACGGCAAGACAAGCAGCATGGGGACCACATTCAACGGCGACGGACGCTTCGTCGTCTGCGATGCCCACACGATGAAACGCCTCGTGGCACGCGACATGCAGTTCTACGCAAACGTCGATACCTCTACGGGTGCCACCCAAAGTTCAAAATCGACCCTCTGCTGGCCGCAGCACATCGTGGTCGTAAGTCCCGAAAAGGCCTATATCCAATACTCCACGGCCGACAACGAATCTCATTCGGGCATCCGCATCGTGGACCTTCAGACCAACATCATCCGCACGAGCGACATTCCGGGAACATTCGGTGCTTTCACGAAGACGGGGGCGACCAAGGCCCGCATGGTCTTCTCGCGCGGCAAGGTCTTCGCCGGACGGGGCAATTCGGTGATCGTCCTCGATCCCGCGACGGATGCCGTAATCAAAACCGTCACCTACGAAAACCGCCAGGTGAAAGACCTCGCAAAGGGTTACGATGGGAAAATTTATGCTATCTTTACGGGCGAATTTACCGGAAACTCGGGCATGACCGGTGCGGCGAGCTTCACCAAACCGGCTATGATCGTAGCGTTGGACGCGAACGGCGAGGTCGTTTCGGAAACGAACCTGCCCGAACAGATCGAACTGCGCACGGGCACGGCTTCGCCGACAGTGCAGATGTGTGCGAGTTTCACGCAGCCGCACCTCTATTTCATCGGCAAACAGGACTTCAGCGCCTATGAAGCGATGCGTTACAACTACGAAACAGGCAGGGTCAACTGGGACTACATCACGGCAGCCCTCGATGCGGAAAGTTCGGGAGGATCCATCATCTACGGCTACATGGGCGTACACCCGACGACCGAACAACTGTGGGTCGGAAAATCGAGCTATACGAACAGCCGTATCCACGTTTACGACGTATCGCGCAGCGATGCCCTGGAGTTTTCGAGCTTCTATCAGAAGAAAGCGAGTCCGGCAGGCGTGGATTTCGCCTACCGTTTCTCGGACGAATGGATAAACAAATAGAATTATGTTCAATGGGTTGAAAAGAGGAATCGTAATCTGTGCATGCGCGGCGCTGGCCGTGTCGTGCATGGATTACGGTCCGATAGAGAAAGAGGATTTCGAAATCGACAACGCAGGTTCGGGCGACGAGGTGACCGGCAAGGGGCTCTTCATCACCAACGAAGGGAATTTCATGTACGGCAATGCCTCGCTCTCCTATTACGATCCGGAGAAAAAACATGTCGAGAATGAAGTTTTCGCCAGAGCCAACGCCATCAAGTTGGGCGACGTCGCGCAGTCGATGGTCATCCGCAACGGTATCGGTTGGATCGTAGTGAACAACTCGGGCGTGATCTATGCGATCGACATCAACACCTTCAAGGAGGTGGGACGCATCACGGGCTTCACTTCGCCCCGCTACATCCATTTCCTGAGCGACGAAAAAGCCTACGTCACCCAAATCTGGGATCCGCGCATCTACATCGTCAATCCCAAGACCTACCAGATCACCGGCTATGTCGAAACGGATATGGATTTCGAAACCGGTTCGACTGAACAGATGGTGCAATACGACAAATACGTCTTCACCAACTGCTGGTCGTACCAGAACCGAATCCTGGTGATCGACACCGAAACCGACAAGGTCTGCGACCAGATCACCGTGGGCATCCAGCCCACCTCGCTGGTCATGGACAAGTACAACAAGATCTGGACGGTGACCGACGGTGGCTACGAAGGTTCGCCCTACGGACACGAGGCGCCATCGCTCTACTGCATCGACGCCGCAACCCGCAAGATCGAGAAACAGTTCAAGTTCAAATTCGGCGACTGGCCCTCCGAAGTGCAGCTCAACGGCACACGCGACACGATCTACTTCATCAACAAGGCGGTCTGGCGCCTGCCGGTAACGGCCGACAAGTTTCCGGTAAAACCATTCCTTCCCTACAACAATACGCTCTACTACGGACTGACGATCAACCCCGTCAATTCGGAAGTCTATATCGCCGACGCGATCGATTACGTGCAGAACGGTGTCGTACTGCGCTATTCGCCCGACGGCGAACTGCTCGACGAATTCTATGTCGGGATCATCCCCGGCGCCTTCTGCTGGCGCTAATCATATAATAAGAATCATCATCCATGAACAAAATACGGATCTATTTCATATTGCTCGCTCTGACGGCGGTCGCCTGCAACAAGGACGAGCTCATCACCACCGATGTCGAACAGGTGCCGATCATCACGTTCGACACCGACCCGGCCGTCTATCCCGTCAAGGTCGGCCGGGAGTTCACCATTACGCCCTCCTACCAGTTCGTCGATCGGGCCGTTTACTCATGGAAACTGGAAGAAACGGGCAAAATCATCTCGACCGAACCGCAGCTCACCTACCGGTTCGACTCCGGCAATGAAATTTCGGAAGGCGTCAACGGCTACTACATCGACCTGGAGGTAACCACCCCGAACGGCACGACCGTCGAAACGGTTCTCGTCGAGGTACAGGAGCTGCTGCCGCCCCTGATCTCTTTCCCCATGCAGACCGACGGGCTGGAGGTCGTGAAAGGACGCAAATACGAATTCGCGCCCACCGTACAGTCGGCCGAGAACAGCAATTTTCTCTGGACGCTGCGCCGTCCGGGTGCCGCCGAAGCCGAACCGGTCGGCGATGAGGCCGTCTATGAATTCTGCGAGGAGGTCGCCGGAACATACGAAGTCACTCTGCGCACGGAAAACGAGGACGGCTCGGACGAAATGACAATCGAGGTGGAGGTGGTCGATGCACTGGCGGTATCGGCTACGGCGGTACCTATCGGACGCAAATACGACGGTCTGACCCGCACCGTATCGCTCGACCGCACGATCACTCTGCAGCCATCCATCTGGAACGGCACCAACCCCAAGTTCAGTTGGACGATCGACGGACAAGAGGTCGGGACCGAGCTTTCGTACACCTATACCCCGACCGAAACAGGGATCAAAAAGATCGTTTTCACCGTAACGGACACCACCGACGAACCCGAAGTGACCCTCTCGAAGTGCATCACGCGCACCAATGAAACCCGGGCTACGCTGGAGTTCACCGTCGAATGCCACGGCGAAGAAGAGTCGCACCGCCGCCCGGCTTCGGGAGCCAGCAGCGCGACGTGGAACCGGGTGTACGAATATACGCCGGCCCCGGGACAGTTCATCAACGAACTGGTTTCGGGCGGATTCACCGGTACGGAGACCACCCCCGAAGCGGCAGTCGCCTACGCCGAAAAACGGATGCGGAAAAACACCTGGGTATCGCTCGGCGGCTGGGGCGGCTACATCGTCGTGGGCTTCGACCACAGCATCGACAACTCCTCGTCCGGATACAAGGGAGGCTATAACTTCTCGATCACGGGCAACGCCTTCAAGGGTTCATCCGAACCGGGTATCGTCTATGTGATGCAGGACACCAACGGCAACACCCTGCCCGACGACGAATGGTACGAACTCAAAGGATCGGAGTTCGGCAAGGAGGAGACCGTTCAGGATTACGCGGTCACCTATTACCGGCCGACCTACTCGGGAGCCGACGTACAATGGAAGGACAACCAGGGCGTCAAGGGCAAGATCGACTACCTGAAACAGTACCACGACCAGCCCAGCTACTACCCGGCGTGGATCGGCACGGACAGCTATACGCTTTACGGTCCCTGCCTGAAGAGCCGCACCTACGACCAGTCGGGCAACGGCTCCTACTGGGTCAATGGCGAATACGACTGGGGCTACGCCGACAATTTCGGCAACGACCGTCTTTCGGAGGACGACAATGCTGCAGCAGGCGCCATGAAGGTCTATTTCAAAATCTCGAACGCGGTCGATAAGAACGGACAGCCCGCCGACCTCAAATACATCGACTTCATCCGAGTACAGACCGGCGTCAATGCCAAAGCCGGCTGGCTGGGCGAGAACTCCACGGAGGTATTCGGATTTACGGACGAAAACATCAACCAGGGCAAATAGGCGGGAATATGAAAATAACAGGTATAATCTGCTGCCTCGCACTACTGTGCACGGCATGCAGCGAAGAGAAGACCGAACTGCCCTGGGGCAGCGACAACTACATAGTATCGTTTTCGCTGACTACCGGCGCCGACACCTACCCGGCCGTCATCCGCGACGGCCGGATTACGGTAAGCATCCCCTACAACGTATCGTTGGAAGACGCGCAGGTATCCTACGAATTATGCGAGCACGCCTCGATCTACCCCGACCCGGCGACTGTCGCCGACTGGGACCAGGAGTGGCAGTTTCTGGTCAGCTCCTACGACAATCAAAACGACCGCACCTACCTCTATACGGTAGAGCGCACCGACATTGCGACCGATGGCAGTCTGACACTTCGGACGCAGGCCGAAGTGGACGCTTTCGCCCGGAGCGGAATCAACACCGTCGAAGGCAACCTCACCATCGGAGGCGAGGACGAAGAAAACCCCGTCACGAATCTGGACGGGTTGAAAAACCTCGTTTCGGTCCGCTGCGACCTGACGATCACCGCCGCCTATACGGGTGAAACATTGGCCGGACTGGAAAACCTGACCGCCTGCGAATCGCTGCGGATCGGCAGCGCGGCCCATCCCAACGAAACGCTCAGGCAGCTTTCACTCCCGGCCCTGAAAGAGATCAAAGGCGACCTGTGCGTCTACGGCACGGCTCTGCAAACGGCGGATTTCAAATCCCTGCAAAGCGTCGCCGGGCACTTCGTCCTCCAGTCGGACGCCCTGCTCCAACTGACGGCCGACGAGCTGACCACCGTTGCCGGGAATATGACGCTGATCGGAACGACCGCAGACGAAGCCAAAGCCCCGTGCGAACAGATGTATTTTCCGAAACTGCAACGCATCGACGGGACGCTTACCCTCTCCCGCTTCGACCGGTTATCGGGACTGGGCACCACGTTCGGTGTTCTGACCCAGGCCGGAGCGCTTCGCTACGAACATCTCGCTCTGGCCAATACGTTCGAATTTCCGCTGATCGAAACCACCGGGAACATCACCGTCACCGACTGCCCTATTTTGCGATCGGTCCTGCTGCCGGCACTCACCGACGCCGGATCGCTCGAAATTACGGGGTGTCCGGCCATCGAAACATTATCCTTCCCGAAAGCGGAGCGTTTCGACGGCGACGTTAGCCTGGCAACGCTCCCCGCGATCAAGGATTTCGGGGAATTCCTTCCGGCGCTCAAAGCCATTTCAGGCGACCTGTCGATCGACGACCTGTCGTCGCTCGAAGGCGTACTGGATCTCTCGGGATGCACTTTTTCTCCGAACAGTACGCTCGACCTGCGTCTGGTCGCCGCGACGCGACTGACGGAGCTCCGGGGCGGCGATTTCGGCGGCTCGCTGCGGATCGACGCCTCGTCGCTGACGCCGCAACCGGAAGCGATGCCTTTCGGAATCACCGGGTTCAAAAACCTCGATACCCTGCGGATCGCCGGATTCACGCATGTTTCCGAACTCTCTTTGCCGACGGAAAGCTGCGATGACCTCACGATCGAAAATTGCGGATCGCAAGCCCCGTTCACGCTCTCGCTGCCGAATCTCGTCGAAGTGCGGGGAACGCTTCTCTGCCGCAACTGCGGCAAGGCAGGCGAAGCGAATTCGGCTTCGTTTCCCCGGCTGAAAAACGTCGGCCGGCAGCTCTCGTTCTACGTAGGTGCCTCGTCGTTCACCGTCCTCGAATTTCCGCTGCTGGAAACCGTCGGCAACGGAGAGCCCGTTTCGGATGATCCGGCAGACGACTACGCCCTCTACACGATGCCTTCGGGTTGCGCGGGTGAATTCATCCTGCCGAGCCTGCAACGGGTAAACGGCAGCATGCTGGTATCCACCTGGAACACATCGACCGACCGGGCCGTCGCGTTCCGCTTCCCCTCCCTGCAGAGCGTCGCGGGAGAAATCAGCGTCGGACACACGGCCTACAAAAACAGGTCGGTCGCAACGCTCGATTTCTCCGCCGCCAACGTCGTATTCCAGAAACACCGAGACCGCCGGACGGTCCTCGCCGGCGCGCAGCAGGCAGGCGTCGGCCGTCAGCTCGCGCGGGAGCATCGGCCAGACCAGATTGCTGCGGAACAGGCTGCGGCCGCGCGCCGCCGCCTCGCGCTCGAGCGCGCTGCCCTCCGCGACCAGCTCGGCCACGTCGGCCATATGCACGCCGAGCCGGCAGCCGTTCTCCAGCGGCTCGATCGAAAACGCGAAATCGCCGCGGACAGACAGGTCCTGCGAAATCGTGAACAGCGTCCTGCCGCGCAAATCCATACGGCCGGACGGCGGGACGCGGCGCGTCTGCGCCTCCTTCGCCTCGGCGCAGGCCTCGGCGGAAAAGGGCGTCTCGAACGGCGTGCCGCGCAAGGTCGCGTCCACGCAGGCGCGCAGCGACTCGGCCGGCCCTAAATTTTCGAGCGGCAGGACCTTCATCGCGGCCAGCGCCTTATATTTGCAGATCTGCGCGTATATCTTGTCGCCCTCCCGGCAGAGGACGGTGGCCTTCGTGCTCACGGGCACGCGGTGCGGCACATAGCTGTCGGGCAGGAGATAGCCCTTCCCGCCGGAAACGCTGTAGCTGCCGCAGACGTAGTCCTGCGCGCGCGCCAGCACGCGGGTCACCCGACAGCGCAGCGGCCGCTCCAGAAACGGGCAGCCCTTCCCGCGGTAGGCCGCGAGCAGCGCCAGCTCGGCATCGGAAAGGCGCATCACGCAGTTGACCACGTCGCGGTCGAACACGCCCTCCAGCGAGCCGCTGACCGCGTCCACCAATCCGTATTCCACCGCGACGCCGTCCTCGTCCAGGATGCGCACGCAGCCGAAGCCGTTTTCTTTCCGCATATAAATGCCCTTTAACTGTTTTGTTACCATAATGTCACCCGCAATTCAAAATGTACCCGACAAAAAACGCCCTCAAAAGAGGACGTTTTTTCAGCTCTATTCTTGCGTACAGGGGATACGCGCCCGTCCTCTTTTGCGATCGGTGCAAAGCCGACCGGGCCGCCCGAACGGCGGTCCGCCGTGCGTGAGGGTCGCTTCTGTTTTATTCTGCCGCCGAAGCCGTATCCGACGCCTCGGCGGACGTCTCCGTTTCGCTGTCGTCCGCGTCCGCAGACTCGGACTCCGCCTGCGAGCTCTCGGTCGTCTGCGACGAGGTCACGGCCGAAGAAGTCGTGCCGGTCGAGGACGTGTCGCCGCCGACCTCAAAGCCCTGAAAAATGTAAAGCAGCAGCACGAGAACGACGAACACAATCGCCACGACCGTCGTCAGCCTCGACAGAACCTGGTCGCGCGTTTTGCCCTTGTTCTTGCCGAAATAGGAATCGGACGAACCACCCGCTATCGTGCCGGACAGCCCCTTGCCCTTGCCGGACTGCAGCATGATCGCAACGACAAGAAAGACGGCCATCAGCAGCAACAAACCGCCGATTATATAATCAAAAACATTCATTTTCCCGATTCCTCCGAAAGTCCTTTTTACGCAGTTAAGCGCATTTGATACTATAACATAAAACGGAAAAAAAAGCAAGTGCTTTTGTGAAATTTCATCCTTTTTTATAATTTTCCTGCGTTTTGTACATATCTTCGGCGCCCGATTTCCCGCAGCGGAAGGCGCACAGGCCGCATAATAAAAAGCGGAATGTGGATAACCGTGTGGAAAAGTGGATAAGTGCGCTCCGCCGTCGCAAAGCCGCGCACCTCGGGCCGGCGCCGGCCGGCCTCCGCACGTCCGTCGGCGGACGCGGCGGCGCGACGGCTTTCCCGCAGAAAAGCGGAAAAGCTGTGGATAACCCGGTGCATACTGTGGATAACCGCCCGGACATTAGACCGACCGAAACGGAAATATAGTTCCCATAAAGAACCAATCTCCAAAACAGCGCATAGACGGCACGGCAGCATTGCTTGACCGCTATGCGGGCAATATGCGCATTACAACGAATCTGCTACAACAGGGGATCGCCATGAGACCGAAAACAAGCACATAGAGATACAGGAAAGCCGCTATGTTTCCGATAAATTCGGGAAAAACCACTTATTGCCGCGGTGACCATGTGGGCGTATTTTCGGCAGCTTTCCGGGACTAAGATTTACAGCGTGACAACACAGGCAGAAGAAACCGTATTGCTTCAAGTCGGCTATAGAAGCGGACATAACGACGGCAAACGTTATCACGTTCCACGGCGCCGATTATGAGATCCCCGGCATTGACACGTTCGAGGGCTGCAAGGAAGATTCAGTGCTGTATTGCAAGGCGAAATCATAAATTAGCGAGATAAAATGTTCTTAACCGAAAACAAAATATTGACTTTCAGCCGCCGTTGTGCTATAATATATCCTGTATTTTTATAGTTTGCAGGGGGTTAGCGCAATGGCGGTTAATTATAACAAATTGTGGAAACTGTTAATTGACAAGGGTATGACGAAAACTGAAATGCGCAAGCAGGCGGGCATAAGTACGAACGTCCTTGCAAAAATGGGTAAAAACGAAACTGTATCTATGGACACGCTGGCACGAATTGCCGCCGTCATGGGATGCGGGCTTGACGATATTGTCGAAATAAACGCAGAGAAAGGCGGCGCAAAATAATGGCAAATGATAGTTTACAGCAGGCTAAACGAGTTAAAAACGATGAGTTTTACACCGTTTATGACTATATACAAAGAGAAATAAACGCATATATCGAATATAATCCTGACACTTTTAAGGATAAAGTTGTTCTTTGCCCCTGTGACGACCCGGAATGGAGCAATTTCACAAGGTTTTTTGCGCAGAATTTTGAAACGCTGGGATTAAAGAAACTTATTAGTACAAGTTATTCCATTCAATCGAAAAAGCAAAAATACGACCAATATCACCAACTGTCATTGTTTGAAACAACATTTCCACAATATGACGAGGAAAAATCACAAACAAGAGGAAAGATATTTACATTGACCCGTGACAAAAATCGTTCAGGCAAAATTGATTATGACGATTTAGAATGGAAGTATCTTGAAGGCGACGGCGACTTCCGTAGTGATGAAGTCAAGGCTTTGCGTGATGAAGCGGATATAATCGTAACAAATCCGCCGTTTTCTCTGTTTAGAGATTTTGTGAATTGGATTTTTGAGGCTGACAAAAAGTGTATTATCATAGGCACGATTGGAGCCGCAATATACAAAGAAATTTTCCCGCTTATCAAAGAAAATTTACTGTGGATTGGTGCGACCAACAACGGCAAAGACATGGTTTTTGAAGTACCCGAGGGCGCAGACGTTGACCCAAAGGACAGAGAAAAAGCCGCAAAATTAGGCTATGTTGGAAATTATACACGATTAGGAAATGCGTGTTGGTACACTAACATAAATCATGGACGCAGACACCAGCCAATGAATTTGATGACAATGGCTGATAATATCAAATTTAGCAAACATAAGCAAATCCGTGAAAATGGCTATCAAAAGTATGATAACTATAATGCAATAGAAGTTCCGTTTGCAGACGCAATACCCGCAGACTATGACGGCGTTATGGGCGTTCCCATTACCTTTATGGACAAATACTGCCCCGAACAATTTGAAATAATATGGCAAGCAAGTGGAAACGCGTATGCGAATGCGCCGGACGGAGTTATGGAGTTTTTGCAATTTGACCCGACTGTAAAATATGGCGGCGGACTTGGCGCGGCTGTACTTTGCGGCAAGGCGGTTTATTCCCGTATCTTAATAAGAAAGAGGTTAATCGAAGAATGAATACTGCTTTGAATATTGATTTAACCATCGAACAGGTATGCGAGGGTTTTGTCTACAATGAATATGAGGGCAAAGGGCTTTTCGGGCTTGCCGGGAAACTGACCATTCAGCCGGAATACCAGCGTAATTATATTTACGCGGACGGCAAGAAAGATGTTGCTGTTATTCAATCCTTATTAAAGGGCTACCCTATCGGACTTATATATTTCACAAAAGTGTCTGATGATAGGTTTGAAATATTGGACGGACAGCAGCGTATAACGAGCATAGGACGCTTTTTGACGGGAAAATTCCCTATAATTGACGAAAACGGAATGCAGCAGTATTTTGGCGGTTTAGCCGAAAATCTGCAACGGAAAATCCTTGATACAAAGCTGACCATTTACGAATGCAGCGGCACGGAAAGCGAAATCAAAGAATGGTTCAAGACAATTAACATTGTTGGCGTACCATTGAATGAACAGGAACTCTTGAATGCTATCTATTCAGGACCATATGTAACGCTTGCAAAAGCAGAGTTTTCCAATAGTCAAAATGCAAATATCCAAAAATGGGCTGCATACATAAGCGGAGATGTGAAACGGCAGGACTATTTGCGTACCGCCCTTATGTGGGTTAGCAAAGGCAATATTGACGATTATATGAGCCGTCACAGATACGATACGAACATAACAGAACTGAAAACCTATTTCAACAGCGTTATTGACTGGGTATCGAGCGTATTCGTTGATGTGGAAACAGAAATGCGCGGCCTGAATTGGGGTGCATATTACGAGCGTTTCCACCTGAACGCATATAACCCGAACGAGGTTCACACAAAATTGCAAGCATTGTATTCGGACTTCTTTGTTAAAAATCGCAAGGGTGTATTTGAATACATATTAGGCGGCTGTGTTGATACAAAGTTGCTTGACATTCGTATTTTCGATGAAGTTACAAAGCGGACTGTTTACGGACAGCAGACAGCAAACGCAACGGCAAGGAATGTTTCTAACTGCCCGTTGTGTGCATTAGGGAACGACAGCAACAAACGACGCATATACAAGATTAAGGAAATGGACGCCGACCATGTGACAGCATGGAGCAGCGGCGGCGCAACCGATATTTCAAACTGTACTATGCTTTGTTCAACCCATAACCGGGCAAAAGGCAATAAATAATTATCTGTTATTGTTTAATATCGTCTGTTGATTTAAGCGGCAGCGAAATTTAGCAATAAATAAAAACGCGTCAAAAACACAATATATTGAATAAAGCCAAATAAAACACGCTATATATACAACATGGCGTGTTTTTCTTTTTTTCTTTCGGGCAAGGCGCTTGAGCGCATCGAATGATTGCTTTCCGCCCTCGGGTCCTGCGAGGCCATAGGTCGCGGCAAGCTCCCGAAGCAGCGAAAGCTGTTCTTTTTCCGCCGCATTGCAGCATGACATCGCCCGACAAGGACTATCACTTTGAGATTACCGCG
>OLOW01002151.1_pt1 | contig 13514 bp, 12 predicted proteins | sample 1672801 | NCBI WGS metagenome assembly OLOW01 (sample SAMEA3136725, study PRJEB25190) | human gut metagenome | biome: human gut; feature: human-associated habitat; material: faeces | place: Austria | collected 2013 | reverse complement strand
TCGCGCATTTGCCACAAAAGCCTGTAATTGATTCATTTTTCATTTTTGTGTTTGCTTTCCCTGCGAAACGACAAAAAAGACTGCCGTTTCTCAGGCAGTCCGCATCCATCACATACATCTTGTTTTATACATGGTTGTTTCCACGTATTTGACAAGTATCAGCCGAAAAGTGCCGCCGAGCAAGCCTCCTGCCGTTGTAACAGGAGCCTCCTTTTTGTCCGCTTACCTTTTCGCATTGATGTATGCTTCTGCCCCAGAGAAATTTTTACATCCAAGCGATAACTCGTCTCCTGACTTGTCCCGTCCATGCGGGCATTACAGTTGCTGAGAAACAGAGGGGATTCTCACCCCACTTCCGTTAGTTATCCTTGCTACTGCTTATCGCCGATTCGACAATTTGTTCATAAAAGTACACTTTTACGAACAAACTGTGAATGACGAATACTTTCTTTTTTCTTCAACTAAGCACATCGTATCACATAGAATACATAAAATCAACATCTATTTTTTCTTTTTTTGACAAAAAGATAAACCAAAACGGGGATAAAATCCGCGCAAGCGTTCCCGTAACACAGGTGTCGAGTTTGTTCGTAAAAGTGTACTTTTGCGAATTTTTTATGCGCTGAACTCCTTCAGCTTCTTATAGAACGTCGTTTTGCCGATGCCGCTCATATCCAGCGCCCTGCTAAGCGAGATTTTTTTTTGCCGGTACAGCCGCACAGCCTCCAGCATCGCCTCACTGTCCGGAATCCCCGGTCTGCCGAAGTGCACGCCTCGTGCCAGTGCTGCGTCGATGCCCTCTCTTTGCCTTTGGCGAATGTTTTTTCGCTCGTTTTCCGCGGCAAAGGACAGCACCTGCAGCACCAGATCGGCGATGAAGGTTCCGAGTAGGTCCTTGCTGATCGTTGTATCGAGAAGCGGCATATCCAGTACGCGGATATCTGCCTTGATGCGCTTGGTGATGTGCCGCCACTGCTCGATGATTTCTTCGTAGTTGCGTCCGAGCCGGTCGATGCTTTCGATAAGCAGCAGATCCCCTTCCTTCAGTTTTTTCAGCAATTTGAGATACGCCGGGCGTTCAAAATCCTTGCCCGACTGTTTGTCCATGAAGATGTCCTTTTCTTTCAATCCTTCCTGTGCCATTGCGATGCGCTGCCGTTCTTCGTTTTGATCGGCGCTGCTGACACGCACATATCCGTAAACACAACCTGCATTTTTGTTTTTCATGCTTGTACCTCCCTTAGCCCTATCTTTAACAGATAGTTCTTGAAAAATGCAAGCAAAACAATGACTCTGCGGAACTGTTTCGGCTATGTTTCTCCCTATATGCCTCCCTCTACTATATACACATATTCCCACTGAAAACTCGCTGGAAAGGTCATAAATTGTTTGGTTTTGTTTTTATCGCACCGCCATAACCCATAATGCACTTGTCCCCTGCCGCATACCACTTCCTGCGGCATACATCATGGCTGTTGCCTTCAATGGTATAAATCAGCCCATCCTCATACTTCTCCACGATTCCGGTATGCTCTGACACGCCATCATTATCCCAGTCGAAGAAAATAATCATGCCCGGTTTCGGCTCAATCTTTCGGTTATACCATTTCCCCTTTTTGATGAACCACCGAATCCCCTCATCGCAGACAGCGTATTTGGGCAGGCTGTCTGTTTCCAGCATGCCCGCTTGGTCGGCACACCAGCTGACGAAAATCGCGCACCAATCGACGTGGCTGTCAAATCCGTACCAGCGCCAATAGGTTTCGCCACCCTCATTTCCTATCTGCGATTGAGCAATCACAACCAGTGCGTTATTGGAATTCACTTCGCTGTCGTCATCACTTCCGAAGACGGCCGCTGCTGCGCAGAGTGGAATGATCATCGCAAGCAGAAGGAGCATCGTACCGCCGCCTGTTATGACAAGAGCAATGACCTTTTTCGTGCTTCGTGACAGCCGCTTTGCGGTTTTTACTCCTGCCGCGCCTATGTTTTTCGATTTGCGGCTGAAGATAGGCAAGGCATACTTTCTATCACTGTATCCTTTTTCGCGCAGGACAGAGGAAATATGGGCTTGCTTTTTTCGACGCGCCTGCAAATTTTGCCGCTGTTTTATGCTTGATGTAGTAGTTCTGCCGTTTTTTTGCATGCCTGCTCTCTTTTCGGCAGGCTGCCAAGAAAAGCCTTCCGAAGAGGAAAGGGTTTCTGCCCGTCCTCCTTGCTCTCGAAGCTTTTTCCTCTGCTGTTCCCTTTCCTTTCGCTGCATGAGCAGCTTCCTGCCCTGCGTTTTGACTGTATCCGCATACTTTCTTCCGTAGAGGCTTGCGTTTTGCGCGGCATAGTGCTCCGGAGACTCCTCTGCCTGCTCATTCGGATTTTCGCGGAAGTTCAAGTTTCGGTAATAGGCTCTATCTCGCTGAGATAGGATTTTTTCTTTTGCCTTGCGCTTTGCGTAGCGTAGTTTCCTGTTATCCATTGCGCATTCTCCTTTCTAAATCGTTTTTTGCAAACAAAAAGCCCGAAGTTTATGGCTCCGAGCTATCTTGTGTTTTATTTCAGTATTTTCCAAGTTCCTTTCTTCGTAGATCCTTCGTGGCGAAGATATTCTTTTGCTTTTAATCCTTTAATCATTCTGTCTACCGTAGATCTTGATATCTTCAGTTGTTCGCTAAGCATCGCCGCCGATACAGTCGGCATGATTGCTATAATATCAAGCATTTGAATTTCTCTTTCGGATAATCCCTGAGTTCTTGCTTCATTTCTTGCTTCATTTCTTGCTTCATTTCTTGCTTCATCTGACACCGATATAGTTTCTAATGTCAACACTACCCTTGCAGGGTCGGATAACTCTTGAATGACGGGCTTCGCAAAGCCGTTTTCTTCCCATGTGCTGTAAATATCGCACAGACCGGAGCCGGAACGTTCTCCCACATTTATCAGGGAAAACATATTGAAGATTCTTGCGTTTCGTGTGTCGCTTACCCCTCCCGCTATGGCATCCTCTATGCTGATTCGAAAGGTTCCCGGATTGGATATGGTGATTTTGCTGAAGTCTTTATCGATGACAATTCCCTGCCGCCCGTAATAATCGGCGTGAATCAGTGCATTGGCCAATGCCTCTCGGATGGCTGCGTGTATAGATGTGTCATCGACTCTCATCATCTGTTCATCCAGCTTGAAAGGTTTTTTCACATCGGCGGTCAGTTTCCCGATGATTCTAAAGTAAAAATCAAAGATATTTCCACTCCAGTCACCGTCACTACAGCATACCCTGTCTGACCAGCGGATATTCGTAGCCTTTCGCTCTCTGTAATCAAGGAAGTAATTCGGTAACACGTCCATGATCGTGACAAAGTCGCCAAAGAACAGAAGTCCTGCAATAGTCGGATGTAATTCCCCGTCTGAGCCTTTCTTTGCTGCCCCGGTTTTCAGAAGAAATTCTTCATCGCTTAGCTTTGTCCAAATATGGTTTGGCTTACGATTGGAAAACATTCTGCGATATCCAAGGATCGATTCGTGGTTCAAATCAGAAAGCCTAAGAGTTTCCACAACCTTGCTGTCTGCACTTTCTTCTGCTTGGTCGCGAAGCATGGCAAGCACTTCTTCCCTCTTGCAACGATAGTCACCTTCTCCATTGCGTCGATAGCTGCCGGAAAACATATCTCTCCCAATATAGACCGGTCGGCTCTGTCTTGCCGCCCGTGGAACCTCCATGACAATGATTTTTTTCTTATCATAATCAACGGTATAAATGTTTTCGTTCAGCAAAATATTCTCGCTTATTTTCTGTGGGTTATTCAAGGCATTCCAAAGCTCCGGAATCATCTTTTCCGTATTTTTAATGCCGATTGGTATCAGTTTCTTTGTCTGTACATCTTCTTGCACACCAAGCAGGATGACCCCGCCATCTGTGTTGGCAAACGCCGAATAAGTTTCCCACATGCTCTGCGGTACTCCTTCTGTTGCCGTCTTGACCTCTATGTGTCCGCTCTCTTTCTCGGATGATAAAATTCTATGGATATCCACCATGTACAAATCCTCTTTTCATCGAAAATGTGTTTCTATTATTATATTATTTTTTCTTCCTAAAATCCATACTAATTTTATGCGCTACTCCCGGTCGGCGGGTTTGGTGGTCATGAGCTGATAGAGCCTTGTGTCTCTTGGGAAATGGTTCTCAAAGGGAACGAGGCTGTTGCCGATTTTAATGAGTCCATGCCCTGCGTCCACATTGGTAATATAGGATAACTGCGTATCGGAAATGTTCAAAAGACGCGCAAGTTCTTCCCGATTTGTCGCAGCCTGATTCAGCATGAGAACAAATTCGGAATTGGATAGCATGGTGCGCGCGATATGGGACTGGAGAAGATCCTCCACGTCCTGCGTGATCCCTGTGCAGAAAGCGCCGTACTTCCGGACACGTTTCCAAAGCTTGAATAAAAACTGCGCCGAATATTCGTACTGAAATAAAAGATAAATTTCGTCCACATAGACAAAGGTCTGCCTGCCTTTCCTGCGGTTTGCGGTAATGCGGTTTAGGATGCTGTCCAAAATTACAAGCATGCCAATCGGGCGGAGCTGCTCACCAAGCTCCATGATGTCGTAACAAATCAAGCGCTTATCGGTATCGACATTCGTCTGCTGGGCAAAGGTATTCAGGCTTCCCTTTGTGAATAGCTCCAGTTCCAATGCCAGCGCGTGGGCTTCCGGCTCCGGCTGCTTTAAGAGTTCTTCGCGGAAGTCCTGCAAAGTCGGCGGCACGCCTTGATAGTTGCCTTGCAGGTAGTAGCGATACACGCTTTCGGTGCAGCGGTCGATGATGGACTGCTGCCCCTTCGTGAAAGTGTGCCCTGCGATGATCTGCTCGCAAAGCGACTGTAAGAACTGCGACTTTTCGATGATTGGATTGATTTCTCCGTACTCCTTCGTCATGTCCATAGCGTTGATATGATTCTGGCTGGTTGCTGAAATTTCAATCACTTCGCCGCCTAATGCCCGTACAAGGGGCGCATACTCTCGTTCCGGATCGATAATGAGAATATCCGCATCGGTCGCAAGCATATGATTCGTAATTTCACACTTTGCGGCGAAAGATTTGCCGCTGCCTGATACACCGAGGATAAAGCTGTTTCCGTTCAGCAGCTGCGTGCGGTCGGCAAGAATCATGTTTTTGCTGATGACATTCTGCCCATAAAAAATACCCTTTGCGTGAGCGATTTCCTGCACGCGGAAAGGGATTTGAATGGCAAGGGATTCGGTGATCAAAGTACGGAAGATATCCAGTTTCTGCATACCTGCGGGAAGTACCGTATGCAGTCCGTCAAGCTGCTGAAACTTCAGTACCGCAATCTGGCTGACACGCTCCCTTGCAAGCTCCTGCATGGATTTTGTCTGCTGGTTGAGTTCGTCTAAAGTATCTGCCGTTATGACGATGGTCAGCACCGAAAGCATCATCTTCTGGTCGCGGCTCGAAAGGTCATCGAGAAACTCCCTTAACTCCTGCCGCTGCATTTCGAGGTCATAGGGCACTTCCGCGGAAAAGTTATTGCTTGCGTTCTGTTTTCGCTGCCAGTTCGTGATGTTTGTCTCTGTCCCTAAAAGCCTTGTTTCGACTTCTCTGACGGCTTTTCCTGTCGGAAGCGGAAGCATATCGATGGACAGCATCATGTTCTTGCAGCGTGTGGTCAGCTCCGTTACAAAATCATCTTTCAGGAAGTTTGCATATTCTTTGAGAAACAGAACTCGCGCGTAACGCTCGCCAAGCACGATATGGTCTTTTTGGATCTCCATATGATCCGGACAGATATAGTCTTTGAAGCTGTGTCCTTTCCGGCGGCTGTCTTTCAGATCGAACGCAAAGTCGCTTTCTTCGCCTGTTCGATAAAAATCGTAAAAAATCCTTAGCCGCTCGATTGCGCTAAGCTCGGTGCATTTGGAGCCGAGCTTATTTAGCTGAATGGCAAGGCTCGCGCCGAAGCGGTTAAAATACTGCCGTGCATCTTCTGCGCTTTTTTCGGTGACAGTCACAGTGATGTACTTTTCCTGCATGATGGAGTTTCCCGCAGTTGCCTTGGCAAGCAGCATTTGATTGTATTCCCTGCGGTATTCGTTGAGATTATCGTCCTGCTCTTTGATAAAAATCCGCTTCTCAAAGTCCGCCTGATTCAGCTTACGGTTGTTAATCGTGATTTTCGTTGTCGCGTTGCTATCGAGGGAGTTGAGCAAGGCGCAGTAGCGTTCAAACATGGTTTCTTTGTCTGCCTCCGAGGCAACTTGATAGTTGATGTCCTCGAATTTGTAGGTCCTGCTGTATTGGTTCTTCCCTACCCGAAACAGTCCGTCGTCATAAACGGTGCTGATGGGAATTGCGTCCTGCACGCTTCTTGGCAGCTTGATGTGGTCTTTTCGTTTTCGCATGTTCTGTCTCCTTTTCGTTTTGGTAAATCTCATAATATAGGTTGGTCGGGCGGAAGGTCAGGCGCTTCGGGGTCAATAGCTCTGCTTTGATGACAGCCCACAAAAATTTCTCTGCGGGCATTTTGTTATAGCTGACAAAGCCGAGCATTGCACATGGCAGCATGCCGAAGATACACGCCCATGATACAGCCTCCATGCCGATACTTCCCCTTAGCAGAAAATATATCCCGACGGATATACCAAGTCCCAAAATAGAAAAAAGGAACTGACGCAGCGTCAGTCCCCAAAACATTGCCTCCCGGTACTCCCGGATTTCTTTATTGATTTTTCGTTCCATATTGCCTCCTTTTCTCCAAGAAAAAAGCAGCCTGCGTATGCGGACTGCTGGGTCGTTTGGTTATTAAGATTCACCGATTGCGGCAAAATCTGCGGCTGTCATAATCTTCGGAGTGTCAATGCCGGATTCCAAAAAATCCTTATCTCCGGTAAGCAAAATATCTGCTTTGGCATGGAGAGCCGCTCGCAAAATCGGTCTGTCATTCACATCTCGAATTCTATCTTCAAGGATATTTTCTTCTAACGGCATGGGAACCACCTCAAGGGTCAAAAGTGCAAGCGACAAAAAACCTTCTAGAGCTTGTATCTTTTGTGGAAACTTACGATTAAAAATACGCCTCATTTCATCAATATTTTGTTCACATACTAACCCATGATTTGGATAGCTGACAGCTTTGACAAAGGCGCGATATGGTGTTCCTTGACTACTTAATGCCGCAGATATGAGGATATTTGTATCAATCAGTACTCTCATTCCTGCTCACTTTCTGCACGGATTTCCTTAACCAAATCCATGACTGCATCGTCAGAATCAAGTCCTGTGCTTTCCGCCATTCCGCTCATTTGTGCCTGCAGCATTTGCATGGCATATACAGCAGAATTGATAAGTCTTACATTTCCGTTTTCTACGACAAAAGTAACCCGGTCGCCACTGGTAATGCCGAGAATCTCCCGAATGTCTTTCGGAATTGTAACCTGCCCCTTTGCCATCACTTTTGCGTTATCAATAAATGTATTCGCAATCATAAACTGCACCTCCATTTCTTTCGTCATATAAGTAGGGATTTCCCTACTTAATATTATATACTCTTTTTTCAAGCGTATCAATCAAATTGCGAATATTTTATATACATTCTGCTACAGGCCCATCATTTCCTTTACAACATGATCCGCCATTTTGATCGTCCCAACGAGTATCAGCATATTAAAAATCAGTTCCCCAAGGTACGACCAGACCATGGCCACAGGCGCGGCGTCGGTATCTACCACCGGCGGCGAAGCTGCGAAGATAGAAAAAATCACGCAGGCCAAAAGTATAATCGCGCCTTCCATGCAGACCGAGGCATAGGATTTCAAAAATGAAATGCCGATGTGCTGCGTAGGCTGTCCTGCTACGGTTGATAAAGGAATTGGTGCGATCGCCGTATACATATATAATTTGAAAAACCGGCCATACACCGTCATGATGATAATGAACGACAGCACGGTAATGACAAGGCTGCCGATAAGGGAGACAGCCCATAGCGGAATGGATTCAAAAAAGCCGCAATCCTCAATGGCCATGACCATAGCGTCAGGAAGGCTCATGCCCTGTGTCCGGCCAAGCCCTGCTGTGCGCATAATGGTGCCGACAATGCCCTGCAGGATTGCAAAAATGGCAAGCATGAGTTCCAGTCCGTAGGTAACGACTGCTTTCGCGATAATGAAGCGGATAAAAACTTTAACTGCCTGCTCCGGCCTTTTGGCTTCGGCGAAACTGCCGCTTTCCTTTACCATGCCTGCCAAGAAGAAAAGCACTAACAGCGCAATTCCGATTGCCTGCAGTGCGCCATGAATATCGACAATGACCTTCCAGATGTCGCCGCCGCGAAAGTGCTCCGGCTCCTCCGTCAGCAGCACCCAGATCTCCGCCAGTTTCTCATTCCATGTAGCCAGTGCGTTTTGTAGGTTCTGTACCACCCAGTTATCTGACATCTGATCACCTCGCTTTCCTATGTTCTGATCCTCATTACCCTATGATCAGATTCAGAATTTCTTTTGTAAAGGTAATCACGATGCCTCCCGCCAAGGTCAAAAAGCCATTGGCCCGCTGCGATGGGTCGTGGGATTTTAAGGATAAGCCAACCTGCATAATGCCAAGACCCAATAAAATGATCCCTATCGCACGGATCAGTGCAAAGATAAAATCCGACAGGTTATTTACGACGGCGAGCGGATCGCCGCCCGCCTTTCCGCTCGCAAGTGCTGTCTGTGGGAGCAGCAGGATGCTCGTTGTAAGTAGGAAACGCGCCGCCTGCCGCCATGTTCTTTTTGTTGTTTCCGTTGTTTTGCTTTGGTTTTTCTTATTCATTTTCAGATTCCTCCAATCCATAATTTTTTTCCAGTTCTGCTTCGGTGAGTACTTCATAATCCGTTTCTGAAAGCGCACGCGCCTCGTTCACTTCCGCGCTGTTTCCGGTATAGCGCAGCAGCACAGAGGCAATCGCTTCGGCTGCTTTTCCATGGATAAATGGTTTCTCGCCGCCGTCAGCAGTTTTCTTCACATTCGGGTGCTTCAAAATGTCGTATTTTAAGTCCATAATCGGATTCTCGCCTCGAATAAATAAAAGTGCGTATCGGTTGTCAAGCCGTCGCACTTCATCTGGGGCTAATAGTTCCCGCCCGCTGATCTGATAGTTGGTTGAATAGTTTCCGTTTCTGCCTGCGGATTTGCCGTAGGTGTTTAAGTCGATGGTTTCCTTACCAAGGAGCTTTGAGACGTACTCATGCGTGGACTGCTCATTGCCACCAAGATACAGAAAGCTGTCACAGTTTCCCGTAATGCTCTCCCACTCCTTCTCAAACAGCTTTTTAAGCTGTGCTAAGTTCTGCAAAATAATGCTGACCGATACGCCGCGCGAACGCATCACAGATAGTGCCTTTTCAAAGTCATCCGGCAGGCTGACATTCGCAAATTCGTCCATCAAAAAATGTACGGGAACCGGCAGACTTCCGCCGTATTTGTGGTCTGCCAAAAAGAAAAGCTGCTGAAACAGCTGGGTATATAAAATCGACACCAGAAAATTAAAACTGGTGTCGTTGTCGGGTATCAACGCAAAGAGTGCGGTCTTTTTCTTTCCAAGCATGGATAGCTCAAGTTCGTCCGTTCTGGTTAAACTTGCAAGGCTCTCCAAATTGAATTTTTCAAGCCGCGCGGCAAGAGTAATCTGAATGGATTTGAGCGTTTTGCCCGCGCCACTGTGATAGCTCTTATAATACTTGACTGCGATATGATTCGGCTCCCGCAGCTCAAGGTCGTAAAAGAGGCTGTCAAGCGGGCTGATATATTCCTCATCTTCTTCACTGACCGAACCATATCGCAGCATTTCCATAACCATTGCAAAATTCTGCTCTTCCTCCGGTGCTTCGTACTTCAAGTAAAAAATAAGCGCAAGAAGCAGCATGGAAGCTGCGGTGTCCCAAAACGGGTCTTGCGACTGCGCGTTCTTGGGCGTGGTTGCCTTAAACAGGTTCGTTACTAACTTCTGCACATCGTTGTCGTCTTTTAAGTACACGAACGGGTTATAGCAATGACTTTTGTCCATACTGATTAAATCAAGTACCCTGACCTCATAGCCTTCGTCTTGCAGCAAATGTCCCGTATCCCGCAGGATTTCGCCTTTTGGGTCTGTCACAACGAAGGAGGTATTTGCCTGCATGATATTGGGCTTACCGTAAAAACGCGTCTTGCCCGCACCGCTGCCGCCGATGACGAGGATATTGAGATTTCGTCTGTGTTTTTTGCCGTCAAGGCCTATGCGGACTTGCTGCGTGAGCAGCCTGTTTTGCTTTGGCGGTTTCTGCATATATTTCCTGTTTACAGTCTGCGGATTCCCCCACTTCGCCGAGCCATGCTCCGCGCCCCTGCGATAGTTCTTCTGCATGCTAAGATAAACGCCGATACTCCCTGCGTAAACCAGTAAAAAAAGAAGGACAGTTTTTAGGCTGTCCTTACATAGCGTTAGATTCGGTTTTTCAAGCGCAAGCATCATACCCTGAAGCATGCCGCCAAGTCCCGCTCCAAGGTAGGGCGCTGCGGCAAGCGCAAGATACATGACCGGAAGAGAAAAGAAGGCAAAAAGCAGCAGCATCGTTTTCTTTTCATCGTGCTTCATCGCATTTCCTTTCCACAATACGGACTTTCCTGTCCGGTGCATTGGCAGCTTTCAGAATCAAATCCTCCACTGCATCTGGCGCACGGTTTTCGTCAATCAGGTCGTTTCTATAATCGTTGAGTGCGTGAATCATGATGCTTCTTTCTCTTTCGTCCATAGCTAAATGGTACCGTTTTTCCCTCATACTGTCACCTCGCATCTTGGTTTCGACTCTGCTTTTCGTTTAATTTGGCCGCAATCTGTTTCTGCATTTCCTTTAGCTTGCTATGAATGCTGACCGGATATTCCAAGCACCTGCGGATTTCTTTCGGCTCCATATTTTTTAGGCTTTCCGGAACTGAAATCATCGCGTCCCTATCTGAAAGGCCGTATTCCCGCTGGATAAGATACGCCCCGCACGCAGCTTGAAAGTTTTGGATTTCCGGAAGTTCCTCCTTGTTTTGCTCAGAAACCGTAGCCTTGACTTCTTCGCGAATCAATCCTTTTAAGAAGCCTTCCCTCTCTAAGCCTTTTCGCAGATAAATCGTGTTTTGTTTATCATCGTAAAAAACATCTTCGCCGAAGGTGTGCGTTTCGACTGCTTCGACCTTTGCTTTTGAAATGCCCATAATCGCAAAGAATTTGACTTTGTCGCTGACTTCCTCCTTTCTGCGATTTTCCGGAAGTGCGGTCGTCTGCGAAATGTCTAAGACCCGTTTCGGCTGAAAAGCGGTAAAGGCTTCGCCTTCGCGGGTTCGTGCGATATGCGGCTCTAAGATTTTAATTGCCTTTGAGTTTTTATGGATATGTGCGCCTCTGGCCTTCCAGTCATCAAACTCCCTTAGCTCCGCTGCGTCAGGTTTCTGCAGGAAGACTAACAGACTATTTGACACCGTGTAGTTTAATCTTGCCTGCAAACGAATGTACTGGTTAAATGCTTCGTCGCTTGATACCGCTTCTTTTGTTGCTTCCTTTAGCATCTCAAACAGCTCCTGCCGCTCTGCCTGCTTGCGCTCGCGGTATGCGACCGGGTCATAAACGCCCGCGCGCAGCTTCTCGTCACCGTTTTTTCCTGGGCTCTGGTTCTTTTCTAAAAAATCATACATCGTTTCCATATTCTTTAACGCTCCTTTCCTGCTGCCTTTTCTGCGGTCTTCATCTTGTTCTTAGGCTGATTTCGTTTGTCCTGTTCCCGCTGCAGCTTTTCCCTTACCGATGGCTTCTTCTCAGAAATAGGTCTGGCTGCTGTTTCCTGCTCTTTTGAGCCGCGCTTTGACAGAGATTCGCTGCTGCGGGAATTCGTGGGGACCGACTGGCTTGCAATATCGTCAAAAAGCTTATCGAGTTTTCCCATATATGCTTCAATATCCTCGTTGGGTTCAGTCTGGGTCATGCTGCGCTCCTCGGGTACAGGCTTCGCTTTCTCTGCTCTTGCCTTTTCGATATTCTGCACGATTTCTGCTGTGTCTACTGCCGCCAGTTTGAATCGCTCGACCACACGATTGATTTTCGGTGCGTCCTCTGCGCGTGTGATAATGTCCACAACTGCGTTTGGATCTTTGCTCTGCCGATCTCGAATCGTGCAGTACAGCACGCCATACTTCTTCGCCTCCTGCACAAATTTCTTGAGGTCTTTCTGCGGCAGAGAAAAGACGGTCAGCTCCTTGCCCGATTTCAGCATAGAGGAAAGCCGTGCTTTTCCCGCTGTTTTCTGCTCTGCCTTTAAGGCTGCCACAAGCAGAATCGCCATTTCCTTGGCCGCGCTTCCTGTAATTTTCATCGCAACTTCCATGCCCTCTAAAGAAAAGCGTACCACCTGCTCGGCTGCGTCGCCGCTGTAGTTCATCTGCCCTGCCCCCTTTCCGTTTCTCGTTTTTTGTTTTTCATCTTCTCTCTCATCTCCTGTTCCATCGTTTCTTTTAGGTGTTCCGAGCGGACCATGATGTTTTTGCAAAGGTGCAGTTTTCGCCTGCAGGCCCGTATGGCTGCGGTCAAAGCCTCTCGTTCCTTTGCAATGCGCTCTTTTTCCTCTGTAGTAAGTCCCGCTCTTCGGTTTTCGTTATATAGCTTCTTTCGCTGCACGCATAAGTCCTTCACCTCCCTTTCCAGTTTCTTTTCATATACAAAAAGCCTCTCTGCAGATTCGATTTTCGTTTCGCAAAGGAGCCTCGCTTCGGCTGTAATATTGTTTAGTTTTAAGATGTCGTCACGATACAAGTAGTGTACGCGTCCGGGGCTTTGCCTTTTTTGAAATGCACCCAGTCGGTAACAGTAATGCAGGTATCGCCCTCTTAGTCCGCTGACTTTACGCTTCGGCGTTTTCACCTTTTGGCGGCAGTATCTTCTTTCTTCCTGCAAGTTCTTCATGCCAAGACGCAGCTTTGACTGATTTTCAATCAGCTTTTGCAGGATAGCCTCTTTCTCATATGTTTTTCCCATACGGATGATCCGAATCGGGCGATTCCAATTCGACTGCCGAATTGTCCAGTATTTATGACTTGGATTTGCGTCAAGTTCGTAGCCCTGTGCTTTCAGCCGCCTTTGCAGTTCTTTCAGATTGCCGCACTGTGAAAGCGCCTCGTCGAGTGCCGCTCTTGCAAGATTAAGCCTGCTTGGTTTTCCGTTTTCCTCTGCCTTTGCAATCGTGTATGGCATCCCTTTTCCAATGCTCGTTTCAATTACGGACTTTTGATGCTGCCTGCAGATTTCATCGGAGACTTCTTTCAGCTCCCGCCACTTTGTCTGGCGGCACCGCCGGCCATGTACGAAGGAAACCGAGTTGATCACAAAATGATTATGCAGACACTTCGTGTTTAAGTGCGTTGTCACGATCACCTGATACTCTTTTCCCCAAAACTTCTTTGCAAGCTCCACGCCCAGCTGGACATGGCTGCCTTCCATCTCGTGATC
>OLOW01002150.1_pt1 | contig 13517 bp, 15 predicted proteins | sample 1672801 | NCBI WGS metagenome assembly OLOW01 (sample SAMEA3136725, study PRJEB25190) | human gut metagenome | biome: human gut; feature: human-associated habitat; material: faeces | place: Austria | collected 2013 | reverse complement strand
ATCGAAACCTCCCGCCGGTACTTCCCCCAGATCTGCACCAGCCATACCTTCGAGGACCGGATCCGCACCATCAAAGCGGCCCAGGCCGAAGGGATGTGCGTCTGCTCCGGGGGCATCATCGGCATGGGCGAAACCTGGCAGGACCGGCTGGACATGGCCTTCACCCTGCAGAGCCTGGGCATCGAATCCATTCCCATCAATGCCCTGATGGCCATTCCCGGCACCGGCATGGAAGGCCGCAAGCCCCTGCCCGCAGAAGACATTCTCCGGACCATTGCCCTTTTCCGGTTCATCAACCCCACCGCCAACATCCGTCTGGCAGCCGGCCGGAAGCTGCTGCCCCAGAACGGAGCCACTGCACTGAAAGCCGGCGCCTCCGCCTCCATTACCGGCAACATGCTCACCACCAGCGGCACCACCATCAAGGAAGACATGGAGATGCTGAAAGAACTGGGGATGACCAACCGGTAAAAAAAAGGACCCTGGACGGGTCCTTTTTTTATACCATCAGAAGCATTCGCAGTTGACCATGAAATAGGATTTGGGATGAGCGCACACCGGGCAGACTTCCGGAGCTTTTTCCGCTTCCACGATATGGCCGCAGTTGGAGCAGATCCATACGGTCTTTTCACTGCGCTGGAACATGGTCCCGTCTTCCACTTTCTGCAGCAGGGCTCTGTACCGTTCTTCATGGTGCTTTTCAATGGCACCCACAGCCTTGAACTTGTAGGCCAGATCCTTGAACCCTTCTTTTTCAGCGGTTTCAGCGAATTCCTTGTACATTTCCGTCCATTCGTAGTTTTCGCCGGCAGCGGCATCTTTCAGGTTGGCCACCGTATCAGGGATGGAACCACCATGGAGAGCCTTGAACCAGATCTTGGCATGTTCTTTTTCATTGCCGGAAGTTTCCAGGAAGTTCTGGGCAACCCGTTCGTACCCTTCCTTCTTGGCTACACTGGCATAATAGCCATATTTATTGTATGCCTGGGATTCACCGGCAAACGCAGTCCATAAGTTTTTTTCAGTTTGAGAACCTTTCAATTCAGCCATTGTCAAATCCTCCTTTTTCTCTCGGGTTCCCCGGAACGAAGAACCACACCCCTTTGGGACATCATTTCTTTGACATCCTTATAATACAATAGAAGTAGAAAATAGTCAAGGCTTTTTAATAATTATTTTCGTTTAGTTTGATTTGTATCCTATTCTTTTCTGGCCATCCGCTCTGCCAGGATTTCTTTGGCGGTCCGGACCCTGCCGGACTTTTTCCCGTCCCGGGGTCCATGGACCCCTTCCAGGAAGATCCGCACCGGCAGGTTGGAAGAACCGGGGGGTGAAAAATAGAAGGCCGCGCTTTTCCCTGCCGGCACCTGTCCCAGCTTCATAGTCTCCCCATCATGGTCCCAGCCAAAGGAAAGCCCATTGTCCGGGATCCGGATGTACCGGGCGGTCTGCCCCTGGACCGTCAGCACCCCGAAGCCTGCATAAGCCCCTCCATAGGGATTGAACCGGAGCCGGGTGTCATTTTTTCCCCGGGTCCGGAAGTCCACATCGTACATGACCCCATAGTTCCCGTAATTCACCACAGGAGCGTTCCGGGTCACGTCCACGCCCCGCACATAGGGATCCCGATTGTCATCGGCCAGTTCCACGCCCCAGATGGTTCCGCTTTCCGTGTCAAAGGCTTCCGGCAGGGTCACATGGGCATCCGCCCCTTCAAACGTGCCCCGGAGCACATGGCCCCCTTCATCCGGAGGCAGGATGGCATAGACTTCTGCAGAAATCCGGGGATCCGCCTCCACTGGCATCATAATGAAGGAAACTTCCACCGGCCGTGCAAAATCCAGGTCCACGATCCCGGTGACCAGTTCCTGGGGATGGAGGATGTATCCTCTCCCGTTGTTCAGGATGTCCCGGGGTTCGCTGAGGAAGAATTTCCTTCCGTTGGGCGCCGCACTGTAATACCGTTCCTGGGCTTCCTTGCCCGCAGCCAGCCAGTCCTCATTGGGCCGGGAGATCCCGGTTTTCCCGAAGCTTACCAGACTGGGCCGCAGGGTAGTCCGCCGCAGCAGCACAGCCAGCCGTTTGTCTGTGGATGTGTCATTCACATGATGGAAGAACAGCCGGACCGGCCCTTCCACCGTATCCCGGTACATAATCCCGGTTTTCCCCACCATTTCCGGACTGTCCGAAAAAATCAGCTTGGGTCCGTCATGGGTGATGGTTCCCTTTACTTCCTGATAGGACGGCACCCCGTCCTGCCAGGCCAGATCCTGCACCGAGGCCTGCGCTCCCAACGGGAACAGCAGAGCCAGGCCGGCGCAGAGCCAACTCCAGATTGATTGACGATACTGCAACAATGGCCCCTCCTGTATTTAAAAGTCTGTTTGCAAGAAACATATTCCTTATTCTATCACAAAATCCTGATATGCTTGTTATTTTCAGAAATTATCAAAAAGTCCGTTTTTTCCCTTGTATAAAGCATGGCAAGCCGCTATAATATGAAATATAGGATTTATTTATAAGAACCGTTTATGAAATCATGGCGTCATGATTTTTATCAGAAAGGAAGTTGCCTATGAAAGTCCGTACCATGCAGGCCGATCCCAGCGGCAACGTCACTTTATATGTGCTGGATCCGGTCCCACAGAAAGACCGTAAGGAACTGAACCGCCAGTTGCTGACTCTCCACCCTTCCGTGGAGCAGGCAGGCTGTCTGTCCATCAAAGAAGGGCAGCCCCAGGTGGAAATGATGGGAGGGGAATTCTGCGGCAATGCCACCCGTTCGGCAGGTGCCTGTGCCCTTTACTTCAATGGGGAGAAGGAAGGAGAATTCCAGGTCACCTGCAGCGGCTGTCCCGTCCCGCTGCCCGTCCGGGCCAAAAAAGTCCGGGAGAACCTGTACGAGGCCAGCGTCCAGCTGCCCCCGCCCCTGTCCATGAAAAAAATCCGCCTGTCCTACGAACGGGAAAGCGTGGAATGTCAGGAAGTGGTGTTTCCCGGAATCACCCACTATGTGTATTTTACCCTGAATGTGGATGAAGTGGACCAGGACCAGCTGTTCTATTCCCTCCAGCGGGAAATTTCCCGGGGAGAGGAACCGGAGGCCTACGGCCTGATGCTGGTGGAAATGAGCACCCTGAAAGTGATCCCCATTGTGTATGTTTCTGCCACCGGTACCCTTTACCATGAAAACAGCTGTGGCAGCGGGTCCGCTGCCGTGGCTGCGGCCCTGACCCAGCGGCAGAAACGGTCCCTGGCGGCCACTCTCCAGGAACCGGGCGGACGCATCGACATCGAAACGGACTGGCAGGCTGAAAAGCTGGTTTCCATTACCATCGGAGGCCCTGTCCGGCTGGGACCGGAAACCCTGGAGGATACAGAGAAACCCTGATTCAGAGGCTCTTTCCCTCTTGACAATATTTCAAAACCCATGATAGAATATTTTTGTTGTGATATCCATCACGCTTGCCGAAGTGGCGGAATTGGCAGACGCACTTGACTCAAAATCAAGCGCCCTAAAAGCGTGCCGGTTCGAGTCCGGCCTTCGGCACCATTATTGCAGAGCGACAACGGAAAAAGTTCATGAATGTTTAAAGCCTTCTAAACCGTGATTCTAGCGGGCTTCGAACAAATCTGAACCGTTTTCCGTTGTTCTTTTTTTATCCCCCCTTTTGCGCACTTTTGCGCACTTTCTGGAAATGCGCACCCCATGCGGTGCGCATTTTTTATACGCTGATCTGATCCAGTTTTTCGCACAGTTCCTTCTGCATGGATTCGGAAACATGAGTGTAGACTTCCAACGTGGTAGACGGTTTATTGTGCCCTACCCTCTTCATGATTGCCTTTAAAGGAACCCCCATGGCGGCTAGCATGGTTATATGGGTATGGCGGAAAATATGGGCGGAAATATGTTTTCCTGGAATTTTAACCTGTCGCAAAATGCGGTCAATATAGGCCAGGTTGTACGGCGTGCCGGATCCAGTCGTAAATATATAGCCCCTGTCCTTGTACTTGCTACAAAGGCTGTTGCCCCGGCGGCCCCATTGTTCCTGTCGTTTGTTGTCGGTATAGAACCATTCCAGGATCTGAACGGCCCTGTTGTTAAGGTCAACGGTACGATAGGAATAAATGTTTTTTGGCGTTCCCCGTTGCAATTCGTCCCCATTGGGACGGGTAGGAAGTATGGTTCCCGTTACTTTTAGCTGTCGTTTGTCCAGTTCAACATCTTCCCGCCGCAAGGCCAGGAGTTCCCCGCCCCGTAGCCCTGTCAGTGAAACAAATTCCATGGCCAGGGCAATCCGGTAGTTTATCCTGGATAGTTGGGACAGACATTCTTTCAGTTCGTCATGATCCAAAAATTTGTTGTTCCGCTTCTTCAATTCTTCCGGGGTTGCCGGGCGGCGTTTCAGTCGAATACTTTCAAAGTCGGATATATCGTTGGTATATCCGGCTTTTTTCGCATACCGCATAACCGCTTTTGTGAGAATGAGAACGCCACTTACATAGTTATAAGAAAGAGCGTCCAGGTAATACAGCGTATTCACGACTTTTTCAGCCATTGCCGGGGTGAAGTCATTGAACATAATCCCCGGGGGCAACATGGACAGTAATTTTCTGATTATGGCCCTATGGTTGCGGCGGGTCATATCCTTTACTGTCAAATCAGCCAGGGCAATCCATTCATTGCAGACAGTGGCCAGGGGCAAGGATTCAACCCGGGCGGCCTTCTCTTCCTGCTGATTGCCTACCTTCTTCTGGAACTTATCCCGTAGCATTTCAGCGGCCATTTTTTGAGCGTGGCGGCTGTTGCTGTTCAAAGTGACTGACACGGCAATGTTCTTCCCTGTCCGTTCGTCCTGGAAGCGTTCCCGATACATGTACCGGGTTCCCTTCCCGTTCTTCTTTTCAGTAATCCACATTGTGCAATTCCTTCTTTCCCGTTACTCATTGCACCCCTGCAAGGACTCATAGAGTTGGGAGAAAGAAAAAGAATTAGAGTTTCTCTAATTTATCTTTTAACAACACGGCAATATCTTTGTATTGTGGATCAACGTTATTATGATTCAGATAATCAACCATTTGACCAGCTATTACTTTTACTTGCATGATCTGAATTTCTTTAATGGCTTGAATAATAAGCTTATGGCAAATTTCCCTATAATCGGGCAAATATTGCAAACCGTCTAAAATTCCTTTTGCAATTTCTAAAGTAATGATGGGGCTTCTATAATCTTCATCTTCATCACTGGACAAATCATAAATACTAAACAGTTCGTTTCCGTCCTGATCTTTTAAACTATTTCGGACTAATTGAAAACCAAAATCTTGATACCTTTTCTCTAATTGGGCTTGTTCTGTATCCGAACTAGGCTCATACCCTAGTAAAGCGTTGGGCGTTGTGTTTAAGATTTCCGCAATTTCGCAAACCTTTTCAAGTTTTGGCTCCCTGTTCCCTAATTCATAGGCCCCGTAAGCCGTGGGCGTCATGCCCAACTTTTCGGCCATTTGGGCACGGGAATATTTTTTTAGTTTTCTAAATGCCTGTAAATTTTCTTTGAAGTGCATAGAATCACCACCTATTACATAATATGATACTATCATTTTGAATCAAACACAACAATAAAATCAAATTGTTGACAATTACAAATCAGAAGGGGTATAATGCACTTGAAACTAAATGAATTAAATAACTGTTTTAATTCATATTGATTCGAAAGGTGGTGAAAATATGAAAGTCAGTGCTAAAAAACTAAAGGCGGCAATGATTAAAGCCTGTATGGGGAACGCCGCATTAGCTAAAGCGGCCCACATTGGAAATGCAACGGTTGTTAGGATTCTACACGGTGATAATGAGGTTCAACTTTCTACGGTTGGAAAACTTTCTAAAGCGTTGAACGTGGATTTTCGAGAAATTGTTGAAGAATGAAGGAAACCCCTGCAAGGACTCATAGAGTTGGGAAGAAAGGACAGGTGGACAGGATGAAGGCAATGAAAAATAAGCGTTTTGGCGTTCTCATTGGGGGACAGGATGGAACCTATTGCAGGCAAGTTGTCTTTACTACCGGATCCCTGGAAAGGGCCAGGGAGATTGCAAAGACAATCAAAGGGCGGCCCGTTGCCGTGGTGGAAGTGATCCCCGGCCGGGCCAGTGGTTCCGGATCCATGGCGGGCCGACCATTCACCAGGGAAGAAGGCGGCGGGGTGAAAATCCTGGAAGAAAGAAAGGCGGCGATGGTATGACGGTATTACACATTGAAACAGTGCATGTTGATGATTGCGGGGGCCGTTGGTTGCGGCCGAAACAGCTTCAAGCGAAATTTTCCATTACCCGGACAACGGTATGGAAGCTGTTAAGCGAAATGCGAGCCATTCCCAAATACAAGGGCGATTTCATCGACTATAGCAAAACGTTGCGGCTGGTACGGGAACGGGCGTTCCTGGAATATTTCAAGAGCCAGGACAAAGCCTATTTGAAGAGAGCAAAGCCTTCCCAAAGCGTTTGGAGGAAATAAAAACAGACCCCCTATACATTCCCATAGGCCAGAGAGAACAGAACTCTAGAACCTGTTGGGAGTGGCGGAAACCTGCACAGAGGGCAAAAGAAAGGACGTGAATATATGGCAAAATCGCAAAGAGTAGTTATAAAGGACGTAAAAGCCCCATCAATGGCCAAAGCAATTCGCAAGAAGTGTTTAGACTGTTCCGGCGGCCAGGCTATAGAAGTTCGGGATTGTTGGGCGGTTGGCTGTCCTTTATTCCCTTACCGATTCGGGAGCAATCCAAAAGCGGCCATAAACAGCCTGGAAAAGCATTACACGATAGAAGTCAAATAAAAATAGCCGTCATGAATGAGCCACCATTCACAACGGCCAGGACAAGAACCAGGCAGGCACATTGTCCACTACCATTTTACCAGAATACAGTAGGCGGGGAAAGGGGCGGCCGGAAATGCGGCCACCCTACCCCGCCATTGTTGAAAGGAGCTAAACATAATGGCGAACAAGAGCCAGACAAATGCTGACAGAGCAAGACGAAAAGAAATTGCGGATTGCCTTGTATATAAAGTAACCCCCGAAATGGCCAGGGAAATCAAAAGAGGAAACATTGGTGCATATATGCCCCTTCTTTTGAGTTGGTACGAAACCCTGGAAAGTTTGGATCCAGAGGATTTCAAGAGGTTCATCCTTGATTCGATGAAATATCATACTGATGGTACATTGCCGGAATATAAAAAAGGATCCACCCTCTTTGTGGCGTGGACGATGGCAAAAGGCACCTATGATAATTATTTAAAAAGCTATGCTAAACAGTGCGAAACCAACTGGAAGAACAAAACAGCTTCTGACATATTTCAAGAGGAACAGAGCGGATTGAATCAGCAGGAGATAATGGAGCGTCATCCAGAATACAGACCACTTGCCACGACCGGTAACGAACCGTCACCAATCGTGACGATGCGTCACCAAATAGGAACAGGAACAGGAACAGGATCAGCAACAGGAATAGAAACAGGAGCAGGAATAGGAATAGGAATAGGAATAGGAATAGCGGCAGGAGCAGGATCAGCAACAGCGGCAGAGCCTGCATTACCCAAAACAGAAATCAAGAATAAATTAGGGCCGCAAGATGAACCCCTTAAAGAAGTATTAACCCGGGTTGAATCATACATGCGCATGAAGAACCAGGATCAAGTAAAAGAAGCTATTGCACGAGTTCCAAAGGCTTCTGACAGACAAGAAACCTTTTTGAAGGTGTTGCAAAAATTTCTGTTAGCAGAGTAAGCTCAAACAATCCCATACGGGGAGGTTAGCATGGACGGCAAAGAGAAAGTAAAGGCATGGTTGAAGAGCTACAAGACCTGGAAGAGATTCATTCAGAACACAGACAGGACTATTCAGAGACTTGTTGCAGAGATGAACCAGAAGCCCACCCCGGCCGCTGTTCGCTACGACATGGCACCAGGAAGCACCGGCGGCCTGCATGCTAGCCAGGAAGAAAGATTTCTGGAAAGAAAGGAAGAATTGCAGGAGCAAATAACAGAGCTTCAAGCCCGCACACGGGCGGCCAGAAAGAACGTCCTGTTGTTGGACACGGCCATAGCTTCCCTAGATCCATTAGATGCACAGCTAATTCAATGCAGGAATATTGATGGTATGACCTGGACACGAACGGCCCTGGAAGTGGGCTATAGTGAGAGTAGTTGCCGCGCCCGATATGACAACATGGTGAAGGAACTGGCCTGCATGCTTTTTGGTGAAGGCCTGGAAGCATAATTTCCAGAAGCCACCAGGCCGGCGGGCCGGGTTCCATAGCCCCATAGATCAATGGCATGACACCCCCACCGGGACGGGTCAAAAAGTATTGTCTTTTCGAAAATACGACCGCGCGGACTCTTTATTTCTGCAAAAACCCCCGAAACAAGTTTCTGTTTTTTCAGTTCAGATTACCGCTTTAAACAGGGACAAAGCCGAAACGTTTCTGAAACGTCTCTGAGACGTCTCTGAGACGTCTTTTTTTCATCATCTGGCTATAAAAAGCGGTGAAATTCCAATTTTAGAAGTCAGTTCGTTAAAACGTAACGTTATGCTAACGTTATGGGTAGCGTTATTCTAACGGATGATCCGGGGCAAAGCGTCCGGGGTTTCCCCATTGCCTGGATGATCTGATGGGAAAAGCGGCGGCCCCTGGATCCGATGGAATACAGGAAGAAGAACAGTCAAAAGAAAACACCTGCAAAAATAGGCCGTCAAAATTGCGATATGAGAAAAGAAAAACATACGGCCTATATAACTATATGGGGCAGGGGACTTATACCTAAATAAACGCTTCCCAAAGCCTACAGACAAACACAGAGGGCATTTCATGGAATCGTGAGAGGCTAGTTTCCCCATGAGCGGGTACAAGGAAGCATTGCCGCATGGATCCCCCGGCCTATGATGGTATAATACTGTTTACATGATTGACTTTATTATCTTTCTGGCCTATAATGGAATCAGCCAAAAAGATAGAACATGCATACATGCACGAATACCCCCGGAGTACCAGTCCGGGGGTATTTCATTAGGCTAATTGTCGCCTTTGTCGTGTTCGTCTAACCATTTGCGAATGTAGTAGCCAACTACACTAGCCACGACGGACACCAAAAAAGATAAAACATGTTCCATACATGCACCCCCCTTCTGTTGCCAGAATGGGTGCGACAACGGATTTATTATATCATGATGGGGCATGAAAAAGACATTGCCAAATACCATGATAAAACAAAAGCCCCTGGAAGGATTCCAGGAGCCTTGTTATAATTGCAGGGGTGCAATGAAAATCAGTATAGAGCGCATTTTTTGCGCATTTTTGTATTATGCACCATGAAACCCCGCATGATTGCAAGGGTGTACTGACTTCGGCACCAATTGAAAAGACGAAAGAGATTGTTGTTAAGGCAACAATCTCTTTTTTTGTCAGCTGTCAACGGTCACTGGCCGATGGAAAGGCATTTTCCCTCATTTTGCCGGTACAATGGTTCCTTTGAATTTTTCCTCGATGAATTTTCTTACCGCTTCGGAATGGAAGATTTCAGCGATTTTTTTGTATTCCCCTTTGTCTTTGTCCTTTTCCCGGGCAGCCAGCACCATCACAGCCAGCGTTTCATCGTCCTTTTCCCAGAACAGCCCCTGCTTCTTCACATCCATGCCGGAACTCATCACATAATTCATGGTGATCACCGCCAGATCCACATCCGCCAGGCTCCGGGGCAGCTGGGCCGCTTCCAGTTCCTTGAACTTCAGATTCTTGGGATTTTCCACCACATCGCTGACCGTGGCTTTAAAGCCCACACCCTGTTTCAGTTTGATCAGGCCGGCTTTTTCCAGAAGCACCAGCCCCCGGCCCCCGTTGGTGGGATCATTCGGGATGGCCACAGTGGCCCCTTCCGGAACATTTTTCAGGTCATGGATCTTGTCGCTGTAGATCCCCATGCGCATCAGGATGGTATTCCCGATGGGCACCAGCTTGGTGCCGTTCTGCTTGTTGAAGTTGGCCAGGAAGGGCGCATGCTGATAGCTGTTCAGATCCAGGTCCCCTTCGGCCAGGGCTTTGTCCGGGGTGATGTAATCGGAGAATTCCACCACTTCCATATTGATCCCCTGCTTCTTGGCTTCGTCCGCCACTGCATGGACCACATCCGCATGAGGCCCTGCGGTCGCCCCGATTTTAATGGGCTTGCCGCTGCCTGCACTTTTCTTGTCCCCACCGCTGCCGCCGCAGCCGGCTGCCAGCAGTGCCGCCGTTACCATCCCCGTCAAAAACAACAGAAGTTTCTTCTTTCCTTTCATTTCATCGCTCCCCTTTTAATTCATATTAATTTACTAGTAATTGATGTGTATATCATAGACGGAAAAGAGAAAGATGTCAAGAGACTGGATATGCGCAGCTCCCTGACCCTTATTCTCCCCAGACCTCCTGGACAATGGAACGGACCAGAGCCAGTTTGGCCCATTGCTGTTCTTCCGTCAGCCTGTTGCCGATTTCGCAGGAGGCAAAACCGCACTGAGGACTGAGGCAAAGGTTTTCCAGGGGAACATACCGGGCCGCTTCCCGGATCCGGGCGATGACCTGTTCCCGGTCTTCCAGTTCCGGCCGTTTGGTGGTAATGAGGCCCAACACCACCTTTTTCCCGGGAACCACTTCCTTCAGCGGTTCGAAGCTTCCGGACCGTTCATCATCGAATTCCAGATAAAAAGCATCCACATTCTCCCTGCCGAACAGCAGCGGCGCAATGGGGCCGTAGCCGCCCCGGGCCGCCCAGGTGGAATGGTAATTGCCCCGGCATACATGGGTGGTGATCACCAGATCTTTCGGACGGCCTTCCAACGCCATATTGTTCAATCTGAGGTATTCCTCCGCAATGGCCTTCAGGGAAACAGCTCCCTTCTGGCGCTTGTTCCAGTATTCCGTATCGCAGAACATGCCCCAGGTGCAGTCATCGAACTGGATATTCCGGCAGCCGGCATGGTACAGATCCCGGATTACCTGCCTGTAGGCGGCGGCAATATCCTGGAGCAGCTCTTCCCGGTCCGGATACACCGCATCGGTGATTTTCCCGTTGTCTCCCCGGTACAGTTCTGCCAGAAGCTGTGCCGGCGCGGGCATGGTCTGCCGGGCCAGTGTATCATCATCCTCAAATCCCTTTACATACTTGAAGTGCTCCACAAATGGATGATTTTCTCCGCCGATTTTCCCGGTGACGATGGCGGTGCCCCGGGTGGTCTCCTCTCCGTGGAACTGGTAGCCGTGTTCCAGTTCAATGTGGGTGATTCCCTGGAAACCCCAGAAAAAGTCCAGGTGCCAGTAGCTCCGCCGGAATTCACCGTCGGTGATGGTGTGGAGCCCGGCGGCCTTCTGTTTTTCGATGAGCCTGGCGATCTCCTCATCTTCCACCTGCTTCAGGTCCAGGGCGGCAATCTCGCCCCGGGCAAAACTGGCCCTGGCCTCTTTGATCCGGTCCGGACGCAGGAAACTTCCTACAATATCAAAACGAAATGGTGCCTGCAAAGTCATTTTTAAAATCCCCCTCTGTATTCTGAGCCATCAGATAGTTGTTGTTTCTTCATGGGTCTTATTATAAGAAAGAGCGGGAATTTTGTATAATGGATAAAAGATTGGGATTGGTATAGATAAAAAGAATAGAGGAGTACTGCAGGTTCCGTGCAGCACTCCCCGTTTACCGGTTGATCCATTCATTGACCTTCCGGTTGTAGTACTCATTCTTTTTCTTCTGAACCCATTTGTCCCTTTCGTCACAGATGGCCAGCATTTCATCCACCATTTCTTCCGCAGTGGCCGGCTGGACATGGAGCAGGTACTGGATCATCCGTTCCACGGTACTTTCCGTTCCCAGATTCCGGGCCATCAGATCTCCCAGTTCCGCCGGATATCCCAGGTTTACCACCACATCCACCAGTTCATGGCTCAGTTGTTCCAGTCTGGTCATAGTCTGTCTCCTTTTCCCTGTTTATTTTCCCTTTTTCCACAGCCACCGGAGCAGCCGGCACAGCAGGATTCCTGCCAGCACGCCCAGGGTATCCAGCAGGATATCGGACACCTGGGCACTGCGGTCCGGGCTGAACAGCTGGAGGAATTCATCCACCGCGCCCACGGTGCCCCCCAGGAGCAGCGCCAGGAAGCTCCGGCCAGCCAGCCCTTCCAAGACCATGCCCAGGGCGGCGAATTCCGTTAGATGGGCCAGTTTCCGGATGGTATAGAAATTCAGATACCCCATGCCCGGCAGCGTCCCCCATCGGTTCAGGGCCAGATGGAGCACCGACTGGCTCTCTGCCTGGGAAACCCTTCCGTTCTGCAGGGAATGTCCCCAGATGAACCCCAGCAGCAGTACCAGCAGTATCCAAAGCAGCCTGCGGCCCATAGCCCCACCTCCTGTCCGATGGGTATAATTATAGCATAAAAGAAGGTACTGCACGGAAAATGCAGTACCTTCTTTTCTCTCATTTATGACTGGATCCTTCCACCCCATCACCGGTTTTTTTCGGGCTGTTCTTTTGGATGAGGGCACCCCATACGCTCTTGAAATCCTTGGGACGGAAGCCCAGATTCATTTCCCACACAGTCAATCCTACCATTTCCATACTGATCTCTCCCTTCCCTTTTACTGGATGCTTGGTTTGTTTTCCTTTGTGGCTTCATTATACGATGGAATCGCTACAAAGAAAAACAAATAGATTTCAGCATTACTACAAGTTAACACCTGTGATATAATACAAAAAAGGAGGCGGTTCCATGGAACTGGCACAGAAAATGTTTCTTCTGGCAGCGGAAGAAATGAATTTTACCAAAGCAGCGAAACGGGCCTTTGTAACCCAGCAGTGTCTCAGCGAACATATCAGCAAACTGGAAAAACAGCTGCATACCAAGCTGTTTCTCCGAGGACGGCATCTTCAGCTCACAGAATCGGGAAAGGCCCTGGTCAGTACCCTGCAGCAGATCCAGCACCTGGAAGAGAACCTGGAGCATCGGATCCAGGAAATCGAAGCCGGAGAAATCGGGGAAGTCCGGTTGGGAATCAGCACCTCCCGGGCCCGGCTCCTGCTTCCGGGTTTCCTGGAAACTTTCCACAAAGAGTATCCCCAAGTCCACATTTCCATTACTTTGGGGGATACGGTCCGCCACATCCAGCTGCTGAAATCCCAGAAACTGGACCTGGTGGTGGGCCTGGATGCTCCGGCAGATCCCTTCCTGGAGGAACTGCTCATCGGAAAGGAACAGCTGATGGTGGTGGGAACCCGTTCCTTCTTCCTGCAATATTATCAGGGGCCGGCCACTCCTGGAAAGTGGAATTCAGGGGATACCCTGTCCCTGAGCGACTTTTCCCCTTTTCCTCTGATTGGCAACCGGGAGCACAGTACCCTGCTGGAACTGGTCCAAAGCTGTCTCCGGGAAAATCATCTGGATTGTCCCCAGCCCATTTCCATGTTCCATCCAATCCGCACCGCAATTATCCGCACCAT
>OLOW01002148.1_pt1 | contig 13526 bp, 14 predicted proteins | sample 1672801 | NCBI WGS metagenome assembly OLOW01 (sample SAMEA3136725, study PRJEB25190) | human gut metagenome | biome: human gut; feature: human-associated habitat; material: faeces | place: Austria | collected 2013 | reverse complement strand
TTGATAAGAGAGCTGAAGATGCAATGAATATAAGCAAAACACTTCAGGGTGGTAAATTTTAAGAATTAGCACTTCTATTCTAAAAGTGTTATAGTAACTGTATCGACGATGAATTACCTTGAAGTGTGTTTCAGACATACTTCAAAAGAAAAGAGGAAAGACATGTCTTCAATATTAATCCAGAATGTAAGCAAAACCTTCCAGACCAAAGATGGTCAGGTACAGGCTCTGAAAAACGTATCACTTTCCATAGACTCCGGAGACATTTACGGAATCATCGGAATGTCCGGTGCAGGAAAAAGTACCCTGGTACGTTGTATGAACTTTCTTGAAGTACCATCGGAAGGCAAAGTTTTGATAGACGGGAAATCTCTTGGAGATTTTTCAGCAAAAGAACTCCGCAAAGAGCGGGAAAAAATAGGAATGATCTTCCAGCATTTTAATTTGCTTATGCAGAAAAATGTTTTGGAAAACGTCTGCTTTCCCTTATATATTCAGGGAAAGAGCAAAAAAGAAGCAAGAGAAAGAGCCATGGAGCTTCTGGAGATCGTAGGACTGGCAGATCGGGCAAAAGCTTATCCCGCACAGCTCTCCGGTGGACAGAAACAAAGAGTGGCCATTGCCAGAGCCCTGGCGTCCGATCCGCAGATCCTTCTCTGCGATGAGGCTACAAGCGCCCTGGATCCACAGACCACATCTTCCATACTGGAACTTTTGCAGGACATCAATGAGAAATTTGGCATTACCATTGTGATCATTACCCACCAGATGTCTGTTGTCCGTGAGATCTGTACCCATGTGGCAATTATGTTAGAAGGTGAAGTAAAAGAACAGGGACTGGTTGAGGAAATCTTTAACCATCCGAAATCACAGGTGGCCAAGGAACTGATCAGCCGTGACAATGGTTCAGAGGTAGACAGCCAAAAGCTTACTCAGCCTGAAATTCAGAGCGGTGAGATCATTCGAATTGTATTTTCCGAAAATTCTGCATTCGAACCAGTTATTGCAAACCTTGTACTTACTTTCCACGAACCGGTAAATATCCTTAAGGCAGATACCAAAAATGTAGGTGGTGTAGCCAAAGGAGAGATGATCCTTCAGTTCATGAGCGGAAGCACTCATGTACCAGAGATGAAGGCGTATCTTACAGAACGTGGACTTGAGATTGGGGAGGCGAACTGATTATGTGGACGAAACAAGTAACCGATATGATTATCGCAGGTGTTGGGGAAACCCTGTACATGACCCTGTTTTCTACCTTTTTTGGATATGTGTTTGGAATGCCTCTTGGCATTTTGCTGAAGGTATCAGACAAAGAGGGTCTGCGGCCAAACGCAGTTTTATATAAGATCCTGGATGTAATTGCAAATATTTTCCGAAGTATCCCATTTTTGATCCTTTTGATCCTGCTGATCCCCTTCACCAGATTTCTGGTAGGAAAAAGCTATGGAACTACAGCCACCATCGTGCCCCTTACCATTGCGGCAATCCCTTTTATCGGACGAATGGTAGAGTCTTCTCTTAATGAGGTAGACCCGGGCGTTATTGAGGCGGCCAGATCGATGGGCGCAAGCAATCTTCGGATCGTATTCAAAGTTATGCTGGTAGAAGCCAGAACTTCCCTGATCTCAGGAGCCACCATTGTAACAGGAACCATCCTTGGTTATTCTGCAATGGCAGGAACTGTAGGAGGAGGCGGTCTTGGAGATATCGCAGTCCGTTATGGCTACAACCGCTGGCAGACGGATATCATGCTTGTCACAGTGGTGCTGCTTGTGGTACTGGTACAGATTTTCCAGACTATTGGAATGCTGATCGCAAATAAGCTGGACAAGAGAAAATAAATAGTTCGCAGGAAAAGACGGTAACACCGTAAATTGTATAAAATGAATGTAATATAACAACAAAATATATTTTTAAAACGAGGAGGAAACTTATCATGAAAAAATTAATCGCAGCAGCACTTACAGGAGCATTGATTCTTGGAACTGTAGGAACATCCGTTGTATTTGCAGCAGATGATGACAAGACTATCACAGTAGCAGCATCCGAGACACCACACTCCGAGATCCTTGAGGAAGCAAAACCACTTCTTGAGGCAGAGGGCTATGACCTTGAGGTAACTGTATTTGATGATTATGTACAGCCAAATGAAGTAGTAGAGAGCGGTGACTTTGACGCAAACTATTTCCAGCATATCCCATATCTGAACAGCTTCAATGAGGAAAAAGGAACCCACCTTGTAAATGCAGGAGGAATCCACTACGAGCCATTTGGAATTTATCCTGGAACAAAATCCAGTCTTGATGACATTGCAGACGGAGACACCATTGCAGTGCCAAATGATACCACAAATGAGGCAAGAGCCCTTCTTCTCCTTCAGGACAACGGAATCATTACCCTGAAAGATGGCGTTGGTCTGGAAGCAACTGTAAATGATATTGAAGAAAATCCATATAATGTAGAGATTGTAGAGCTTGCAGCTGAGCAGGTCGCACGTGTTGCAGAAGAGACCTCTTACATCGTCCTCAACGGAAACTATGCACTTCAGGCAGGATATTCAGTAGCAAAGGATGCACTTGCGTATGAGACATCTGATTCTGAAGCTGCAAAAACATATGTAAATGTAATCGCAGTAAAAGAGGGCAACGAGAACAGCGATAAGATCAAAGCTCTTGTAGATGTATTAAAATCCGATGAGATCAAAGATTTCATCAATGAGAAATATGACGGCGCAGTTATCCCATTTGAAGACAGCGAGGACACTGAGGCAGCAGATGATGCACAGGCAGAAGACAGCGCAGAGACAGAGGACAGTGCAGAAGCAGAAGATGCCGCAGATACAGCTGAGGAGACAGAGGCTGAATAAGCAGCTAAGAAATCGAATGCAGAAAAACAGGCTGAAAATCCCAAAGACAGGGTATTTCAGTCTGTTTTTTCTTTGGGCGCTTTGCTGTTGAAAAAATTTATTGAAAAACCTTATAGAATCTGCTATTATAGAAACGAATTTTTTCAGGTATCGAGGTGAGGCCAAGTGAAAAAGAACCAATGGCGAAATTGCTGTATCTGTCTGTTTTTCAGCGTGATCATGGCAGTTTTGTGTGTATGCTTTGCTGGCATGGAAGCAAAGCAGCTTCTGTATGTTTCAGAACTGAAACCGGCCTCCGCTTCTTTGATCTCACCGGAGTTTTCCAGAAGCACTCATACCAGTGCGGAGGAACTGATCGGCATACGGCAGGTGTCTGTGAAGATGGAGATGGATCAGCGTTTCCGTCAGAGCGGCACTGCAGGAATGATGCTGGTACTCATCATGCTGGCTGTTTTGCTGGCGAATACCGTATTTTATAAAGAAAAAAAGCGTCTGCTCACCAGATATGACGCAGATGGCAGAAAAGAGGTCATCTGTTATATCCATCATCAGGATGGGCAGAAACACTGAAGATCGTATACCATAAGCATTACTGCTTTTTCAGTAATGCCTGTTTCCATGTAAACAAAAGGTATAGGATCGGAGGTAGACACCATATGTTACTCAATATTTTTATAGGGATAATGATTGTGGCAGCCATCGGAGTGGGACTTTGGATGGCATGGTTTGACAGTCATGGAGGAAAGAAATGACAGCACAGATTTTTGCAGTAATCATATTTCTGGCGATGTTTGTTTTGATCGTCACAGAGATATGGGAGAGACACATTGTTACGCTGGCATGTGCAGCCCTTACACTGGTTCTGGTATTTGGCCTTTGTATGCACAGTCCGTCAGCTATTATTGAAACCTTAAATGTACATAGTATTTTTTCACCGAGCTTCTGGCACACAGCTGGTGAGGGAAGCGAAGCATCCGCAGGAATCAACTGGGAGACCATCGTGTTCATCGCAGGTATGATGATCATGGTAGAGGGAATGGCAAAATCCGGTTTCTTCCGCTGGTTATGCATGAAGATCGCAAAGCTGGTAAAATATCAGATCATTCCGATCTTTATCACTTTTATGCTTCTGTCCTTTGTACTGGCAATGTTTATTGACAGTATCACCGTAATCCTGTTTTTGGCAGCAGTTACCGTAGAGCTTTCGCAGCTGCTGAAGTTTAATCCGGTACCGATGATTCTGGCAGAAATTTTCTGTGCCAATCTTGGTGGTTCTGCTACTATGTGTGGAGATCCGCCGAACATTATCATCGGAACCTCCCTTGGATTTTCCTTTGCGGATTTTGTGATGAATACCGGACTGATCGCAGTGATCGCATTGGTTATGGTGGTCATCTACTTCTATTTTGTTTTCCGCAGGGAGCTTACAGAAAATGCAGGAAAGATCAATCCTGCCGAACTGCCGGATCCATCTGAGGCTATCACAGATCAAAAAGGATTTATCATCAGCTGGGTGATTTTCCTTTGTGCAGTGGTACTTCTGGTGTCCCATTCACAGACCGGACTGACAGTATCCTGCATCGGTGTATTTATCGCGGCTGTGACACTGATCACTGCGGGAAAAGATGCTCTGGAGCTTCTGAAAAAGGTAGATTATAAAACACTGTTATTCTTTGTAGGACTTTTTGTTGTAGTAGGTGGCCTGGAACAGACTGGCATCCTGACACTGCTGGCTGGCTTTATCGGCAAGGTAAGTGGTGGAAACCTGAAAGTTATGATCGCCATCATTATCTGGGTATCTGCTGTGGCAAGTGCGTTTATTGACAATATTCCGTTTGCAGCCACTATGATCCCGGTTATTGACAGTCTGGCAGCTTCTCAGGGAATTGATATCTCCATTCTTGCATGGGCCCTGGCAATGGGTACTGATATCGGAGGAAGTGCGACTCCTATTGGAGCTTCTGCAAATGTAGTTGGTATTGCTACTGCAGCAAAGAGCGGACATATGATCAAGTGGGGCAGATATTGTAAAGCCATGGCACCGGCAACAATCATTGTGGTTCTGGTTTCCATGCTTATGATCTATGCAAGATACTTATAAGAATTGTGAAAGCGGCTTTGTTCCAAAGCAATTCGTGGATATCAAGTCAGGGGCAGAACGTTTTGCCCCTGTCTGTATATAGAAGGGAGGACATCAGATACCATGAAAACACAGAAACAGGTGATCATTTCTATTGGACGAGAGTTCGGAAGCGCAGGACATGAGATTGCAGAAAGAATTGCCAAGCGTTACGGATTATCTTTGTACGATCACAATCTTTTAAGAGAAGTGGCAGACAGCCATAATGTAAGCAGTGAGGAACTGGAGATCTTCGATGAGATGAAGCATAATAAGTTCCTGTATCGTACAGTTAAGGGAATGAGCAGTTCCCCGGCAGATAATGTGGCACTTTTACAGTTCAATTTTCTTCGGGAAAAGGCAGAAAAAGGAGACTCCTTTGTGGTAGTAGGACGCTGCTCCGAGACAATCCTGAAGGATTATCCAGGCCTGATCTCCATTTTTATTCTTGGAAATATGGAGCATAAGGTAGCACGTGTAGCGCGGCTTTATGGAAAAACAGATAAAGAAGCAGAGCGATTCATTCGTGAAAAAGACAGAAAAAGAAAGAAATATCACGACAGCCACTGCAATACAAAATGGTCAGAGACCCATACCTATGACCTGAGTCTGAACAGCAGCACTCTTGGAGTGGAGGGAAGTGTTGAATTTTTGTCCGATTATATTGACAAAAGGATATCGAGAATGAAATAAAAATGGCCAGGGTCCTGTCAAGACGTATGCAGATGTCATGACAGGGCCTTTTGTGTAAACAAAGCTAAATCACAGGCAGGAGGAAAAGAATGTTCACAGACGACGAAAAAGACTATATTATGCGCATGATCAAGGAAATTGCCCGTGTACTGGCAAGTGTAATGCTTGGAAAGAAATATGTGCAGGTAGAGCTGCCGGTGGAGACCAAGTATCAGATATCCGGTGATAAACTCCATCATCTGAAAACCATGGTGGATAAAGGTGAGATTAACGAAGCAGAAAACGAGCTTCTGGAAAGAATCAATTACGGTGACAAGGAAGATTTGGCGGAGGCCATGTTTTTCTATGAATATGCGGCATCAAAGGGAGATGAATTTCTGGAGATGCACAATTATTCCCTGGAGGAAGTCCGGGATGGAATGCAGCAGCTGGCAGAAGATGCCGGATATGGTAATATCATGAATATGCTTAATATTGGATGATATCAGGGGCAAAAGGTCAAAAAGCTGTTCATGCTTGCATGATAAGGCTTTTGCCTCTAACATCATTGGAAAACAGGAATAAAAGGAGATTGAGACATGTTTCTCGAGAAGAACAGAGATAGAATCCAGAAAGATTTTGAAGATTTTTCCATGGAGCTGCCACAAATGGCAGAAGAAATCAAAAAAAGAATGGAAGCGCTGAAGCCCGATGTGGTGCTTGGCATGAAATACCTGTACAGCAATATGCCCTACAGTGATGTTGGAAATTATACATTTGATACTTATCTGGACTTTGTACAGCAGGGAATCTATTTGTGGGAAAATTCTCCTTTTATTCAGGAATATCCGGAAGAGTTTTTTTTGAACTACATACTTTTTCACAGGGCAAATGATGAAGAAATCAAGCCATGCCGTACTTTTTTCTGGGAAAAATTAAAGGATCGGATCCAGGGCCTTGATATGGAAGCTGCAATTTTGGAAATCAACCACTGGTGTGCAGGGGAAGTGATGTATCAGGGCACAGATGCCCGTACAGGTTCTGCCCTGGAAATATACAGAAGTGGTGTTGGGCGCTGTGGTGAGGAGTCTGTTTTTGCCATTAATGCATTGAGAAGTGCAGGAATACCAGCAAGGCAGGTGTATGTGCCAAGGTGGTCTCACTGTGATGACAATCATGCCTGGGTTGAGGTATGGTGTAACGGTGACTGGCATTATATTGGTGCCTGTGAACCGGAGGCTGTTTTAGATAAGGGGTGGTTTACAAATGCTGCATCCAGGGCCATGATGGTCAGCTCCAGATGGTATGACCGGGTGATGCCAGATGAGGATATTATCGGCCAGGATGGGATGAACCGTATGTTGAATCAGCTGAGCCGTTATGCAAAAACAAAGAGAATTACCATCTGTGTGAAAGATCTGGACGGAATGCCTGTAGCTGACGCCATAGTTAAGGTTGATGTAATGAATTACGGTGAATTTTCTCCTGTTGCCCAGATGAAGACAGGGGAGAATGGTAAGGTTTCCCTGGTGACCGGGCTGGGGAGCCTGCTGATCTGTGGGATTTTTGACGGTGCTTACGGAGAACGGGTGATCGATACCCGGGAAGGGGATGAATTTGTCTGCACCTTAGGGGAAGAGTACGAGGATGAGCTGTGGGTGGATTTTGACATGAATGCACCGGAAGATACAGGACGGACCAGGTGGAATATCACCTTTGAGCAGGAAGAGGAAAACAACAGACGTGTGGCTGCAGAAGGAGAACACTGCCGCAGAAAGATCGCCCGTTTTCAGCCGTTGTGGAAGAGATGTCTTTACGGACATACTCTGGAAGAGGTAGAGCCTATGATGGCGATCCTTTCTGAGAAGGACAGAAGAGATGCATTTCCGGAGGTGCTGGAGGGGCATTATCAGGAGGCCTCGGTATACCGGGAATTTAATCCGGAAGAGATCTATATTCCCTATGTGTGGAATCCCAGAGTGGAAAATGAGGTTCTCAGCAAGTGGAGAAAGAAAATCCTGGGTTATTTTGAAAAAGACCAAAGAGAGGCTTTTGCAGCAGATCCACGAAGCATCTGGACCTGGATCGAAGAGAATATTTCCGTGAGAAATGATAAAGAGCGCCTTACTGCTTATACTACACCGGGGGCAGCCTTGGATCTGGGAATTGCGGGGGAAAAATCCCATAAAGTGCTGTTTGTGGCGATTGCAAGGACACTTGGAATCCCTTCAAGACTGAATCCGGCAGACGGCGCTATGGAATACTGGGATGGCAGAGAATTCGTCGCTGTGCTGGAGGAAAGCCGCAAGGAATCTCATCTGACAGTGTTTGCAGGAGAAAATGCAGCTTGGAATTATTATCAGAACTGGACCATTGCCGTGACAGATGGAAATGGATATCTGACTCTTGATTTTTCTGACCGCAAGTGGGAAGATGGCAGGATGGAGCTGGATATTATGCCAGGAGATTATCGGATTCTTACTGGAAACCGGCTTCCCAACGGTACTATTCTTGGAAAACGCTATGATTTTCACATAGAAAAAGGAGAAAACAAGAAGGCCTGGCTGGAACTCCGTGAGTACTCTCTGGAAGAAATGCTGAATCCCCATTCTATACCAGATGCAATGCTGCATGGAAAAGACGGGGAGAAAATCCCAGTGTCTGCGCTTACAGAAAACAGCCGTCATATTTTGTTCTGGTTGGAAGAGGGCAGGGAGCCTACTGAGCATATTCTTAATGAAATCATGGAATCAAAGGATGCCTTTGAAAAGATCCAGGAGCAGCTGCTCTTTATTTTGCGCAGCCAGGAATCCCTGAAAAATACCACTTTAATTAAATGCCTGGAAATGCTTCCGGGAATTCAGGTATATTTCCACGATTTCGGAAAAGACAAGGAAATGACTGCACGGAGGATGTATGTGGATTCGGATAAGCTGCCGCTGATGGTAGTGACAGAGGGCGCCTGCCAGGGGATTTTTGCAGCTGCCGGGTATTCTGTGGGAATGGCAGATATGCTGCTGCGAATTTTCCAGGCGTAAAGGAAGTCAGGATGTGTTATGAACAGGGATACCATTAAATATATTGCAATGTTTACCATGCTTTTGAATCACATCGCAAATGTGTTTCTTACGCCTGGGACACTTCTGTTCGAGGTGTTTGTGGATGTGGGATATTTTACCGCTATCACCATGTGCTATTTTCTGGTGGAGGGATATGGCTATACCCACTCCAAAGAAAAATATGGAAAAAGGCTGTTTTTGTTTGCTGTTCTTTCTCAGATTCCCTTTAATCTGGCGTTTACAGAAGAAGGCGTGATCCAGTTTACCGGGATGAATATGATTTTTACGTTGTTTCTGTGCTTTTTGATCCTGTATGTCCGGGAGAAAATTCCGACAGGACGACAGACGGCGTGTATATGGGGACTGGCAGCTATTTCCCTGTGCAGTGACTGGGCACTTCTTGCGCCGATCTTTACCATCTGGTTTGCAAATGCAGCTCAAAGTATGTCCGGTGCAGAGGAAAATGGCGAAAAACTCTGTCGAAAGAATCTGTGGCCTGTTTTTGGGAAAGCGATGCTTTTGTTTGGCCTGATCAGTTGTGCAGGAAATGCAGATATCATGCCCTTGTGGAAAAATCTTCTGTGCTCTGCGGGGGCAGTGTTCGGAATCCTGTTATCCGGGATTTGCATTATTTATTTTTATAATGGAAAGAGGGCAAAAAGTCATAGAACCTTTTCAAAATGGTTTTTTTATCTCTTTTATCCGATCCACCTGCTGGTGCTGGGAATGCTCAGGGTTGTACTGGCAGCGTGATTATGTTAAAATAGAGAACGACTGAAGGGGCAAAGAAATTTGCCCCTTGTTCTATGGTTGGCGCATGTGAAAACAGCTGCGCACAGAATCAGTTTTTGATACAGAAAGGACACAATTTATGTTTCGTGTAATTCCGGGGAATTTTTTTGTTCCACTGTCTTCTCCAAACCGAATGGTTTACTGGGAATGCATCAGCCGCCTTTTTTCCATTATGGAGCATCAGCTTTCCTTTGGAGTAGAAAGAGATGTGCTGGTAGATGAGCTTGAATTCTATTTTAACCAGGAAAATGCAGCGCAGCTTGTGGAAGAAGAATTTCAGGCAAATGACAGCAGGGGAAGGGCAAACGGCATCTTGAGAAAGCTGGAATATTACGGCTGGATCGAGGTGGAAACAGATAAAAGCTATGTGCAGCGTGTTAATTTTAAAGAATATGCAGTGAAGGTGATCAAAACACTGCTTGATATAGCCGACGGTAAACAGATCGAATATCAGGGCTATATCTACACCATATACAGTCTGGTCCGGGGGAATATGGACAGGCCTGGAATCGTGCTGATGCAGATCTGGGAAAATACGGATTTTCTCATCACTGGGCTGAAAAACCTCAATTCCAATATCAAGCATTATATCGATGAACTGACCAGGCACAGTACTGTGGCAGAGATTATGGATGCCCTGTTTAATGACTATATTACCAATATTGTGGATAAGGCCTATCATCGGCTTCTCACTTCGGACAATGTGTCCAAATTCCGGCCGGAGATCATTCAGCAGCTGGAAGAAAAAAGCCGGGAGAAAGGCTATCTGGAAAAGGCAGCTGCGGAAATAGCCTCCATCCGGGAGGTGTCCCTGGAAGAGGGGCGGGAGCTGACTTACAGATATCTTCATGAGATCATAGAGGCTTTTCGCGGGATGGATGAAATCCTTCAGGAGATCAATGAAAAAAATACACAGTATCAGCGAGCAGCCATCAACCGTGCCAAATTTCTTCTGGCAGGAAATGAAGATGTAAGAGGGCAGCTGAAGGAAATCCTCATGGGGATCAATGAAGAGATCAATGAAGAAAATATGGATCTTGGAGGAATCTACCGTATTGATTTTCTGGAGGATCTGATCCGGATCTACCAGTGTTCCATTCTGGAAGAAAGCTCTTTGTATCTTGCAGTGGAAGGAAAGCGGGAATTTACACCTGCAGCGGTGGATATGGAGGAACCTGACGGGCTGCTACGCCAGGAAAAAATGCGCAAAATGGCAGAGAAGATCCAGCGTGTGGTCAGCGTGGAAAAAATTCAGGATTATGTGGAGCAGCGTATGGCAGGGGAAACGGAAATGCTGGCCAGTGATCTTCCCCTTGGAAGTGAAGATGATTTTATCCGGCTGATCTATGTGAGGCTTTATGGACAGCGGAAAAATATGGGCTATGACATTGAGACACTGGAAGAGCGGGAAGTAAACGGTTTTAGGTTCAGGGATTTTCGGATACGGAGGAAAGTGAATGGAAATTCTGGAAGGAATGCTTCAAAAAGAAAAGGATAATTTTGGCCGCCTGCGCAATAAGCGGCGCTATTATCCGCACGCAAACGTGCTTTTTGTGTAAGGGAAATCAAAACACCAGAGGAGATTATTATTTTATTCTGAAATATCGGAAGGAATTTAAGGAATATCTGGGAATCCTTGGATACCGGCTGGAGATCAATGAGGATTATGGTGTGATTCAGCTGACCAGTCCGAGAGGATATAACCGTATGAATCTGAAACTGTACGATTCCATTATACTACTGATCCTTCGGATTCTATACGATGAGAAGAAACGGCAGCTGTCAGCCATAGAGGAAGTGATCGTGAACCTGGGAGATATTCAGGATAAATTTGTAAGCCTGAATATCCGTGACCGGATCATTGACAAGACAACCATGCGAAATGCATTGAGCCTGTTTCGCAGATATCAGATCGTGGAAATCCTGGATAAGGATATGGGGGATGAAGAGTCCCGGATCCTGATCTATGATTCCATTCTGATGGCTGTGCGCACTGAGGATATTAAGAGCGCCTATGAGAAACTGGAGACTTACAGAAAGGGAAAGAACGCAGGCAATGAAGAAACTGACGAGGATGAAACTGATTAACTGGCACAGATTTGGAAACTGTACCATAGATTTTGGAGATTCCACTCTTTTATCCGGAGAAAACGGTGCAGGAAAATCCACTCTTCTGGATGCAATCCAGTTTGTGATCATCTGTTCCACCGGAAACTTTAACAAAGCTGCCCATGAAAACGGCAAGCGAAAGCTTACCGGTTATATTCGCTGCAAAACAGGAAAAGAGAATCAGCCTTATGAGCGTACCGGAGAGATCAGTGCCCATGTTGCGCTGGAATTTTATGAGGAAAGCAAGGATCGGTATTTTATTATCGGAGCTGTGGTAGATTCCTCATCAGAAGAGCAGGAGACCACAGTACGGTATCTTATGGAAAATACCAGGCTTTCCGATGACCTGTTTCTTTATGGAAATCAGGTAAAATCTATTGCGGAATTCCGTGGCTCCAATATTGATATCCGCCAGTGGTGCAAAACCCAGGTGGAAGCGCGCAGGATGGTTACATCAAGGCTTGGCAGGATCGAGGATAAGTTTTTTCGGCTGATTCCCAAGGCACTTGCATTTAAGCCTATTGATGATATTAAGGATTTTGTCTATTCTTATGTGCTGGATGAAAAAGAGGTTAATATTGAGGTACTTCGGGATAATGTACGTACCTATCAGGACATGGAGCGGACTCTTGATAATGTGAAAAAGCGTATGGCGAAGCTGGAAAAAATCCGTACCTTTCACAGACAGGCAAAGGAGGCCGTGGATAAAGATCAGATGTATGGCTATTTTCTGAAACGAAGTGATGTAGATCTTGTGGAGAGCAGGCTCAAAGGCGTGGAAGCTGCCAGAAAAAGTGAAGAACTTCGGCTGAACCAGGCAAAGCAGCAGATGGAAATGCTGAAAAAAGAACGCACTGAGAAATTGGAAATTTCTACAAATCTTCGGGTGGAACTGCGCCATAATCAGGAATTTACAGCTCTTGAAGAGCAGAAAAAAGAACTGGAACGGCTTCGGGAAAAACAAAATGCAGCGTTGGAACAGGAAAAAGAACTTCGGAAAAGTGTGACACAGGCTCTAAGAGATTGTGATGAATTATTGAAGCTGACAGCTGAGGAAAACGTTGCGTTTAGTCAAATCCGGGAGTACCGCAGCCAGCTGCAGAATCTGGACTCTCAGGAGGATACGGCAGTATTGAAAAAACTCACAGATGAGGTGATCCACTATAAGCAGGAGCGATTTGCCGGTGTCCAGGGCGAGCTTGCCCAGCTGAAAATCCAGCTGGATCAGAACCGCGCCGCCAGGTAGCGGTTCATGTCACTGATATATTCCATCACTTTGATATTAGAATTGATATCGATCTTTTTTTCCGTCAGTTCACTGCAAACTGCATCATAATAATACCGTCCTGTTGCCAGGCAGATTTTCATATCTCCGATGCGCTGAAACGCTTCAATAACGCTGATCATAGCCTGATTGATCCGCCCTGCGCCCTGACTTCCGCCAAAAGCAAGCAGCACAAAATCCTTCTTTCTAAATCCCAGATCCTTTCTCGCCTGCTCCCGGTCCATCCCATAAAAGCTTTTTCTTACCGGATTGCCCGTCGCCACATGCTTTTCAGGATATCTAAAATACTCAGAGCCTTCTTCAAATCCCAGGAATACTTTTTCCACATGTTTTTCCAGCATTTTATTAGTCACACCCGGGAAGGCATTCTGTTCATGGATGTAAGTAGGAATATGCATTTTCTGTGCCATTTTTACTACAGGGGCACTTGCGTATCCGCCTGTTCCGATTACAACATCCGGCTGAAATTCTTTCAGAATCTGCTTTGACAGCTTGTTCCCCTGCTTTAGATCGCGCAGCACCTCAACGTTTTTTAATGGATTTTTGCGATTAAATCCCTGCACCGGGATCAGCTTGATCGGATATCCGTTATCTGGAACCAGCGTCTTTTCCAGACCTCGC
>OLOW01002142.1_pt1 | contig 13538 bp, 12 predicted proteins | sample 1672801 | NCBI WGS metagenome assembly OLOW01 (sample SAMEA3136725, study PRJEB25190) | human gut metagenome | biome: human gut; feature: human-associated habitat; material: faeces | place: Austria | collected 2013 | reverse complement strand
AGATTCCGGGTGTGAAGTGGATACGGTTACACTATGCTTATCCGTCACAATTCCCTTATGAGATATTACCTGTTATACAGCGTCATGATAATGTTTGCAAATATCTCGATATCGCATTGCAGCATATCAGCGACCATGTGTTGGTAGATATGCGTCGGCATGTGACGAAGCAGGAGACTTATGATTTGTTGAAACGCATACGAATGGAAGTCCCCGGCATACATATTCGCACGACATTGATGGTGGGATATCCTGGTGAGACCGATGAGGATTTCGAGGAATTAAAAGCGTTTGTTCGGGAGGCTCGTTTCGAGCGTATGGGGGCGTTTGCCTATTCCGAAGAAGAGGGTACTTATGCGGCCAATCATTTTCCTGACTCTATCCCGGAGGAAGTGAAACAGGCCCGACTCGACGAGTTGATGGCATTACAAGAAGAAATAGCACTTGAAAGCAATGCTTCGAAGGTAGGTCAAATATTTGATGTGATAGTCGATCGGGAAGAGGAGGACTATTATGTGGGGCGTACGGAGTACGATTCTCCCGAGGTGCCGGGATTCCCTCAAGTACGGAAAGCTCGATTGGCTGGTTTGCTCTTACCCAGTGCCATGTATCAAGGATCAGTTTCGCATTCTCGCAGTCAGCAGCTTTTACAACAGCCCAGCCCTTTTTCACATCCGGGATTCCGCTGTATGGCATTGGCTCAACACCGATGATGTATTTGCCTGCTCTGTGGCAAAGCTCACGAAGCTTCTGTGCTGTGTACTCTACGGAATAGTTCTCCATCAGTCCGCAGTTGATCTGTTTTACGTTAAATAATTCACACATATGGAAGCAGAGCTGTTCTTTGTATTTCTGCTCATAGGAACGATGCTCCTCTGCCCACTGCACGATGTACTCAACCTCTGTTACCTTCATGTCATATTTATCCAGGATCGCCAAGATATCCTCGTCGAAAAGTCCCTCATTCAGGGCATCTACGTAGGTTTCTGCTCTCAGGCCGATCCCCTCATAGCCAGCCTCTTTGGCAGCTTTTACACGGTCCTCAAATTTGCACTGATCTCCCAGTGTCCAGGAACTGATTGTGATTGGAAATTCTTTTGACATGATAATTCCTCCTGAAAATTTAAATAATTTTATTTGTTTTTTTTAAATTATTTTGTATCTTTTTTCTATAAGCATTATATAACTTTGTTAAATACAAAACAAATTGATTGTACCAGGAGAATCCATAGATTTTATCAATATATCATGTTATACTATATAAAACACATTCAGCCGTATTGCCGCCGTCACTGCATACGGCCCGGCAAATCTCTTATGTCTGTCAGACTTACCGGGGATCTGTCCGAAGTAAAACATTCAGATAAACTTACGAAAGGAGTATTGAAAAATGAATCTGTATCATCTTCGCTATTTCGTGACACTGGCTCATCTGGAGCATTATACAAAAGCTGCGGATGTTCTGGCCATCACACAGCCCAGCCTAAGTCACGCGATCTCTTCTCTGGAGGAAGAGCTTGGAGTGAAATTATTTGAAAAAAACGGACGGAATGTTTCTCTCACCAAATATGGCAAGTCTTTTCTGGAGGATGTGGAACAAACCCTGAACCGGCTGGATTCCTCCGTAAACGGTCTCCAGCTTGCAGGAAAGGGAGAAGGACAGATCGATGTGGCTTTTCTCAGAACTCTGGGTGTTGACTTTATGCCAAAGATCATCCGCAGCTTTCTTAATGCCAATAAGGGAAAACAGATCCATTTCAATCTGTTCTGCGATAAGGTGCTTACCGGCGATATCCTCACCGGACTGAAAGAGAAGAAATACGATATCGGCTTCTGTTCCAAATTTGACGACGAACCACTGATCGAATTTATTCCGGTTGCCAAGCAGGATCTGGTCGTCATCGTTCCGCCGGAACATCCTCTTGCTGAGAAATCCGAGATCCATCTGGAGGAAACGCTTCCATACAAGCAGATCATCTTCAAGAAGAGAAGCGGTCTCCGCCAGATCATTGACCAGTTATTTAAGAGCATCGGTCAGTACCCGGATGTGGCTTTTGAAATCGATGAGGATCAGGTTGCCGCAGGATTTGTTGCCAATGATTTCGGCATCTGCATTGCACCGGATATCCCAATCCTTCACTCTCTGAACCTTAAGATCCTGCCCCTTGTTTCTCCAAGCTGGCAGCGGAATTTCTACATGGCCATGCTGAAGGATGTATACCATCCGCCGGTCGTGGAAGCCTTTAAGAAATTTGTGATCGAGGAAACCTCGAGGGAAATTTTTTATAAGACCAATTAAACGATCTGTTCATCTGCAAATATATGGTCCGGATCTTTTATATCATAAAGGACAGCTGCCCGATCTCCGTTCTGTTTCTGTACGGTTTATCGGACAGCTGTCCCTTTTATATGTAAAACTATTCTGTTTTATGATCAGCAGTTATTTATTTGCCTCTGCCTCACGAAGTCTGTGGATCAGCTCCTCACAGATCTCAAGCTCACTCTTTCCGTCTGTCTCAACAACTATATCTGCTGCTGCCTCATATTTCGCGCGACGTTTTTCCAACAGATCAGCGATAAATGAAACATTTTTGTTGTTCTCAAGTAAAGGACGGTCATGATTATCCTTTACACGTTCCAGAATAGTTTCCGGCTTTGCAGTCAGAAGTACAACACGGCCATTTTTTTTCATCTCGGCAACATTGCGCTCCCGCATCGGAACACCACCGCCACAGGATACTACAACATTAGATCTGGACTGCATCTCGATCAGAAGATTTGTCTCGAGCTCACGGAAATACTCTTCACCGTAAGTCTCAAAGATATCGGAAATGCTCATTCCCTGTCTCTCCACGATACACTGATCCATCTCCACAACATCCATGGCAAGAACATTCTTCAGATAATCGGAGATCGTAGATTTACCAGCTCCCATAAATCCGATCAGGAAGATATTATAATTGAAAAGATTTCTGGACTGGATCCTTTTACTGTTCTGTGTGATGCTTGCAAAAACATCATTGACCTCTTTCTTATGACGTCTGCCTTCCATTCTGGCTTCCAGCCATCCTTTCTGCTTCGCCTCCTGTTCCGGCTGAAGTACCGGAAGATCGTTAGCTTCCTTGTATACCATGATGTCCTCTACGATCCTGTTTCTCATAAGGAGTGCGTCCAGGATGATCTCATCGCACTGTCCAAGGCTTTCTCTTAATACTTCTAACTGGTTCATAATATCTCCTTTACTTCGTTCATTTTATTACGGATTTCCGTCATCACTTTATCACTTTAAATCAAGTATCTGTCCTTATTATACCAACTGGTCATTTTTATCTCAACCCAAATTTTCATTGAATTTACGCATGTGATCTATAGATTATTTTTATAATTTTTAGGCACGGCAAAGATATCTGACGCAGGACTTCACGCTATGAGGGACTGAATTGTTTGCAGTAATTTATGGAATTGCTATAGTATTCACGCCAGGATCTGTGTCAAAAAAATCTCCGCCCTATTACAGAAGCAGAGATTTTTTACAAAAATTTTATCACCAAGATTCTACTGTATCACTTCATAGATCCGGTAATGCTTGTATATATAATCCCGGAACTGCTCCACAAGCGCACTTGGGTACCGGTTTTTCATCATTCCCATGTATATGTAACGACGGCAGTGCAGATTCTCAATATTTAAGATTTTCACAGGAAGTGTATGGATCACCGGTACATCCGGCACAATGCCTACACCAAATTCCTCCGCCACCATACCTGCCAGTGCACCATCCTCTTCTACCTCAAAGGCCGTCTCCGGTGAAAGTCCTTCCTTTTCGAAAAGCTCCCGGATCACAAAATACAGTCCGCTTGCAGGGGTAAAGGTCACCTGCGGATACTGCCCCAGCTCTTTTATGGTCACTGAATTTCGGTCTGCAAGAGCATGGTTCTCAGGCACTACAGCCACCAGCTTTTCTTCTGACACCGGCACAAAGCTGATCTCCTTCTCGCCCTCTGCCCGGGAACAGAAGATCACGTCGAATTTCTCTTCCTTCAGCCCCCGGATCAGACTTCCGGTAGCTGCATTCTGAAAACGGAAATCAATCTTCTTCCCCTCCTGTTCATTAAGGAACCCCCGGACAAGCTCCGGGATAAATCTGCGTCCCTGGGTATGGATATACCCGATAGAAATACTTCCTCCCGGAATCCTTGCCGCTTCCTGTATCCTCTCCACACCAAGATTCAGGATATGTAAGGAGTCCTGCACATATTTCAGAAACATTTCCCCGTATTTGGTCATGGTCACATTTCTTCCGTGACGCTCAAAAAGTGGGACCTGCAGTTCCTTTTCAAGGTTGGAAATCGCATGGCTCAGGCTTGGCTGGGTTATATCCAGCCTCTTGGCTGCTCTGGTATAATTTTCGATCTGGGCAAGAGTCACAAAATATGTGAGCTGATTTAAGTTCATATGTCAAAAAATCCTTTCTTTCCTCCGCGCGAGAGACTTTCAGGCAGGTAAGCTCAGACACCTCGCTGCCTGGTCTGTTTCACACTCCAAGGCTCAGGAGTTCTTTTCCCGCCGCAAGTCTCTCATAAAACTGCTCATAAAAATCCCGCTTCTCATCATAAGGCTTCCTGTAAAACTGGTTTACCACATACATGTTTAGGTTTCGGATCAGATCACTGTCCTCGCTCTCATAGAGAACCGACTGGACATCCAGAAGAAAATAATGCCAGTCACAGACAAATTTTTCGTAATTTCGAAAATCCGGAGTATCTACCCATTTCCGGACCTTGATCTTACTGCGGCTGGTCTTTTTGCACTCGTGGATCTGAAGGATGTATTTAAAACTCCCGTCCTCATAGTATCTTCCCAGCGGGAACAAACGGCAGAAGCCCGGACGGAAACTGTGGATGGAGCATCTTCCGTTGCCATTCAGAAATACGCATCGTTCCTCTGCCCCTGTCATCCTAAGATGCGGCAGAATATTTCCGTCTGTGACGCCAAGCTCTATTTTTCCGGCAAGCAGCTGGTCCACACTTAAGTGAAGTCCCTGACTTAACCGCCATACATCCAGCGGATCCAGTACAACAGAATCTCCCATTCCCGTACAGCAGTCAAAACAGCCCTTACAGTCCTGACAGTCTGCCTTTACCATGTCATTTGCCTCGTATAAACGACCGTCGGAAATTTCCTCCAGTGTAACCTCCCGCTGCATCAGACAAGTGCCTCCAGTCCTGTAACTCCCCAGTCCTCAGCCAGGCTTTTCAACCCGTCCAGAATCTCCTCCCTGGAATAATCGTGATCATCCAGGTAATCTACGTCCATATCATTGAGATGCAGATAAAAGGTAAGGGCAAGCTCCAGATAATCCGGATCATCTTCCTCCATGTTCATAAGAAGCTCATTTTCCGCTCCGTTGATATCACCCTCATCAGCAAGTCCGATAACCTTCTTAAAAAGCTGGTCTGCCTCTGTATAATCTGCCTCTGCTGCAGGAAGTGTATACTGCGGCATATCTCCCTTAAGAAGAAGTCTTGTGATCAGTCTTGCGATATCCTGAATATTTCCTGACATTCTGTCATCCTGTAATCCCAAATCGTTTTCCTCTCTTTCTGCTGTCCTGTTCTGCCAGACACATTTCTCCGACCGACGTATCTGCATCCGGTCCTCCGCTCATCCGAACCCCGGATATATGGACAGGCAATTTATTTAATCCAGTTTAATTCCTGACAACGCCTGTGCAAATGCATTGTTCACCGGCTCATTGGCCTCTTTCTGCTGTTTCTTAAGATAACGCTGCACATCACGCTTATTCACACCTGCACCCTCTTTGGCTCGTCTTGCCTGGAAGGATGAAAGCTTTTCTTTATAGCCGCACTGACATACAAAGGTCTCTTCTTTTCCCTTCAGAAGCATCTCCATACGCTTATGGCATTTCGGACAGCGCGCATTGGTGGTCCTGGATACTGTCTCTCTGTATCCGCATTCCCGGTCCTCGCACACCAGCATTTTGGCATTCTTTCCGTTGACTGCCAGGAGATGTTTGCCGCAGTTAGGGCACTTCTTGTTTGTCATATTGTCATGGCGGAAGGTTCCCTGTCCGCCTTTGATCTCATCTACGATCTCACAGGCATATTTACGGATCCCTGTGAGGAATTTATCCTGACGGAGCTTTCCGTTTGCAATATCACTGAGCTTCATCTCCCAGTCTGCGGTAAGCTCCGGCTTTTTCAGTTCTTCCGGAACCAGCTCCAGAAGCTGTTTCGCCTTGGAGGTAATGTAGATCTCATTGCCTCTTTTTTCCATCATAAAGCTGTTGAAAAGCTTCTCGATGATGTCCGCTCTTGTGGCTACTGTTCCAAGTCCACCGGTCTCACCAAGGGTTTTTGCCGCTTTTTTGTCGTGGCTTTCCATAAAATGAACCGGATTTTCCATGGCACCAAGAAGTGTGGCCTCTGTAAATCTGGCCGGTGGTTTTGTTTTGCCTGCTGTAAGAGCTGCTCCTTCCACAGTAAGTATCTGACCTTCCGTAAGCTCCGGAAGCTTCTGGTCTTTCAGCTTATCCGATGAATCCTCTTCTTCCTCATCCTGCCAGCCGCCTTCGTAGACTTCTCTCCATCCGGCGCTTTTTACGATCCGTCCGCTTGCCGCAAAAGTCTCTCCTGCTGCCGTTCCTTCCATACTAACCTGCTCATATACAGCCGGCGGATACAGAACGCTTAAGAAACGGCGCACAACCATATCGTAGATCTTCCGCTCCTCGTTTGTCATATGATCCAGCTGTACAAACTGTTCTGTAGGAATGATGGCATGATGGTCACTGACTTTCTTATCGTCTACAAAACTTGCATTGGCCTGGATTGGTTTATTGGCCAACGCACCGGCAAGTTTCCGGTAAGGACCTGTCCCGCATGCCTGAAGACGCTCTTTAATGGTAGGAACTACATCTTTTCCTATATATCTGGAATCCGTTCTTGGGTAGGTAAGGACTTTGTGATTCTCGTAGAGCCTCTGCATGATATTCAGAGTTTCCTTTGCAGAAAAGCCGTATTTCTGATTGGCTTCTCTCTGAAGAGTGGTCAGGTCATAAAGCCCCGGCGCATAGGTCTTCTTCGGCTTTCTGGAAACCTTTGTTATGGTAAGGTTGCTTTTTCCTGCCTTTGTCTGGATCTCCTGGGCACGCTCCTTCTTAAAGGTGCGGAGGCTTCCGCTTTTTCCGTCACGCCAGGTCCAGCGTACATTTCCCGCCTGCAGAGTGATCCCGTAATAATCCTCCGGCTTAAATTCCCGGATCTCCTGCTCTCTTCTTGCGATCATGGCAAGGGTGGGGGTCTGCACACGTCCGCAGGAAAGCTGGGCATTATATTTACAGGTCAGCGCTCTGGTCCCGTTCATTCCCACCAGCCAGTCCGCCTCCGCCCTGGCCTGTGCCGCACGGTAAAGATCATCATAATCATGGCCGTTTTTAAGGTGGGCAAAGCCGTCACGGATTGCTTTGTCCGTTACGGATGAGATCCACAGACGCTTAATAGGTTTATGGCAGTCTGCCTTTGCAAGGATCCATCTTGCTACCAGTTCTCCCTCACGTCCGGCATCTGTGGCAATGATGATCTCCCCGATATCCTTCCTGTAAAGCTGGGTTTTCACCGCATTGTACTGCTTGGAGGTCTGGCGTATCACCACCAGTTTCATTTTCTCCGGCATCATGGGAAGCGTGGAAAGCTCCCATTTGGTATATTTTTTATCGTATTCTTCCGGATCTGCCAGTGTTACCAGATGTCCCAGGGCCCAGGTCACTACATAGTCTTTTCCTTCCAGGGTTCCGTTCCCCTTCTGACTGCAGTGGAGGACTCTGGCAATGTCTCTGGCAACGGATGGCTTCTCCGCAATTACTAATGATTTCATATTTTTTTCTTTCACCTCTTACTCTTTGGAGCCTGTTTCCTAATGGCTCCGGGGTTCAACTATTATAGCATGAAAAAAGCACTTCGTCCAGAAAAGGGCCGAAGCCTTTTTCCGTCGAAATGCTCTTTACTTTCATATTACTCTCAGCAGCTGTTCATGCACATTTTCCACTGATCTTATAGCCCACTCCACGAACTGTTTCCACCAGATCTCCTGCCGGGCCAAGCTTCTGGCGAAGGGTACGGATATGTACATCTACGGTTCTGCTCTCCCCGTCGAATTCATATCCCCAGATCTGATTTAAAAGCTGTGTTCTGGAAAGAACCGTACCACTGTTTTTCAGAAGGAGACAAAGCATCTCGTATTCTTTCAGTGTCAGATTCACAGGCTCCTGATCAACAGTTACCTCATGTCTTCCCGGACATACATAAAGATTTTCCATACGATACTCCTCTGCGCCATTGTCCTCTGATCTCCGAAGAAGGGCACGTACCCTGGAGATCAGTTCCATCATACGGAACGGCTTCGGAATGTAATCATCTGCACCGCTGTCCAGACCTACCACGGTATCAAACTCACTTCCTTTTGCAGTAAGCATGATCACCGGAAGTTTCCGCACATCCGGACGGATACGGATTTTTTTTAAAATAGACAGTCCGTCTTCCTCCGGAAGCATAATGTCCAGAAGCACCAGTGAAGGCAGTTCTTTTTCCAGCGCTTTCCAGAAAAGTGATGGCCGTTCAAAACCCTGTGCCTCCAGACCCTGACTGTTTAATGTATATACAACAAGTTCACGGATACTTTCATCATCTTCCACAAGATATATCATAATTTTCCTCCAGCTTCATTTTTCATCTGATACGTGCAAGTATAAAGTGCATTCGTAAAATCCAACATAGAAAAAAGGTTAAGTTTATGTAAAATATAGAAATCCTTAAGAAATTTTAATTTGTAAAAGCCGAACGTCAATGTTATGATAAAGCAGAGAGTTGTTTGGAGGTTTTTTATTATGTATTCTTTTATTGTGAATCCCAATTCAAGATCCGGTGAGGGACGTAATGTCTGGAACCGGCTTCGCAGCATCATGGAAAGTCAGGGGATCTCATATCAGTATTTTCTCACAGAATATGTGGGACACGCCACAGTACTGGCACAGAGGATCAGTGCCGCCGGAACACCGGAGGATCCGGTAACTCTGGTAACAGTAGGCGGTGACGGCACTATTTACGAAGTACTTACCGGGATCATTGATCTGTCTTCGGTTGTTTTCGGATTTATCCCGGTCGGGTCCGGCAACGATTTCTGCCGCAGTATGGGCCTGCCCTTTGATCCTTTTGAAGCGCTTCGCTCTATTCTTGAGAACAGACGGACCATTTTCATGGATGTTCCTGTTCTCCACCTTGGCAGCCATTCCTACCGTTTCGGCATCAGTGCAGGAATGGGCTACGATGCGGCAATCTGTCAGGAAGTCCTGATCACACCTGGCAAAAAATTTCTCAACCGTCTCCATATGGGTAAACTCATCTACCTTATGGTGGCACTGAAGCAATTTCTCTTCCTTACTCCGTCCCCGGTCACGATAACACTTGACGGGAACAAGCCACAAACCTTCAGCAGGACTTGGTTTGCGGCTGTAATGAACCAGAAATATGAAGGCGGAGGCTTTAAATTCTGTCCAAACGCCAGTCCGGAGGATGGTTTACTGGATGTGATCGTTATTGAAGGAATCTCCAAGCTGAAAATGCTGTTCTGCCTGCCGAGCGCTCTCTGGGGAAAACATACCCGCATTCGCGGTGTACATATTTTACAGTGCAGGAACGTACATATTACAAGTGACCATTCCCTTCCTGTGCATAAAGACGGAGAATCCGGCGGAATCCAGCGTGAATTTTCTGTGACCATTGAAAAGAAACCTTTAAAAATCATAATGCCTGTGTTATAGTAGCAGGTAGATACTTAACAAAAAAGAAGCTTAAGGCTGACATCAGCCATACCTCAAGAAAAGGAGCGGCAAAATGTTGAGTAAAATAAAAAAATACAGGCACGGTTTTATCATAGCAATCTATTTCGTTGCCTATCTTATCCTGTTTGGATATCTGGAGCAGCGGCCTGTACGAGCCTACCATGTTGTACATACTGTTTTTGATGATATGATCCCGTTCTGCGAGATTTTTATTATTCCGTACCTTTTATGGTTTCCATATGTGGTAATGACGGTTGTGTATTTCCTGTTTCGCAATAAGAATAAAAAGGAATATTTCCAGCTGATCTTCAACCTGATGATGGGAATGACGGTTTTCCTTGTTGTTTCCTACATCTATCCGAACGTTCAGTATCTCCGCCCTGCGGTATTCCCCAGAAGCAACATCTTTACACGACTGGTGGCCGAGCTCTATCGGACAGATACTCCCACCAACATCCTGCCAAGTATCCATGTATTTAATTCCCTGGCTGTTTATTTTGCCATTCATCACTGCCAGGCACTGAAAGACAGGAAATGGCTTCAGCGAGGAGCCCTGATCCTTTCTGTTCTGATCATCCTGTCCACCATGTTTATCAAGCAGCACTCCGTGATCGATGTATGTCTTGGTACCACACTGGCACTGTTCGGACATCTCCTGTTCTATCCACAGAGAGTGGAGGATTACGAGGAACAGCGCTCCCTATCTCATATGCGCAAGAAGAAACCGGAACAGAATTTATAAAAAAAGCCCCGTTGGGGGCTTTTTTTTAATTAAATCCATAAAACTTCTGACAGATCTTATAGGCTGCCACAAACATCTTTCTTCCACCTCTTCCGGGAAGATTGGACACCCTTCCGAAGAGACTTCTCCGAAGCTTCCGGTACAGTCCCATATTCTGATCTTTGATGTAATCCTGCAGCTCCTGTTTTTTATCCAGGCATTCCTGCGTTGCAGCTCTTACCAGCATGATCGAAGAAACGGTTGTGATGATATCCAGATAGCTGAACATATAAGCACGAAGTCTGCGGTTGCTCACATTAGCCTTCAGATAGGCGTCCACCATCAGTTTGTTTACACGGATCTGCTGATCGATACGCTTGATCATCACTTTCTCATTGACAGACTGATCATCTCTTCCAATAAAATATCGATAGAAATTTACATCCAGATAATAGAGATTTTTTACATAGGGAAGCGGCTCAAACGCAAACAGGTTATCTACGTAGAACGTATGCTTCGGAAGCTCCATTCCACAGTCATGGAGAAGTTTTGTACGGTATATCATGGAATGCATAAGGAGATACTGGCCTTTTTTCATGTGGCGTACCTCATCCCATCCGAAAATCTGGTTTGTCGGAAAACAGTGTCTGTACTGCATGACCTTTTTGCGGGTAGCTCCCTGCTTCTCATAAACGAAATTACTGATGAGAAGATCCACGGTCTCAGCCCCACGTATCAGTTCATAAAGTGTTTTCAGGACCTCATAGTAGGCATCCTGATTTACCCAGTCATCACTGTCCACAACCTTGAAATAAAGTCCTGTTGCGTTTTTGATCCCTGTGTTGACTGCCTGTCCATGGCCGCCATTTTCCTGATGTATGGCTTTTACGATAGTTGGATATTTCTCGGCATAATCATCTGCGATCTCGGCAGTACGGTCACTGGAGCCATCATCTACAATGATGATCTCTACTTCCTCTCCTCCGATCAGCAGGGAATTGATGCATTTTGACATATAAGCCTCTGAATTATAGCATGGTATTGCTACGCTCAAAAGTTTCATGTGTTTTCCTCCTTCATATATCTGGTGTATGCGCGAAACGCAGATGGTATTGCATATTTTTTATCGGATTCTCTCTTATCCACAAACAGGAACTCCCCCTGCGGTGCTTCTTCCAGAGAGGATACAGCGATACGATAAGCACACATCCTCCATTCAATATGGGAAAAAATGTGCTTCGCATCCGGCAGTGCTTCGATCCGCAGTGGTTCCAGCCCCATGGCTTTTACCCGGGCAAGTGCCGCCTTCTCCGTCAGATGTCCTTCCACATTTGGAAGCTCATAAAGGCCTGCCAGAAGTCCTGTATCCGGACGTTTACGGATCGCTGTACCTGCTCCGTCCTGGATCACAAGGACCGTTCGCTGTTCTATGGTGCGGGCTTTCTTCGGTGCTTTTACGGGAAGTTCTTCTACAGTTCCATGCTTTCTGGCAAGGCAAAAATGCCCCAACGGGCATTCTTCGCACTTTGCTGCTCCGTTTGGAACACAGACTACAGCTCCCAGCTCCATCATAGCCTGGTTGAAATCCCCTGGTCTGTCCTCAGACATCTGCTCTGTAAGATCATTTTCCACCGATTTCCGTACAGACTGTTTCATGATATCTCCACGGTTTTCGGTGAGTCTTGCGTATACCCGCAACACATTTCCATCTACTGCAGGGACTTTCTTTCCGTAGGCAATGGACGCAATGGCACCTGCCGTATATCTTCCTATTCCTTTTAACGAGAGAAGTGTCTCAAAATCCTCAGGGATCCTGCCTCCATATTCTTCCATGACCTGAACAGCCGCTTTCTGCATGTTGCGGACACGGCTGTAATAGCCAAGGCCTTCCCACAGCTTGATGATCCTCTCTTCCGGTGCCGCCGCAAGGGCTGCTACATCCGGAAGTTCCTGGATAAAGCGCTGAAAATAAGGTTTCACCGCTTCCACTCGGGTCTGCTGGAGCATGATCTCAGATACCCAGGTATAATAGGCATTGTCTTTATCTCTCCAGGGCAGGATCCTTTTGTTTTTATCGTACCATTTCAGAAGGGGTTCTGCAATGTTTTCAGGCATATCGTTTCCTTTCTATAATCTTACCGGTATCGGATCACATATCTTCATGGAATCTTCCGTGACAACACAGTCATAGGCCAGGATGTGAACACCGGCATCTGCTGCCGCCTTAAGTGTTTCTCCAAATTCCGGATGTGTCTCCCGATTTGGTTCAAAATACCTTACACCCTTCATCTGGATCACCAAAAGAAGATACGCCTCATAGCCGTCAGCTGCTGCATGCATCAGCTCACAGAGATGCTTGATCCCCCGTTCTGTAGGTGCGTCCGGAAAACGCACGATATTATTTTCTTCCAGAGTGACGCCTTTTACCTCGATAAAAGCCTTTCGCTTCCCGGATTCCACATACAGGTCAAAACGGGAATTTCCGTATGTCTTTTCTCTCCTGACAGTCACTTTCTCCGGAAAAAGATTTCCGGCCGCCACCCACTCTTCTGCTGCTTTATTTGGGGCCTGGGAATCCATATTGATCCAGCGGCCCTCCTTGTTCACACTGATCAGATCGTATTTCGTTTTCCTGGCAGGATTATCACTCTTTTCCAGGATCACTTCTGCTTCCGGAACAAGAAGTTCCCGGCATCTGCCTGTATTCTTCACATGGACCGTTTCCAGCTGATCCCCGATCTGCACATGAGCGATAAAACGGTTAGGCCTGTCTTTGAATATACCTCTGATCGTATTCTTATAATTCATAGTTTTTCCCTCGTAACCCTTACTATAACATAAAATCTTCAAAAGCGCAGTTGCTTTTTTTTCTTTTCTCATATAGAATTGTTTTGATAACTGTTCACTGGTAATATTCCGCGAGGTGTTTTTTGTGAGCGAAGGCCACAGAAAACCCGA
>OLOW01002139.1_pt1 | contig 13545 bp, 7 predicted proteins | sample 1672801 | NCBI WGS metagenome assembly OLOW01 (sample SAMEA3136725, study PRJEB25190) | human gut metagenome | biome: human gut; feature: human-associated habitat; material: faeces | place: Austria | collected 2013 | reverse complement strand
GTGTGGGACTTGCAAGCTCCGGGAAACGGGTCCTGCTGGTGGATGCTGATCCGCAACGCTGATGCAACAATGGAAAGCAATGTCATAGGTTCAGGTCTTATAGACTATCTTGATGATGAGCTTAGATATTCGACCAATGTTCTTGTGCTTAAAGATTATATTGGTGTGCCTGATGTTTCAACCTCTGGTACTATCGGTGAAAGCGGTGTGACCTATTCAAATTGTATCGTTATTGACAATAATAATCTTCGTGGCTATAGTCTGAAAAACTATTCAGGCAACGACACGGATACAGCCGCAAAGAGAATGGGTGCAAAAGGCTGTATCCTCAATGTAGGTAATGTAAATACAGAGGGCTTAAACTTTAATAATTCTGCTGTTGCAAGAGGCGTTGATTTTTACGACAATTATAAGTTTGATATCGGTGCAAGTATCAGCAAAATTGAGGAAATGTATACTCTCGACGTTTCTCTTACAGCTTATCAGCCAACATATGAGAACGGAAGCTATACTTTTACGAAAACAAAGTATAAAAAGGATGCAGCAGTAAATCTCACAAATATTAACATAGATGAAGGTGATTCATACAATGTTAATGACTATAAAGATTTCTCTGTAGCTCCTGATTATGTCACATATCCTCAGGCAACCACTGCTCCTGCAGGTTGCACAGCTCAGCAGGAAAAGTATTACAGCCTTGACGCTTCAAACACATATACTTATATTTTCTACGATAAGACAACAGTTTCAAGTTCAAAAACATACAGTGTAAAGTTTATCTACTCTGCAAGCGACCCTGAACCAACGCTTCGTGGTAAACAGATAGATACTAAGTCTGTTAAGGCGGGTACAGTTTATAAAGCTCCACCTTCTATGTCATCAAGAACAGGTTATGGCACGCCTTATTGGGTAGACAGCAAGAATAACGTTGCTGATTTTACAACAGGCGTAACAATAAATAAGGATATGGTATTCTCCTGTGTTTATCCGCCTGTTGCACCGAAAGCCCAATTTAATGTAACGTTTGAGAATATCAACGGTTCTACATTTACAACAACAAAAGTCTATGATGGCGACTTTGCAAATGACCCGGGAATTCCAACTGACATGGATACTATAAAACAGGATTTTGTTAAGTGGGTATACAAATCAGATAACTCAAAGGGTCTTACTGATGTTTCTATTACAGATAGCTCAGTTGTTTTCGTTCCAGTTGTACAGAACAAGCATAAGGTTGAGTTTAAATTAAATGGTTCTTTAATAAATGCCTCAACTATTTATGTTTCTGATGGACAGTATGCAAATTATCCAGGAGCTACCCCTGTTTCGTCAGACGCTAATAAGGTTTTTTCTAAGTGGGTCGTTGAAGGTACATCAGACGAGATAACCAGTGTTACAATTACTAGAGATACAGTGTTTGAAGCTGTATTTGTTGAAAAGCCATCTTTGCCTACCAGTCAGTCGGATAGAGTTACCATTATAATTGATTGTAGTGCAGGTAATAATTATTCCTATATGTATGGATACTTTTGTAATATGAATGCTAAGATAGTCAACGAAACGGATAATGAAGTCATTGTAGACAACTTTACTGGTAATTCTAATATTGATATTTCTAAGTATAAGGGCAGAGAAGTTCGTTATGTTATAACTGCAACAATTCCTTATAACGTTCCTTGCCGTGTAAATCTTTGGGAAAAAGAGTGGCAAAATATTGATAATGCCTTTACTAATGTTACTCTTACAACCAGTGATCTTGGAAAAACATATTATGTAAAGATGTAGTTTATAGTCTTTCACGATCAGACCCCACCACGGGTCTGATTGCTGAAAAAATCCCCTTAACAGAAAACTTCTATTAAGAGGATTTTTTGAGCAAAAAAATTCCGCAGTATCAAACTGCGGAATTTGTGCAATTATCTTATTATCAGCATTGCTTCGTTCATCATCTCGTTAAGGCCAGTAAAGTCCATGTACCATGAACCGATCTGCTCTGAGTACAAAGCTGCAACAGCAATTCCTATGGAGAGATATGGACCAAATGCAAATACTGAATCACCGCTTCGGTGCTTCTGGATAAGTCCACCGATCGAGCCTGTTATCAGTCCGATAAGAAGCGCTACCAAAGCACCCTGCATTCCGAGAAACAGCCCTGCGGCTGCCATGAGATATACATCTCCCATGCCCATTGCTTTCTCATGTGTGATAAGACAAATAATAAGCAAAGGCACGCTCACAATGAAAAATCCAATCAAGTGTGATTTAAGCGTAAGTCCCGTCTGATCTCTGCAGAAGATGTATTCTGCAATACCAAGCAAACCTATGAATATCACCACATATGTGTTGATAAGCTGAGTGTCCCAGTCCATGAAGAATACAACGATAAGAGCAGAGAATAACAGACAGACAAGTGCTGCACGAAGCGGATTGAAAATTCCATTAAAATGGTAGAATACCCATAAGTAGAGCAGTGCGTTCAGCGTTTCAACTATAGTGTATCTTGCCGATATCTTTGCACCGCAGCTTCGACACTTTCCACGAAGTATGCACCAGCTTACTATCGGTATCAGGTCACGCCGTTTGATTGGCTCACCGCAGGTCATACAGTGAGAATTTCGCTTGATAAGACTTTCATTTTTCGGCAATCGGTATATGCAGACGTTAAGAAAACTGCCTATGCACGCTCCGAAGATGAACACAAATACATAAATGATTATGTATGATAAGGTTAAATTATCCACAGTGATCCTCCTTTGGATTCATTAGTTAATATATTAATTTTATCATACTTTCATGAAGATTACAATAGATAATATGATTTTTTTGCGGTTTTTGCACCGCAGCAGACGTTTCCGCAGCGTCGGATCCCTAAATCAATGCGGAGGATTGGAGTAATATATATGAGAAACGGCCCTATCGGTCAGTATCTGGTACAGAAAGGTCTTATAACTGAAGAACAGCTTCAGGAAGTCCTTGCCAAACAGAAGGAGCAAAAGGGAAGACTTTTTGGTGATGTCATTATTGACATGAAGCTCGTTACCGATGTTCAGTTCTGTCAGGTCCTCGCCGAGCGACTGAATGTGTCCTATATCGACCTTGATAATACTGAGCTTATGCCTGATATCGTCAAGAAGATACCGGAGGCAACTGCAAGAAAGTATAACGTCATCGCAGTCAGCAAAATAGGCAAGCGTATGACCGTTGCAACTAATGACCCTATCAACTTCTATATTTTCGAGGATCTCCGTGTTATCACAGGCTGCAGCATAACACCTGTCCTTGCCACAAAGTCATCTATCAACCGTGCTATCGGTAAGATGTACTCAGAAGGTCAGGTTAACTCCGTTGTTGACGAAGCTACAAAGCAAAAAGAGGAAGAGCTTAACCTTGAAGAACTCAAGGATATCTCCGAGGAGAGAATCGAGAACGCTCCTATCGTTAAACTTGCTACCGCTATCGTCGAGAACGCCCAGCGTCAGGATGCAACGGATATACATATCGAGCCATTCAAGGATAAAACCGTTATCCGTATCCGTGTAAACGGCGACCTTATTGAGCTTATGACTCTTTCCGCCGCACTTCATACTTCGCTTGTTACCCGTTTCAAGATCTTGAGCGGCATGAATATCGCCGAAAAGCGTATCCCGCAGGACGGCCGTATGTCACAGGTCGTTGACGGCACAACTCTCGACCTCCGTGTATCTAACCTTCCAATGGTATACGGTGAGAAAGTCGTTCTCCGTATCCTCGCAACAGGCGATATGTCACTGAGAAAAATTACCGACCTGGGTATGACAGATTATAACTATAAGAGATTTGAGGCGTGCCTGAAAGTGCCGCAGGGAGTTGTCCTTGTAACAGGCCCTACAGGTTCAGGTAAATCTACCACACTTTACGCCGCACTTGGCGAAATATCTAAACCAAGCAACAACGTTATCACTGTCGAAGACCCAGTCGAGAAGAAGATAGAGGGCGTAAACCAGTGCCAGATAAACGAAAAGGCAGGCATGACATTCGGTGCAGCCCTTCGTTCTATCCTCCGTCAGGACCCTGACATCATAATGGTCGGAGAAATGCGTGATACCGAAACTGCTGAGATCGCTATCCGTGCCGCTATTACAGGACACCTTGTTCTGTCAACACTTCATACCAATGATGCCGCTTCTACCGTAACAAGACTTGTGGATATGGGCGTTGAGGCATACATGGTCGCAACCTCACTTATCGGTATCGTTGCTCAGCGTCTTACAAAGGTGCTTTGCCCTGAGTGCAAAAAGCCTAGAATGTCAACTGAGGAAGAAAATGAGCTTATGGGTCTTGACCATTCAGTACAGGTGTACGACCCATGTGGCTGTCCAAAGTGCAATAACACAGGATATAAGGGAAGAACCGCTATCCATGAGATCCTTCTCGCAACACCGTCTATGCAGGCTCTTATCACAAGGGGAGCAAAAGCTGACGAAATTCAGGAGCTTGCAAAGAAAGAGGGCTGTCACCTGCTTCGTGACAACGTTTCAGAGCTTGTTCAGCAAGGCAAGACCTCAATGGACGAACTTATCCGTGTAACATATGCTGTATAAAAAAGAAATATATGGAGGTAAATTCTAATGGCAATCGACATTAACAAAATTCTTGATGAAGCAAGAGCCCTTGGCTGTTCCGACCTGCACTTCACCGTAGGTATTCCGCCGATAGTTAGACAGGGCGGTAACCTGAGAAAGCTTTCCTCATATCCTGATATGACCGAGATCGAAATTCTCAAAATATGCGAGGATATGTGTACAGATAAGCAGCGTCAGTCTATCAAAGACCATATTGATACCGACTTTACATATGTATCTTCAAGAGGTTTCCGCCACCGTGTAAACGTGTATCGTCAGAGAGGAAACACGGCTATCGCTCTCCGTCTTTTGAGAAACGATATCCCGACCCTTACCGACCTTGACCTGCCACCTATCCTTGCAGAGTTCTCAATGAGACCTCGTGGACTTGTGCTTGTAACAGGCCCTACCGGTTCAGGTAAGTCAACAACTCTTGCCGCAATGATCGACCATGTAAATATCCATAAATCAGCTCATATCATTACTATTGAGGACCCTATCGAGTATATGCACGCTCATAAGAGATGTATGGTAAACCAGAGAGAGATCGGACCTGACGTACCGAGCTTCTCACTTGCTCTCCGTGCTGCTCTCCGTGAGGACCCGGACATTATCCTCGTAGGAGAAATGCGTGACTTCGAGACTATCGAAGCTGCTGTTACCGCCGCTGAAACAGGACACCTTGTTATGAGTACACTTCATACAACGTCCGCACCGTCAACTATCGACCGTATTATCGACGTTTTCCCTGCTCACCAGCAGCATCAGATCAGAACTCAGCTTGCTTCCGTTCTTGTAGGTATCTGTACTCAGACACTTTGCCGTACATTCGACGGCACAAGCCGTGTAGCTTGCTGTGAGATTCTTAATGCAACAGACTCTATCAAAGCTATGATCCGTGACGATAAGGTGCATCTTATCGGTTCAGCTATGCAGACAGGTAAAGCAACAGGAATGCAGACCATGGATCAGGAGCTTGCAAAGCTCGTTCGTTCAAGAACGATCTCCATGGACGTTGCGCTTGAAAAGTGCGTAAACCCACAGGATCTCAAGAGATTTATCGCAGGCGGAGCTTAAACTACAATATTAATAATAAAGAGCGTTTTTACCGAGAAAGTAAAAACGCTCTTTTTGTTTACCTTTTTGTCAGCCCTTGACTTCGCTGTCATTGTGCCAAACATTGTTGTAAAGAAAAACAAGCACAGCCATTGCAATGATAATGAAATATCCAAGAAAGCTCCAGCCATCAGGAATATCTCCAAAAAGGAAATATCCCAAAATCGTGGTAAAAATCAACTGCGAGTAATCATAAACCGATATCTCCCTTGCAGGAGCGTGAGTGTAAGCCGCAGTTATAGCGAACTGTCCGCCTGCCGCACCTGCGCCAGCTCCCAATAAACAAAGTATTTGGAAAATCGTCATAGGGTGGAAATCTAATATTAGAAATGGCAGGGTGAATAAGCAGGAAAATCCCGAGAAGTATGCAACTATCACCGCACCATTTACTCCATGCTGTCCTAAGTATCTTACGCAAGCGTAAGCAAGTCCCGCTCCCATTCCTCCTAAAAAACCGATAAGGGCAGGGAAGAAGTCCACATTCTGAAAACTCGGCTTGATGATAAACAAGCTTCCTATAAATGCACAAATTACAGTGAAACCCTGAAAGAAAGTCAGCCGCTCTTTAAGGAAAATAAAAGAGAAAATGATAACGAAAAACGGTGACATTTTGTTTAGCATGGAAGCGTCTGACAGCACAAGATGATCTATGGCATAAAAGTTTCCAAGCATTCCTAGCGTGCCAGCAAGCGCCCTCACAAAAATGACCGCATTGTTCTTTTTGCCCTCAATGTGAAAGCGTATGTGATTTTTCTTTAGCACTCCGATAGCGAAAAACAACGCCACAAAATTTCTGAAAAAGGTCTTTTGCACCGTCGGTAAGTCTCCCGAAAGCCGCACAAATGCGAACATGAATGCAAACGAAAAAGCTGACAGAATAATGTAAATAATAGCCTTGTATTTACTTTTCATCTCTGTCACCTCCGTTCATGTAAATGTGTTCACGCCGCAGCTCTTTTATAAGCTCGCCAACGTTCCACTTTTGATTGTGTGCCGTGACAATGGCTTTCAGTTCCACTGCTGAACCTTTCTCCCTGAGCTTTTTCAGTATTGGGTCAAGTGACCTGCCGTCAATGCCCGAAAAAATAAGACATTCGTCAGCAATATCCTCTCCCACTTTCTCAGACCTTTCAAAGCCCTTGAAACCGCAAAGATATCCCACCTGCTGTCCCATTATCTCATTGTCAAAGAAAACAGCCTCCGCATTTTCGCTTTTAGCAATATCTTCAATGATATCACGCTTTTGCGAACTGATATTTATGCCGATTATCTTTTTCGGTATAGCACTTCTTATTCTTGACTTCATAAAATTACTCCTCAAATCGTACTATCTATATTATACCCCGATCTCATATTTTCTTCAAGAGCAAATATACAGAATTTTTACCCTCATTTGCCCCGATTTTATGTGTGAACGCAAAAAAAATCGCCCCGATCTCTCGGAGCGATAGTTTTATTTAGTCATTAGAGTTCAATGATGACCTTGCCACTGAAGTTAGGAGCAATTTCAACAGTCTTGTCTGTGTTAGCCACAGCGATCTTGAAGCTTGCCTTTGTGTCAGTGTATTCGCACTCGATCTTGTTGCCGTGTCTTGTAGCTGTCAGCTCGAATACCTTGTTTGCCTCAGTGTCATAGATAGGGCAAACTGCACTATTGCCGTCCTCAAGCTCGTAGATAGTGAATGTTGTACCCTCAAGATAATCATACTCTATCTGTCTTTCAAAGTTGCCGTATGCAATAATGCTGTTTGGCTTAGCAAGAGCAGGTATCTCAAAGTATGAGCATTTGTGCTTGTACCACTTGCCGCCCTCAAGAACCTTGCCGGTGATAATATCTGTCCACTTGCCCTCTGGAACATAGTATTCAGCGATACCCTCGTCATTAAGGATAGGAGCAACAAGAATGTTGTCGCCGAACATATACTGTCTGTCAAGCGTCAGGCAAGTTGGGTCGTCAGCAAAGTCGATGACCATTGCTCTCATTACAGGTACGCCGACCTCGTGTGTCTTGATAGCCTGAGCCCACAGATAAGGCATGAGCTTGCCCTTGAGCTTTGTGAAGAAGCGCAGAACGTCGCAGGACTCCTCGTCGAAGAGCCATGGCACTCTGTATGACTGGTTACCATGCAGTCTTGAATGTGATGAGAACATACCGAACGCAGCCCATCTCTTGTAAATGTCAGGTGTAGCAGTAGCTTCAAAGCCTGCCATGTCATGTGAAGTGTAGCCGAAGCCTGAGATACAAAGTGACAGACAGCCTCTTACAACCTCGGCCATTGAGTTGTAGTTGCCTGAGCAATCTCCGCCCCAGTGAACAGGGAACTTCTGACCGCCTGCTGTAGCAGAACGTGCAAACAAGCAAGCCTTGTTCTCTCCAAAATATTCTTTCAGTACGTTGAATACGCACTCATTATAAAGATATGTGTAGAAGTTGTGCATCTTGATAGGGTCAGAGCCGTCATAGTAAACAACATCTCTTGTAGGTATTCTCTCGCCAAAGTCTGTCTTGAATGTGTCAACACCCATTTCGCAGAGCTTTCTAAGATATCCTGCATACCACTTGCAAGCCTCAGGATTAGTGAAGTCAACAATAGCCATACCAGGCTGCCACTCATCGCACTGGAATACAGAGCCGTCAGTTTTCTTGATGAAGTAGCCGTTCTTCATACCCTCGTCAAAGAGCTTTGAACGCTGACCAACATATGGGTTGATCCATACGCAAGTTTTCAGACCCTTGTTTTCGTGAAGTCTCTTGAGCATTGCAGGTGGGTCAGGGAATTGTGACTTGTCCCACTCAAAGTTACACCACTCAAAGCCCTTCATCCAGAAGCAGTCAAAGTGGAATACCTGAAGAGGAATATCTCTCTCAGCCATGCCATCGATAAATGATGTGATAGTCTCCTCATCATATGTTGTTGTAAATGAAGTTGTGAGCCACAAACCAAATGAGAATGCAGGCGGCAGTGAAGGCTTGCCTGTAAGGTCAGTGTAGCCCTTGAGTACGTCAGTGAGGTTAGCACCGCCGAATACATAGTATTCAAGGCTCTCACCTGGAACTGTCATGGATACCTTAGAAACAGTATCAGAGCAAACCTCATATGAAACCTTGTCAGTGCTGTTTACAAATACACCGTAGCCCTTTGAAGAAAGATAGAATGGGATAGACTTGTAAGACTGATCGGAACAAGTGCCTCCGTCAGCGTTCCATATCTCAACGTTCTGACCGTTCTTTGTGAATGTTGTGAACTTTTCGCCGAAGCCGTAGAAATATTCGCCAACAGAAGTGTCGAACTGCTCTCTGATGTATGTTCTTGTAGGATCGGCAGGGTAGCTCCAGAATGTGTCGTCGAGCTGTGTCTGAAGTCTTGCCTGCTGCTTGTAAGCACTCTCAAAAATAACGCCTGTCGATCTCCAGCCACCACTTGTGAGTTTCTTATCCTTATAATAGTATGTGAAGCTCCAGTTTTCCTTAGAAACAACGAGCTTTGTGTCGCCTGTAACAAGTACGGCTTCCTTGTCTGTAACAGTTACCTGTGGCTTGAAGCCCTTGTCCTCGAGAACAAAGTGCGGACCATTGTCAACATGACCCTTGTGGTGTGTGATGCTTACCTTTACGCAGTTCTCCTGAGTTGAAGTGTAAGCGATCTCAAGGTTAGCACTTCCGAGCATCATAGCTCTGTTGTATACAACGAAAGGTGTTGCCACAACGAGGAATCCGTTTTCGATCTCTTCGATCTCGAAAGCCTGATTTGCATAGTTTACTTCGTAGCCTCTCTGGTTGAGCCAGAAACCGTCAGCAAATTTCATGTAATAAACCCTCCTGTAAATTTAAAGTAGTTTTCAGAATATAAAAAAATGAAAATTTTATCGGGAAGTCCGTTTCTCCCCCTATATGTATATTTTATAGCATATTTGCCAAAATTGCAATATTAAAAAAGTGATTTGTGCAAGTATTTTAATGGATTGAGCATATTTTAGTGTAAACATTTCATGAATTGATATTTACATTATATAAATTTATTAAGATATATGTAAACCTTTACACAATACCAAAAAAAGCGGACGGCATAAAAGTCGTCCGCAGAAATATCATATTCTTTATCAATTTTGCAAACGGGACGTCGAGGGCGCCGTCCCCTACATATTGCCCCGACTACTCAATACTAAGAAACTCATCAGGTATGTAAGACAAGCATTGCTTCACGCTCTCACGAGTGAAGCCCTCTACATAATTCTTGGCAAACAGCTCGTCAGTGTATTCCGCATAAGGATAAACAGTGCAGTTGTACCAATCGCCATAGTATGAATCACCCTCAAAGTGCGATATTATCGGTATCGCCTTAACGTTCTCGAATGTCACCTCATTGGTGTCAGGGTCCTTCACAACATTGAGCTTGCCAATAAGTCCCACAAGCGACTTTGTGTCATACATAGTGGAAATAAAGTTGCCCAAACCGTAGTAAACGAACGCCTGTCCGCCGTCCGGCTTGTCAAGATATCCGCAAGTGCTAATGGTGTGAGCCTGCGTGCCAATAATAAGGTCAGCACCCCACTCCACAAGCTTAGGCGTTATCTCTGTCTGCTGTTCGTTAAGCTCGTTTTGTATCTCTGTGCCGTAATGACATGAAACCACAACAACGTCCACCATTTTGTCAGCCTCTTCTATCTGAGCCTTTATCTTGTCCTCTTCATCAAGATATATAACCTGTGCGCCGTCACCGCTGAGATAATTGCCGTTGGTGTGTTCCATGTATCCCAGAAAAGCGAATTTTATGCCGTTGACTTCCATGGTCTTGATAGTGTCAGCGTCCTCCTGCGAACGATAAGCACCATAATGCACAATGCCCTTTGTGTCCCAGTAATCAAGAGAGCTTATAAGCCCCTCTTCACCCTGGTCGAGAACATGATTGTTTGACATAGAAACCACATTGAAGCCCATGTCAACTATTTTGTCACCCACAGCCGTCGGCGATGCGAACATAGGATAGCTTTGTGGTTCAACGCTGTCTGTAACAAGCGTTTCCTGATTGATTATAGCCACATCAGTGCCTTCTATGTACTTTGTAACGTGTTCATAAGCCTGCGTGAAATCATATTTTTCACCACCGCCAAGCTTTAGCGCCTCATTATAAATGTTGTCGTGTATAAGGTTGTCGCCCACGCAAACCAGCGAGCAGGTGTAGCTTGGCTGTTCCTTTTCTTCTTCATTCACCTCGATCTCTTTTTTACTGGAGCTGTCATCAGTTTTTTTGACTTCCGCTTTGCTCTCGGTTTCGGTCACTGTCAAAGCGTTTCCGTCAAGCTTGCTCGTGTCAAGCTTACCGCATGATACAGCACTCAGCGACAACATCGCCGAAAGAGCGTTCATCTCGGGGCTGTAACCGGCGTGAATGACTATAAAGAGCCACTACTGTGATCTTATTGTATAAAAGTCTATACTTCATATAAATTCCTCTCATAACATTTTAAAAAAATACAAATTTACTTACAGTTTAATTTTAACACATTTTTAAATAATAATCAAGTCAAATTTTCAAAATGTCGAATGCTTTATGTTGACCTATATATTATAATGTATTATAATAAAAATATAACAATTTGTACAAATATTTGTTTATGTGTACAAAAAATTTCCCCGCAAGTATTAAATTGTATGCTATAATAAAAATATAGATAGATTTGTCTATCCAAAAAAAGGAGAAATGACCATGGAATATTACGCACACACCCGTGAGGACGGTGAAAGGCAAACTGTAAAAGCCCACCTTATAGGCGTAAGCAAATTGGCTGAGGACTTTTCAGCAGATCTTTTGAAACCCCTTGCTAAAAAAGCGTCTTATGATCACGACACAGGAAAATACGCCCTTAAATATCAATGGCGATTGGACGACGATAATATAAAGTTCAGCCACGCTGCCTGCGGAGCACTAGAGTATAAAACACTTGCAGATAAAAACGATTGTTTCGCACCCCTTATGGAGTATTGCATCGCAGGACACCACACAGGACTTATGGACGGCGGCACAGTCGCAGACAACTCTGACAGCCCGACCCTAAACGGTACACTAAAAAGAGCAGACGAATATACAGGCGATAGTGACTACAGCGCATACGCCACTGAAATAGAATTTGCCACCCTAACTCAGGAAGAAATAACACCGCCATTAAATGAACTGCTTTCTACAAAAGACCCCACCGAGCGTATCGAGCGTTACGCCTTTTTCACCAAGTACGTGTTCTCTTGCCTGACAGACGCAGACTTTCTCGATACCGAAAGATTTTGCAATAAAAATGTTGAACGTGGCATGAGCGGTGATTTTGAAAAGGCACTTGATAAACTGAACAGAGAATTAAGTGATATGCCGTCAGATAACCCGTTAAGGCAAGCAAGAAGCCGTATCCAGCAACAAACTTTTGATAATTCGGTCAATAAAAGTCATATTTCAATTCTTGATATGCCAACAGGTAGCGGAAAAACCTTATGTAGTTTGAAACTAGCCTTAGAGAGCGGAAAGAAGAGAATCATATACGTCATACCTTACACAAGTATAATAGAACAGACTGCTAATAAGTTTGAAAAAATGTTCGGCGACGTTCTCCCTGTCCTACAGCACCATTCAAACTATTCCTATGACGGCGACACAGAGGAAGAAAAGCGCAGAGAAGCTCAAAAGGACCTGCGAAAATTGGGACGCACCACTTATAATCACCACAAGCGTGCAATTTTTCCAATCCATATACCATTATAAAGGCTCAGCACTGCGAAAGCTCCACAATCTCCGTGACAGTGTGATAGTTTTTGATGAAATACACCTTATTCCAACAGAACTTCTTCGCCCCTGCCTTAAAGCTGTGGGCTATATAACAAAGTATCTTAACAGCGAAGCCCTTTTTCTCTCCGCCACAATGCCCGATTATTCTAAGCTTTTTGATAAGTTCCTGCCTGATGTGAACTATAATAAGCTTGTTACCGACCGAACCAATTTTAAGTATTTCAAGAAATGCGAATATAAAGACATGGGCAAAACCACTCTTGAAACCATTGCAGAAAATGCCTCTAGGTGTAAAAATGCCCTGATCGTTGTGAATACCAAGAAAACAGCGGCAGAGCTTTACAACCTTGTTCAAGGTGAAAAATATCACCTTTCCGCCAATATGACCCCAGCCCACAGAAGCCGTGTCATAGAAGTAGTAAGAAATAAGCTTGAAAATGGCGAGCATATCACAGTAGTTTCAACTTCACTTGTAGAAGCAGGCGTTGACCTTGACTTTAACACAGTTTTCCGCCAGCTTTCAGGTTTAGACAGTATTTTGCAGGCAGGGGGCAGATGTAATCGTGAGGGTAAAGATGCCAAGGGCTATGTGTACGTTTTTGACATTGACGAAACATACCACAAGGGAAGCGACCTTGCCATGAGAATTAACAAGACTAAAGGTTTGCTGGAAAAGTACCAAGACATAACTTCCTATGACTGTATTAAAGAATACTACGATGGCATTTTCGACTTCAACCAAAGTCGTATAGCTGAAAACTCTATTGCAAAATATAACGAGCAAAGCAACTCATTCGACCGCCAAGGCTTAATGTCACCATACAGCATACCATTCCGAAGCTATGCAATGCAGTTTGAATACATCTCCGCCGACACTATCTCTATCGTTATCGACGATCCTAACGACCAGACTTGCCATGAACTTGTTGAAACCTTGCGTAAGGGTGATATGTCAGTAAGAAGAGCATTGCAGAAATATTCAGTGTCTATCTATATGAATGTTTTCAATAGCTTCTACTACTGCTCTATAAATAGGATGATTTCTACTAAAAGAC
>OLOW01002136.1_pt1 | contig 13550 bp, 8 predicted proteins | sample 1672801 | NCBI WGS metagenome assembly OLOW01 (sample SAMEA3136725, study PRJEB25190) | human gut metagenome | biome: human gut; feature: human-associated habitat; material: faeces | place: Austria | collected 2013 | reverse complement strand
TTATGAGGGCCGCCGGATTTCCTGCCAGATTTCTGTTTTTTCTTCCCCTGCACATTTCTGGGAGGATTACACTCCTGGAAAATATGAATTGATCTTCCTGGACATTTATATGGGAGAACACAATGGCATGGATGTTGCAAGACAGATCCGTGAACATCAGGACTCCTGTTCCTTGATTTTTCTTTCCAGCAGCGATGCCTTTGCCGTAGCCAGCTACGATGTCCATGCAACATACTATCTCCTCAAGCCCCTTGACAGAAATAAGCTTTTTAAGGTACTGGATACCATCAAAGTAGAAAATGCACAGGAATTACGGTACATCGAAGTGATCTGCGACCGCACTCCTGTGCAGGTTCCTATAAAAACCATTCTTTATGCAGATACTTTCCATAACGCAGTCCAGCTACATACAGATGCAGGAATACTGCGTACTTACCTGACCTTTCAGAAATTTGAGGAACTGATCCAGGATCTTCCCTGTTTTCTTTCCTGTTACAGAGGGTGTCTGGTAAATATGGACCGGATCCACAAAGCCACAGAAGAGGGCTTTTTGCTGGACAATCAGGAGATTGTGCAGATTCGCAAACGGGGTGCAAATGCCACCATTTATTCGGTCAATCACAAGAACGGTGCAGATTCGTAAGCGGGGGGCAAATGCCATCAAGAAAGCTTATCTGAATTATCTGTTTTCCTGATAATGTTCTCCATCCTCTACAGGAATAAACACATTTGCCCGAAATAGCTTTTCCTCAATCACAAAATCTGCATATCCTCCATACTTTTCTGCCGTCTGGCAGACGGAGGCTGTTCCGATTCCTCTTCCACTGTGGCTTCCGGAATAAAAAGAATCCCCTATTTTCCGGATTTGTCCACAATAGGTATTTTCAATTTCAATCAGAAGCTTTCCTTTTCGCACTTTACACACGCAGCTTACATACCGATCCTGATCCTCTTTCTCTTCTTTCACTGCATTCACTGCATTTTCCAGAAGATTTCCAAAAATACGGCACATATCAAGATCCGAAATCCTTATGTCCTCCGGCACTTCCAGAAAATGTTCAAATCTTATCTTTTCCTGTTCCAGCAGACTACCATAATAATGGAAGATCGCATCTACTGACATATTTTTGCTGTAGCACACCGGCGCCTGCATTTTCTCCTGGCTCTCCCTTGCAAAACACTGAAAATATTCCTTCAGTTCCTGATAGTGTTCCTCCTCCAGAAGCATAGAAGCAGTCCGAATATACTGCCTCAGATCATGTCTGATACGGCTGGCCTCTTCCAGAGCTTTTGTCAGCTTTTCATAATGCTCCTTCTGCATCAGAAGGCGAAGCTCCATCTGCCTGGACTGTTCCTCATAAATCAGACGCATTCGGTAACCATTTGTCAGCTCTTTCCACAAAATCAGGCCAAACACCCCGGCAAGGATAGTTCCTCCCCATTCTGGAAACCATCCGCCCAGAATGGGATCATACAATGGCCACAGGCGGTCTGCTATAAGAGAGGATGCATATATTACAGTTCCCACCAGAAGAAAGCATCCCAGCTGGTTTTCTGACTGTAAAAAAGCTACAAGGAGCAGGCAAAGTGCAGTCACCCATTTGAGAATTTCTGTAACTATGGATATCCCATAAAAGATCCATGTATACTCCTCCCCTCCTGCAAAAATGCCAGCCAGCGTAATGACAATCCCCACTGCACCTGTAAGAAAGGCCGCCAGACGCAGCCACCTGCATTTCCCCTCTGTAAGTTCATTTTCCAGAAGGAGCATTGCAGGAAACATCAGAAAATAAAACAGCATTTCCAGACTGTACCAGGGCTGTACCTCTACTGCCACATAGGTATGAAGCAGGGAATAGCAGGTATATCCCATAACACAGATGCACACCCCTGCAAATAGTACATTTGCACGGCTTCTGGTGCCAAAGAACGCCCATAGCGACAGAAGCATTACCAGAAGGATAAAAGCAAATACAATAGAATCCAGGAATATGGGAATGCCTCTCATAGTATTCACCTTTACCGGCTTTCCAAAGGCAGGCACATACTGGATTCCCGATGAGGCGGAGCTTTTATCTGTGACAGCGATCATAATCTCTCCACGTCCGCTTCCTTTAAAGGTAAACATGCGCTTCTGTATCTCTTCTTTATAATGGGCAGGATCCGGATTTCCCACCTGTCCCATCAGATTTCCATTGATGTACAGATTATAGGCAGAAAAAATTTCCGGCAGATACAGACCATAGATATGCTCTTCCTCTGGAAGCACCAGCTGCAGCCGGTATGTCCCACTCCCATAAGGCGAACGGTCCTTTTGATCCAGTTCCATCCCTCCATATTCCCCAATGGAAAGATATCTGCAATAATATTCCTCCAGATCATCCTCTGGCGTCAGCAGCACATCCGGATAGTACTCCCATTCTCTGGAAAGATAGTAAACCGGCAGATCATCATAATCCCCTTCTACATACAGAATCCCATGTATGGCCTTATTTTCTCTTGTCATATATTTGTTATTGGAACAATATAGTATGTAGAAAAAACCAAGAGACAGGATCATGCTGATCAGAACAATCCCCCAAAGCAGTTTTCTGCTTTTCTTATCTTCGCTCATTGATACTATTCTCCGTCTATCTTTTTCTGATCCGTAGGCCGTAAATTTTAACCATTCTTTCCTTTGATCTCAATGGGAATTACCTGCCAGCTTTTTTCCGACTGAAACTGTTCTTTCAAATCCTCTGAAACATGGAGTTCACTGTCACTGGTGATCAGGATCATTCCAAATTCTTCCTGATGTTCTCGCCAGAAGCTGCATGCCTTTTCATACCCCATAATATACAGTGCCGTAGACAGGCCATCTGCAAGGGTTCCGTCCTCTGATACAATGGTTACAGACAAAAGGTCTCCACTGGCCGGATATCCGGTACGGGGATCCAGAATATGGATGTATTTCTCATTATTTTCAGTGAAATAACGCTCATAACCACCTGAGGTAACTACTGCCTCATCTTCCACAGACAGCACTCCAATGTAGTCTTGTTCACCACCCTCTGGATTTCGTATTCCTATTTTCCACAGACTTCCATCTGGCTTTTTCCCAACGGCCTGCACATTTCCTCCAAGAGATACCAGTGCAGAAGGAACTTCATACTCTTGAAAGATCTCTTTAAGCTTTTGTCCGGTGTATCCCTTTGCCAGACCGCCAAGATCCACCTGCTGTCCTTCTCCCAGAGTGATCTGGGTCCCATTTGAACCTGTCCCCTTAGTTTCTTCTGAAACAGTTGGCTGAATGTCCCCATTCCAGTCTGAGCCTGTAATATTATCTGATTCCAGAGATTTTTGAGCATCTGATATCTGAATTTGGCTCCCATCTATCAACGGTAAAAGTTTCTGGATTTCCGCCTCTGATGGAACATGATAATTTCCCGTAGGAAATCCCCACAGCTTCATCAGTGGATAAATAGTATCGTCATAAAGGCCACCTGTTTTCTGAAATAGTTCCTTTCCCCGTTCCAGAAGTATCTTAAGATTCTCTTCCACAAAAAGACTTCCAGACTCATTCAGGGCATATACCTCACTGTTCTCATCCTGTGCAGACAGCAGCCCATCCAGATATTTTACCTCTTCTATGGCTGCATCTACTGCTTTTTCGCTATTTTTTCCATAAGCAGTAAATTCCATGTAGGTATCCATGGCAAGAAGCTGCTTCTGGCATTTTTTCTGACTGCCAGTATTTCTGCTGAGCCATACTGCAATTCCCAATATTCCTACACAGACACAAACTGCTGTCAGCACTCTTTTTTTCATACAGTTCTTTTTTCCCTTGCATATTCTGTCGGTGTCTTGCCTGTCATTTTCTTAAAGGAAATCCCAAAATAATGGGGATCGGAAAAGCCAACTTTTTCCGCAATCTCATAATTCTTTAATGTCGTATTTTTCAGAAGTTCCTTGGCTTTTTCCATTCTGATATTGATCAGATACTCCAGGAACGTACCACCTGTCATATCTTTGAAGATCGTACTAAAATAACTGGTACTGATATTCAGATAAGAGCAGATATCATTGAGGCTTAGGTTTGGCTCCATATAATGTTTCTGAATATAATCCACTGCCAGGACTGCCTGCCGCTGGCCACTGGAACTGTTTACGGAAGAACATCGCCCATATACCTCACAGACATAGTTTTCCACCATTGTAAATGCCTCTTTAAAGGTTTTCTGTTCGGTAATCTTTTCCATGAGAAGTTCCCTTTTGCGGAAAAGATCTTCATTATCTGGGGAAACTGCCTCCCAGCAGCTTCCTGCATGGCGCAAGATCATCTGCAAACATACACAAGCCTGACTCTTGTCCACTTTCGCATTCATTATTTCTTCCTGAATCAGAAGAAGTGCCTGATTCATTTCAGTTTCATTTCCGGTTCTGATTCCATCTGTCATTCTGCGCAAAGGCTCCTGAAGAGAAAGGCTTCTCTCTTCCTTCATATCTTCCGTATCAATCAGAAGATTTCCACCCAACAGATAACGAAGTTCTATGGCTTTTTCTGCCTGCTTATGGGAATGCAAAGCTTCCCCCGGAGTTCGTACCCATCCGCCAATTCCTGTGGATACCTCTATTCCGATCACTTCTTTTACCTTCTGCTGTATTTCCTGACAGATATCACGGATCTGAGCTGCAAACTCCCGGTTCCGGTTTCCCATAAAAAGAATACACACCCGGTTATTTCCCTCCTGATATGCAATGCCTGCCTTTTCTCCTGTAACGATCTCATCTGCAACATTGAATAACACAAAAGCCATCAATGCACTTTCCTGTCTTTTCTCCATATCAATCTGATGAATGTCTGAATAGAGATCCATGTCAAACACTGCCACTTTGTAAGAAGAGGCATTCAACACAATTCCCATTCCTTCCAATTCATCCAGGCTCTCCTGTACATCTCTTGTACAGCTTACCAACGCTTCAATTGCCTTGGAACGGATCACAAGAGCATTTTTGTTGTAATCCTGGGAGGTTTTGGTAAGAGATTCCATTTTCTGTTTTTCCTTACGCTGCTGATCTACCTTTTCCTTCATCTTTTTGATTACTTCACGCAGCTCCATAGCAGTTACTGGCTTTAACATATACTCGCTTACATTATACTGGATTGCTTTCTTGGCATATTCAAATTCGCCAAATCCGCTGAAAATAACGATCACAATATCCGGATAGTTGTCATGAAGAAAATGGCTCAATTCCATACCATCCATATATGGCATAAGTATATCTGTGAGAACAATATCCACCGGATGGGTCTTTACAAAGTCAGCAGCCTGCTGCCCATTCTCACAATCCCCCACAAGTTCACAGTCCATGGATTCCCAGTCAATGTTTTCCCTGATCGCATCACGTACCAGGATTTCATCGTCTACAAGTAAAATTCGATACATAGTTTTTGCCTTTCTTTTTCATACAGATTGAAACATGCAGGCTCCCCCATAAGCCATCAGCATGTCTGCTTTTTTGCCCCTGACATCATTTTATCTAAATAGTATCTTATCACAGACCATATAATTATGCAAACTAAACAATAGTCCAGAATTTCACAAAGCTATAGAAAAAAAGGCTGCAGAGCCTAATTCTCTACAGCCTTTTTTCTATAACTTTTCACTAAAGCAATTGCATTATTCCTTATTTAACGATCACGCCGTCCTCATCCCACAGATCATGCCAGTCTTTTGCACCTTCCCACAAAAATACATGGCCTTTGATCAGACGATTATTCTTATCCAGAGAACGGATGGTCTCCATTTCAGCATCGGTAAGCGGATCTTCCGTCACACATTTCAGGTTCATAGTGTAATTCTTCTCTTTCAAAGAAAATGGAATTGGTGATGCCCCTCTTTGTACTGCCCATTTGATACAGATAACTGCCGGATGTACTCCATGTGCCTGGGCAATGGCCTTCAGCTCTGGCAGTTCAATGTCTGCGATATCCTCCGGCATCTTGTCACGTTCCGGACGTTCCGGGGAGCCGATCGGGCAGAAACCTATCACTTCGATGCCATGGTTTTTACAATAGTCAAACAGTTCCGGCTGCTGGAAGCACGGATGAAGCTCCATCTCAATTGCTGCCGGTTTGATTCTGCAAAGAGGAAGAACTGCTTCCAGTTTCGGGATTGTCATATTGGACATTCCGATATGTTTGGTCAGGCCCATATCTACCAGACGTTCCATCTGACGCCAGGTCTTCATGAAGCGCTCTACTGTAAATGGTTTGGAATCAGGATTTCTGGAATCTACGTCACAATGTGGTGCATGGTAATTCGGGAATGGCCAGTGAACATAATACATATCCAGATAATCAAGCTTCAAGTCCTTTAATGTTTTTGCGCAGGCAAGAAGGACATCGCCATCCCCATGCATGTCGTTCCATACCTTAGATGCAATAAAGAGATCTTCTCTCTTTACACTTCCCTCATCAAAAGCATCTGCAAATACCTTTCCGATCATGTCCTCATTACCATAGCATGCAGCACAGTCAAAGGAACGGTATCCAACACGGATAGCACCTGCAACAGCAGCAGAAACTGCATCCGCATCTGCATGGTCACTTCCAAAGGTTCCCATACCTACAGCTGGCATTTTTGCACCGGTATAAAGTGTTCTCTGTGGTACAGTTGTGGGATCAATCATTGTCATATCTTTCTCCTCCTTTTTGATTCAGTCTTCATTTACCAGCAGGATCTTGCCTTTTACAAGTCCCGGAGTCTTAAACAGCTGGAAAGCCTCCTGCGCCTGGCTCATCGGCATCTTGCAGTACACAAAGCCCGGATCAAATTTCAGCTGTCCTGTAGCAAAGTAGTGAGCTGTAAGCTCCCATTCTTTTCCTGGGAACGGAGAACTGTAGGACATCCAGGAACCGGTAAGCTTGAACTCTTTACGGTTCATATTTTCCCACTGCTTTGGTGTGAAAGTAAGGTCTGCATGAGGAGTACCGATAAAGCACACATGAGATTTATTTGCAGCCAGTTCAAAAGCCATATGCATAGTAGGAACCTGTCCTGCAGTCTCAAATACATATGCATATCCCTTGCCACCTGTAAGTGCCATAGCTTCTTCCATATAGTTCTCTTTTGTGGTATCCACAACTGCATCTGCGCCCATACGCAATGCAAGATCAAGACGTTCCCTGCTGATGTCAAATACTACGACTTTCTTGGAGCCGAAAATCTTTGCCCACTGCATGGTAAAGATTCCAATGGTTCCGCAGCCTAAAATTGCCACGCACTCTCCGCCCTGATAATCGTTCTGCAAAAGTCCGTGAAGCGCTACTGTAGATGGCTCAAACATTGCACCCTGCTCATAAGAAATAGACGGGTCAAAAGGAATGGCATTCTGCTCCGGGATCACAACATAATCTGCATTGCTGCCCTGCTGTCTGGACCCGATAAAGCTGTAATGCTTGCACAAAGAGAAGTTGCCATTTTGGCAGTCATCGCACTTCATACATGGAAGAAGGGGCGCTCCGGAAACTCTGTCTCCAACTTTCACCTTTGTCACACCTTCACCGACCTCCACAACATCGCCGGAAAACTCATGTCCCAGAACGATCGGATAAAAATGCACGCCATGATTCAACACACGTGGAATATCTGATCCACAGATACCGGAAGCCTTTACTTTGATTTTCACCCAGCCTGGCTTTGCCTGTGGCTCTTCGATTTCCTGATACTGCACATCCTCATTTGCAACTACAACTGCTGCTTTCATCCTGAAATACCTCCTTACTGCCGCACCATCATATGCTTCAAAGATTCGTATAATTCTCTGTATGTACGGTATGTCTTATCATATGTTTCTTTATTTAAAGGATTCGGCTCATGACTCCTGGTTTCCCGGACAGTCAGTGCCAGTTCCTTCATGGGATGATACCCGGGCATGAACCGTTCTCCCCGGGTGTTGTACAGGAGGGCGCCCGCACCCCGGACCGCTTCCGAAACCAGGAAGCTGGGCCGGCCGGGAATGGCCAGGGCCGTGGGATGGAACTGGACGAATTCCATATCCATCAGTTCCGCTCCCGCCCGGCAGGCCAGGGCCAGACCGCTGCCGGTGGCCCCCTCCGGATTGGTGGTGTGGGCGAAGAGCCGTCCCACGCCTCCCGTGGCCAGCACCACCCCATTGGCCGCCAGACGGACCGTCCGCCCCTTGTGGAGCGCCATGGCGCCCTGGCAGCGGCCCTCCCGGACCAGGAGATCCGTTACATAGCAGTGTTCCAGGGTGGCGATCCGTTTTTCTTCCCCGGCAATGGCCCGGAGAGCCCGGGACACTTCCGCCCCGGTACTGTCCCCATTGGCATGGACGATCCGGTTCCGGCTGTGGCAGCCTTCCCGTCCCAGGGCCAGGGTCCCGTCAGGATTTTTATCGAACCGGGCCCCGTGATGGAGCAGGTCCAGCACCGCATCCGGCCCTTCCGTCACCACGATCCGGGCCATGGATTCATCGGTCAGGCCGGCTCCCGCCACCAGGGTATCCTGGTAATGGAGGGTGGGGTCATCATCCTGACCCAGGGCTGCGGCAATGCCCCCCTGGGCTTTGGCCGTGTTGCTGTCCTGGAGTTCATCCCGGGCCACCACCAGCACTTCCCGGCCGGCTTCCGCCAGGGACCAGGCCGTCTGGAGCCCGGCGGCTCCGGATCCGATCACCAGGATATCCGTCTGTATCACCGGCGTCTCCGCCGTATCAAAACTTGTCCAATAGGTTTCCATAAGGAATCCTCCTTTTGTAAAGGGCTGCTGCTTTGGCAGCAGCCTGTCACAGGTCATAGATCATACGCCAATGGAAGGAACCCGATTGACGGGTTTCCCTTCATTGCCTGCGGAGCAGGCTATCTTCGGCTATCGACCCATTGTCAACCCAGTCACTTCACTTCCAGCATCCGTTCCAGGGCCGTCCGGGCCTTTGTCCGGATCTCTTCCGGCACCACGATCCGGGGTTCCAGGGTCTCCAGGGACCGTTTCACCAGCTCCAGGGTGGTCTTCTTCATGTTGGGGCACAGGAGATTCCCTCCGGCCATGTAGAACTTCTTGTGCGGGCACTTCCATTCCAGCTGGGTCAGCACCCCGCATTCCGTGGCAATGATGAATTCCTCATCAGGGCTCTGCTGTGCATAATGGATGATCCCCATGGTGCTGCCCACGTAATCCGCCAGGGCCCGGACTTCCGGCCGGCATTCCGGGTGCATCAACACTTTGGCTCCGGGATGGGCCTTTTTGGCTTCCGTCACTTCTGCCACCGAAAGGGCATGATGGGTGGGACAGGCCCCCCGCCAGGGCAGAATGGTGTGATGGGTCTTTTCCGCCGTAAAGGTGGCCAGATTCTGATCCGGCACAAACAGGATGGGCTGGTCCGCCGGCAGGCTTTCGATCACCTTTACCGCATTGGAAGACGTGCAGCAGATTTCACTGAGGGCCTTGACGCTGGCCGGGGTGTTCACATAGGACACCACCTTGTATTCCGGATGGTCCTTCAGGAATGCCTTTACCCGGGATTCCAGGGTATCGTCGAACATCCGGCACCCGGCATCGATGGCCGGCAGCAGGGTAATCTTGTCCGGGGACAGGATATTGGCCGTTTCCGCCATGAAGCGGACCCCGCAGAACACGATCACATCCGCATCGGTCTGGGCCGCCTGCTGGGACAGGGCAAAAGAATCACCGCAGAAATCAGCAATTTCCTGGATTTCTTCCGGTTGGTATACATGGGCCAGGATCACCGCGTTCCGTTCCTTCTTCAAGCGGGTGATGGCATCAAACAAGTCTTCCATGGGTCAGGTCTCCTTTGGGAAAAAGGGAAACTCCTCCGAGTCCCCCTTTTGGTTTTGTGTACATTATACACGATTTTTCTTTCATTGTCATGTCAGCAGATGTCAATGGATAATGCAATGAACCCATTGTAGCCGATTTTGGATAAAAGTGCAAGGAGGTCGCGACTCACGACCCGTGATCTTTTCCATTAAAAAATGCTCCCCGGAGGGAGCATTTTATCCTTATGAACTTATTCCACCGTCACACTCTTGGCCAGGTTCCGGGGTTTGTCCACGTCGCATCCTCTGGCCAGGGCGGCGTAGTACGCCAGCAGCTGGAGAGGGATCACGGCCAGGATGGGAGCCAGGTCTTCGTCGGCTTTGGGGATGATGATCACGTTGTTGGCATGTTTGGCCAGTTCCGTATCCCCTTCCATGCCGATGCCGATCACAATGGCACCCCGGGTCTTCACTTCCTGGAGGTTGCTGATGGTCTTTTCATAGATGTTGGACTGGGTGGCCAGCACGATCACCGGCACCCCTTCCGTAATCAGGGCCAGGGTCCCGTGCTTCAGTTCACCGGCCGCATAGGCTTCCGCATGGATGTAGGAGATTTCCTTCAGCTTCAGAGCCCCTTCCAGAGCCACGGCATAGTCCAGGCTCCGGCCCAGGAAGAAGGCATCTTCCCGGTTGGCATAATTGGTGGCGTACACTTTGATCTGGTCCACATGGTCCAGGATGTCGTGCATCTGTTCCGGCACTTCCAGGACGCTCTGGATCAGGGCATGGAGCCGTTCGTCGCTGATCTTGCCCTTCAGATCGGAAATGTACAGGCTCAGCAGCAGCATAACGATCAGCTGGGTGGTATAAGCCTTGGTGGAAGCCACGGCGATTTCCGGACCTGCATAGGTGTAAACCACCTGATCCGCTTCCCGGGCGATGGAGGACCCCACCACGTTGGTGACGGCCATGGTCCTGGCCCCCCGGCGTTTGGCTTCCTTCAGGGCTTCCAGGGTATCACTGGTTTCCCCGGACTGGCTGATCACGATGCACAGGCAACTTTCATCGATAATGGGATTCCGGTACCGGAATTCGGAAGCGATATCCACTTCCACCGGGATCCGGGCCATTTTTTCAATGTAGTACTTACCCACGATCCCTGCATGGTAGGCCGTGCCGCAGGCCACGATGAAGATCTTTTGGATATCCTTCAGGGTTTCCGGGGTCCAGTTCAGTTCGTTGAAGACCACCTTGTCGCTTCCCTTGTCCACCCGGCCCCGGAGGGTATCCCGGACGGCTTTGGGCTGTTCGTAGATTTCCTTCAGCATGAAATGCTCGAAGCCGCCTTTTTCCGCCGCTTCCGCATCCCAGGTCACCCGGAAAACTTTCTTGTCGATTTTGTGGCCTTCCAGGTCTTTTACCACAACCTTGTCCGGTTCCACTACGGCCATTTCCCCGTCACTGAGGATGTAGGTATCCCGGGTCTTGCTGATGATGGCCGGGATATCGGAGGCAATGTAGTTTTCTCCTTTGCCCAGGCCGATGACCAGCGGGTTGTTCTTTTTGGCGCAGATCAGCTTGCTGGGATCTTTGGCGCACAGGAACACCAGGGAATAGGAACCCTCGATGGTGTGGAGCACTTTCCGGACGGTGCTTTCAAAATCCCCGTCCCACAGGTCCGCCATCAGATGGGCCACGATTTCCGTATCCGTTTCAGAACGGAAATGATGGCCTTTTTTCAGCAGAGCCTGCTTCAAAGGCATGTAGTTTTCGATGATCCCATTGTGGACTACGGCAAACTGGCCGCTTTCGTCCGTATGGGGATGGGCGTTGATGTCACTGGGTTTCCCGTGGGTGGCCCACCGGGTGTGACCGATGCCCAGGGTCCCTACCGGTTCGTGGCCCACGATTTTCTGGCGCAGGGCATCCAGCCGGCCCACGCATTTTTCCACAGCGATCTTCCCGTCGTTGTATACGGCGATGCCGGCAGAGTCATACCCTCTGTATTCCAGTTTGCTCAGGCCTTCCATCAAAAAGGGAGTTGCCTGATGACGTCCGATATATCCTACGATTCCGCACATTGTTGTTGTGCCCTCCTGCGATTTGTAGTTACCGTCTGCCGCCGCCCCTTCTGTGTTCCTCTGTTGCCAGAGGGATTTGTAGGACAGCTTACGGTCTGCAGCTTACCGGGAGGCATCCGCTGACTGTTCGATGAACCTCCACCTCGTCGGCCAGGCCAAAGCCCGGCACCTGCGCTCGATGATTTGCAGGAATCCCTTCAGCCCGTTCCCCCTCCAAACAGGCGGCCTTCCAGTCCGGTATTCCCGGAAGGCATGTTCCTACAGATACTTTATGATACTATGTTTTTGCCCCGGGGTCAACTGGAAAGGGGGCTGTTGCATGCGCAACAGCCCCTCTTCTCTTTACGCCAGTTCCTTCCGCACCACTTCTGCAATGGCTTCGGTAATGTTGTCCAGTTCCACCTGGTTGGGGCCCTGGGCCATGATCCGGATCAGCGGTTCCGTACCGCTGGCCCGCACCAGCACCTGGCCGTCGTCCCCCAGTTCTTCCGTGTACTTCCGGACCACATCGGCAATGGCCTGGTTTTCCTGCCAGCCGTTCTTGTCCTTCACCCGCACGTTCAGCAGGGTCTGGGGATATTTCACCATCAGAGCCCCCAGCTGGGACAGGGTCTGGTTGTGGCGCACCAGGCTGCCCAGGAGCTTCACCCCGGTCATCATCCCGTCCCCGGTGCGAACCAGATCTCCGAAGATGATGTGGCCGGACTGTTCGCCACCCAGTTTGTAGTCATGCTTCAGCATTTCTTCCAGCACATACCGGTCGCCGACGGAAGTCTTCACCGTGGAACCCCCGTGTTCCTTCATGGCTTTGGCCAGGCCCACGTTGCTCATCACGGTGGTGACCAGCACATTGTCCTTCAGTTTGCCGGCCTTCATCAGGTCCAGGGCACAGATCAGCATGATCTGGTCCCCGTCCAGCACTTCGCCGTTTTCGTCCACAGCCAGCAGACGGTCCGCATCCCCGTCATTGGCCAGGCCGCAGTCGGCGCCCACTTCCTTCACCTTGGCCTGGAGCGCTTCCAGGTGGGTGGAGCCGCAGCCGTTGTTGATGTTGATCCCGTTGGGTTCATGGAAAATGGGGATCACATGGGCCCCCAGGGTCCGGAGAATGGCCGGGGCGATCTCACTGTTGGCCCCGTTGGCACAGTCCATGACCACCTTCAGGCCGTTCAGCTTTACATCGGCGCAGTCCACAATATGTTTTACGTAGACCATCCCCATATCCGGTTCCTGGATCACCCGTCCCAGGTTGGACCCGGTCACCGTCTGGGAATAGTCCACCGGCTGGTTCACGATGGCTTCGATTTCATCCTCCACCGCATCCGGCAGTTTGTAGCCGGTCCGGGCAAAGAATTTGATCCCATTGTCTTCAAAAGGATTGTGGGAAGCGGAAATCACCACCCCCGCATTGGCTTCCAGTTTTTCCGTCAGATAGGAAACCGCCGGCGTGGGGATCACCCCCAGCAGATGGGCATTGCCCCCGGCACTGCAGATGCCGGCCGCCATGGCGCTTTCCAGCATGGTGCCGGAAAGCCGGGTATCCCGTCCGATCAGGATCTTGGGAGTCTTCACTTCCCGTCCGAAATACTGAGCCGCCGCACGGCCCAGCTTGTAAGCCAGTTCCACATTGAGTATGACTTTATGGTAAAGAATAATATAGATTCTGCTATGTTTGAAAGTGCTGTAAA
>OLOW01002133.1_pt1 | contig 13557 bp, 16 predicted proteins | sample 1672801 | NCBI WGS metagenome assembly OLOW01 (sample SAMEA3136725, study PRJEB25190) | human gut metagenome | biome: human gut; feature: human-associated habitat; material: faeces | place: Austria | collected 2013 | reverse complement strand
TTCTGCTCTTAAAGCTCTTGAAGGAGATCCTAAGTATGTTAAGGCTATTGAAGACCTTATGGATGCAGTTGATGAATGGATTCCAACTCCTGAAAGAGATAACGACAAACCATTCTTAATGTCAATTGAAGATGTATTCACTATTACTGGTAGAGGAACAGTAGTTACTGGTAGAGTTGAAAGAGGACAATTAAAACTTAATGATACAGTTGAAATTGTTGGATTAAAACCTACTAAATCAACAGTAGTTACTGGTATTGAAATGTTTAGAAAACAACTTGACTATGCAGAAGCTGGAGATAATGCTGGTGTATTATTAAGAGGTATTGATAGAAAAGATGTTGAAAGAGGACAAGTTCTTGCTAAACCTGGAACAGTTCATCCACATAAGAAATTTGAAGCACAAGTATATGTACTTTCTAAAGAAGAAGGTGGAAGACATACTCCATTCTTTACAAACTATAGACCTCAATTCTATTTCAGAACTACTGACGTTACTGGTGTAGTTACATTACCAGAAGGAACTGAAATGGTTATGCCTGGTGACAATGTTACTATGACAGTTGAATTAATAGCTCCAATCGCAGTTGAAAATGGAACTAAGTTCTCAATCCGTGAGGGTGGACACACTGTTGGTGCTGGTTCAGTAACTAACATTATTGAATAATAAAATTAAAAGGTACTCATTTGAGTATCTTTTTTTACATTCATATACAAAATAAACACTCCAAAATAAGATTTTAGTATTGCATTGAACCTATCTTTATGATAAAACTATTTATAGGATAGAGAGTGATTTTATGAGTAAAAAGAGAATGATAATTTTTACATCAGTTATATTATCAGTAGTAATAATTTCATTAGGAATAGTAAAATTATATCAAACATATGCCATAGGTAATTATATTGATACCGCTAGTAGTGCTACGTTGATGTAAATATCACTAGGGATACTTCTGTTAGAATACCCGCAAATGGATATAGTAATGTTTTCTATATGGTTACTAATACTAGCCCAGGTACAGAGTAAGATATGGAGTTGCTTATACTACTGATTCAGCAGTCACAGTAAAAACATTTAGTACTTCTAAAGATTCTGCTAGTGGAATGATTGAAGAAAATGAAAAAAATATGTTAAATTAAGATTAGAAAATACCAGTAGTACTGTAAAAAATATCAAAATATCTACAATACTAGGTTATACCGGCGGCGGAGAATTACTTCCACCAAATGGAGTAACATTAGTTACAGATATATATAATCCAGTGCCACTTGCGCAATACATAACAGGTCTTTATACTTCAGGTACAAAAACAGAAACTACAAATAACAACGTAAAATATAATAGAGTAACAAGTAAAAATTTAATTAATGATAGATTAGGGGGAACAACAGCCGACTATAATGCTGGTAATATAAGATATTATGGATCAAATCCAAATAATTATATATATTTTAATTGTTCAGATTATAGAAAACAAAATTCTAATACATGTGAATTATGGAGAATAATTGGTGTATTTGATGGTAAAGTAAAAATAATAAGAAATGAATCAATAGGTAATTTAGCTTGGGACCAAGATAAAAACGATAGTTCTTCATCAACTACATATGACAATAATTGGTCTACCTCAACTTCGCAAAGATTTTTAAATAACAAATATTATAATGGTAATAAGACTGGTACTGTAACATATTATTCAGGAGCATCAGGAGGTACTTCAACATCTTTAAACATGAGTAATATAGGTCTTAAAAATGATTCTACAAGAAACATGATTGCAAATACAACATTAAAAATAGGTGGTTGGAGCTCATACTCAATATTTCCACATCAAGTATATGAATATGAAAGAGGAACAACTGTATATAGTGGAAGGCCAACAACTTGGTATGGGAAAATAGGCTTAATGTATCTTTCGGATTATGGTTATGCAACAGATATAGAATTATGCCAACAAAATTTATACAACTACGAAAATACAAATTGTAAAAATAACACTTGGTGTTAATTGGACACCTGCAAAAATAAAAATCACATTAAATGCCAATGGTGGTACAGTTGGTACTTCAGCAATTTGGTATTATTATGGTATAAACACATTCTATAGTAATGAAGCATGTACAACAAAGATAACTAGTATTACAGTTCCTACTAGATATGGATATACATTTAATCATTATTATGGAGATGGCAGTAGTGGTGGAAATAATGGTGAGAGATATATTTACTCTGGCGGTACATTTGCAGATGACTTAGTTACCGATATTTATCAAAGCACTACTTTCTATGCTAATTGGTCTGAGAGTTTAATATATAGATATGTAAAACCTTTAATTGGTTTAAATTGTCGTAGTGGTGCTGGTTCATCTTATTCTATAGTAACTGCATTTAGCTGTGGTACGCGATTAGCGTTAGATCCAAATCCAACAAATGGCTGGTATTATTCTGCGGCAAATGGTTGCTGGCTTTCTGGAGATTACTTAGTAACTTCAACACCAAACTGTAGTGGTTCATCCGGTGGAACATCTAGTGGCAGTGGTCTATATGGAACTTGCTATTGCTCTTCAAATAATGATTGTGGTTATTCGGGTACCAATTATCCTGCTGTATGGTGTTCAAGTGGCAAATGCTATTGGAAGAGAGTAGGTAATAATGATACATTTAGCTGTGATTAAGGTGGTAATATGAAGAAAGATAATAAAATAATAATAATAGGTATTATAGCAATAGTAGCGGCTATATCGCTTATCATTACAATGTTAATAATATCAAATAAAAACAATAAAGAACAAAAAGATATACCTTATACAATTTATGATACTTGGTATGCAAAGAGTTTAAAAACAATAACAAAAGATACCACAGATACTATAGGTATAGAAAAATTATTCATTCAATTACAAAAAGATAATACTAAAATAAACATATGTTACCTAAGTGAAAAATCAGAATGTACTTTAATTGATTGTACTTATGATGGTAAAACAATAAATATTTCAAATAATACATCACATTTAAATGGTGAATACAAAGTGGAAATTAATAATGATACTTTAGAATTAACTAATATTAATAAAGAAGAAAATATCACCAGAGTATATTCATTTGTTAGATATGATGGTTAAAAAGAAGAAGATATTCTTCTTTTTTTTTGATATCATTTTTAATTATTTGACATATAATTTAATAGGTGATATACATGGCAAAAATAGATAATTTTAAATTATTTGTTAAAAATAATCCTAATCTAATTACATATGTAAAAAATAATACTATGTCATGGCAAAAATTTTATGAATTATATGATTTGTACGGAGAAGACAATAATGTTTGGAATGAATATTTAAACAAAGATACTACTGTTAATACTACAAAAACAGAATCAAAAAAATCAAATAAATTTTCCGATATACTAGACATGGCTAAAAATCTTGACACTAATAAATTACAGGACGGTATAAGTTCGGTTCAAAAAGCGATAGGTTTAATAGGAGATATACTTGTAAAGGATAAGAAGCCTGACGCTAGTACCTATAATCCTAGACCAATTTACCGAAGGTTTGATGATTAATGACAACAGAATTACAATTAAAAATAAGTTCTGATCCAAGATTAGTATCATTTATTAGACAGTATCCTATTTGGTATAAAAGATTAAATAGAAACCCATTATTGTTTAAAGATTTTACTGAGGATATGAAAGATAAATTTAAAATTAGACCTAGTGATAGACTCAATAAAACTTTAGAAAATATAAGTATGATTCAAACTTTTTTAAATGTCTTAAAATAAAAAACTTAAGATTAATTTTTAAATCTTAAGTTTTCATTTGATATATTAAATAACATTCCAATTAATATCATGTATGATAGTAGTGAAGAGCCACCATACGAAATAAAAGGAAGAGTAATACCCATTATAGGAAGTAGTCCAATAGTCATACTAATATTATGTATCTGCTGGAAGAGTAGTACGGATATTATTCCTCCAGTAAGTAATTTATCATTATTGTTATAAGATTTACTGCCTAGTTTAACAATACTAATATCAAAGTATACAATAAGCAGTAAAAGACCAATTACACCCGCAAAACCAAAGTTTGAAGCAAACACTGCAAATATAAAGTCAGTTTGCATCTCGGGAAAATATATTGGAGTATGATTAAATCCATGTCCAAATAAACCACCTGAACCAATCGCGGTAAGTCCATTAGTAAGTTGTAGGCCACTAGAATTAGACCAGTTAAGTATTCTATCCATTCTATAAAAGAAACTAGTACCAAATATCTTAATAAATAAGTCTTGCTTCAAAAAATATAGTCCTAAAAACATACCACCAAGTACTACAATAGTACCAATAGTAATAATAAACCATCTACTTCTAAAACCACCTACAAAAAGCATTACAATAGTAATAATAAAATAAATAAGAACAGCACCAGTATCAGGCTCAATAAAAGTTAATATTGAAGGAATACCAACTACAATAAGAACTTTAATTAGGAATTTAAATTCCTCACTAATATCATTACTTCTTCTTTCTTCATTAAAATCATTTATCATTCTTGATAAGGTAATCATCAAAAATACTTTCATAAACTCAGAAGGCTGAAAACTGCCAATATAAGGAATAATAAACCAGCATCTAGCGTTATTAATAGGCTTACCTAAAAACAATACCAGTATCAGGAGAATAACTCCTACTATATAAAATGTATATGCATTATTGTAAAGAAACTTATTACCAAATAGCATCATACCATAGGCTATAGCAAATCCTATTAAATACCAAAGACCTTGTTTAATAAACAAATTTTGATAATCACTAGCAAGTAAACTTTTTGTACAATATATAGTAATAATACTAATAATAGCAAATAATATTATTGGTATTAAAATACAATTTTCTACTTTAAATTTTGATTCTTTTTTCATCTAATCAACTCTCTCTTTAATATAATACCACAAAAAAATAAAATAATAAATATATATTAGTATCATATAATAAATTAGAGGTGAATATCATGAAAGAACTACCAAAAATGTATCATAATAACATAGATAAAAACATTAACAATAATAAAAAAATATTTTCTACTATGTATAATAGTGATACAGAAGTAAAAAGTACAAATAACTTTATTAACAATAAAAATAATTATACAGTAGAACAAAAAATATATAATATATTTAATTCTCCTAATTATATTTATAAAATAGATGTTATTATTGTTACAGACAAAGGAAAAGATAAAAAGAGAATAGTAGGAAAAACTAAAACTAATTTAATTACTATGAATAATGAATATATTCCAATTAATACTATTAGAGATATTTATATTGATAACTAGTTATTATTCTAAATATATATCTATGGCTTATATATAATAGATATATAGATATATTATTTTGAGACTTAATGGCTCAAAATAACATTATGAGACTCCAGGCTCATAATGAAATAACCAAAAGAAGTTATAATACGACTTCTTTTTTATAATAATTTGTGGTATTATTATATTACAGGTGATCATTATGAATAGAGTATTTTTAAAATTAGGACCAATTACTATCTATTGGTATGCATTATTAATAGTATTATCAATTTGTATAGGAATATATTTTTCTACCAAAGAAGCCAAAAAGAATGGCTTGGGAAGAGATTTCTTAATGGATCTAATATTTTACGTAATACCAATAGGTATACTAGGAGCAAGATTATATTATGTAATATTCAATTTCTCAGTATTTAAAGATAATCTATTAGATATATTCAAAATATGGGAAGGTGGTCTAGCCATATATGGAGCAGTAATCTCTGGTATAATATTTGTAGTATACTTTTGTAAAAAAAACAATAAAAACATCTTATTAACTATTGATACAATAATACCATATCTAATATTAGGACAAGCAATTGGTAGATGGGGTAACTTTATAAATAAAGAAGCCCACGGAGCAGTAACCACTCTAGGACACTTAAAAAATTTACATCTCCCAAACTTCATAATAAATGGTATGTATATTAACGGTAACTACTATATACCAACATTCTTATATGAATCATTATGGTGTCTTTTGGGATTTATAGTATTATTAATTATAAGAAAGAAAGATAAATATAAACATAATGGCTTATTAGTAAGTTTCTACTTTATATGGTATGGTATAGGTAGATTATTTATCGAAGGATTAAGAACAGATAGCCTATATTTAGGAATATTCAGAATAAGTCAGATTGTATCAGTTATACTAATATTAATAGGTATAATAGGAATTATCTATATGAGGAGGAAGTTATGGAAAAATACAAAGTAGTAATAGTAGGAGCAGGAATAGCCGGTATGAGTGCCGCAATTAATCTTAAAAGAGCAGGCATAACCCCATTAATAATAGAAAATAACGCTCCAGGAGGAACATTAAATTATATATCAAATATTGAAAATTATCCCGGTTTTGAAAGCATATCAGGCCCAGATCTAGCTATGAATATATATAACCAAGTAAATAATCTAGATATAAAAATAAAATCTGCAAATATCAGTGATATAGATTTAGATAAAAAGATAATCAATAACGATATAGAATTTGAGTATTTAATAATTGCTACAGGTAGAAAGAGTAGGCTTCTAGGACTAGAAAACGAAAAAGAATTACTTGGAAGAGGAATAAGTACTTGTGCTCTATGTGATGGAATGTTCTATAAAGATAAGGATGTTATCGTTGTTGGTGGTGGAAATTCTGCTTTAACAGAAAGTCTATATTTATCCAATATCTGTAAAAAAGTAACCATCATCATAAGAAGAGATAACTTTACTGGAGATAAATATCTAATAGATAGAGTAAGCAATAAAAAGAATATCAAAGTAATAAATAATAGCAATATCATAAGTTATAATGTCAAAAATAATATCCTAGTATCAGTAACACTAGATAACAAAAAGAGGGTCAAAACAAATGGAGTATTCTTAGCCATAGGTGGAATACCAAACAGCAAACTCTTCAATGTAGAAAAAGAAAATGACTATATCTTAGTAAACAATAAGTATGAAACAAATATCCCTTATGTATATGCCATAGGAGATGTTATAAAAAAAGACTATTACCAACTTACAACCGCCGCTTCAGACGCTGTAATTGCCTCAAATAACATCATAAGAATAAATAAGTAATATACTCATATGTTAAAGTAAGAAAAGACATTCAAGAGATATTTACATTAATAAAAAATAATGATATAATTTATGTATAGTATGAAAGGAGAATGAATATGGAACCAAGTTCAATAATAATCATTATAATAGTAGGAGTAGTATTACTATTAGTCTTCTATGTAATAGGAGTATATAACAAACTAATTAATGCTAGAAACAAAGTAAAAGATCAATTTGCTCAAATAGACGTACAATTAAAGAGAAGAAGTGATATGATACCAAATCTAGTAGAAACAGTAAAAGGTTATGCTAAGCATGAAGAAAATACCTTCAAGGAAGTAATTGAAGCAAGAAATAAAATGAATACTGCTGGTAACATCAATGAAGAATTAGAAGCATCAAATGCCATTACTGGAGCATTAAATAAACTATTTGCTTTATCAGAAGCATATCCAGAACTTAAGTCAAATGAAAACTTTTTATCTCTTCAAAAAGATTTAAAAGAAACCGAAGACAAACTTAGTTATGCTAGACAATTTTATAATGATTCTGTCTTAATGTATAACAACACAAGAGAAAAATTTCCATCAAATATCGTAGCTAACATATTTGGATTTAAGGAAATTAACTTCTTTAAGGCTTCTGAGAAAGAAAAAGAAGTACCAAATGTTAAATTTTAGGACTAATATAGTCCTTTTTTGATAGGAGAATATATGAAAAAAATAAATTTATTAATACTTGGTATTATACTACTAGTGCCAAGCATTGCAATGGCTAATTCAATCAAAAATATAGATATAGATATCTATGTAGATAGTATAGGTACTGCTCATGTAACAGAAATATGGGATACATACCTAAATGAAGGTACCGAAGGATATAAACCATATTATAATTTAGGTAATAGCAAAATATCCAATTTCAAAGTAAAATTAGATAATAAAGATTACACTTTTAACGATAACTACGACATAAACGCTTCATTTGATAGTAAAAAATATACTAATGGTTTCCATTATATTAGTAATGGTATAGAATTATGTTTCGGCATTAGTAAATATGGAAATAATACTTATCATATTTCATATGATATCAGTAATTTTGTAGTTAAGACAAGTGATGACTATCAAATGATATACTGGACATTATTTCCATATGATTATAATCCAAGTCCAAGTAATATAAACATCAAAATACATAGCGATTTTAAGTATGAAGATACTCTAGATGTATGGGGCTATGGTAAATATGGCGCACCATGCTACGTATATGACGGAGTAATAGAAATGACTTCTGATGGAAGTATTTCTAGTAGTGAATACATGACTATCTTAGCAAAGTTTCCTAAAGACACATTTAATTTAGACATCACTTTAGATAAGACATTTGATGAATTTTTAAATATGGCAAATGAAGGAGCTACAAATTATTCAGGCAATCACAATGATTATGATAATTATAATGCCACAAGTATAATAGATAAAATATTTATGGGATTCACTATGATTATATCATTTGCATTTCCAGTTACAATTATGGTAGTTGCTATAGTAGTTGCTAAAAAAAATGGTTATGGTTATATAAATAATAAAACAATCAGCAAAAAAGATACACCATTCTTTAGAGAAATACCATGTAATAAAGATATATATTATGCCAATACTTTGACTAATCTAAATAAAAATTTGTATTCTGCATATAAAGAAACAAACATATTCGGAGCAATAATATTAAAATGGGTAAAAGAAGGCAAAATAAGATTTACCACGACTACAAAAGGAGGATTCAATAAAGAGACTAGCAGTATTGATTTAACTCTAAATCCTACTTTTGATAATGAACTTGAAAAAGAGTTATTTGATATAATGCATGAAGCAAGCAAAGACGGTATATTAGAAACTAAAGAATTAGAAAAATGGTGTAGAAATCACTACAGCAAGTTCTTTGGACTATTTACAAGAATAAATAATGTCCAATTAGAAAAATTAAAAATTAATAATCATATATATGAAAGAACCAATAAAGAAGAATGTAAATGTAAAAATGTAATGGATGATACTATATATGAAGATAGTAAAGAATTATATGGTCTAAAACTATATTTAAACGAGTTTTCTAGTATCAATACCAAGGAGGTAATGGAAGTACATCTATGGGATGAATACCTGATGTTTGCCTATATATTTGGTATTGCTGATAAGGTTACTAAACAACTTAAAAATTTATATCCCGAAGTAATTAAAGACTACAATATCGATTTTGACACCCTTTTATATATAAACTATATCAGTACAAGAAGTGTTAATGCTGCGAATAATGCAAGGTCAAGAGCAGAATCATACTCTTCTGGTGGAGGTGGCTTTTCTTCCGGTGGCGGAGGAGGAGGCTCCTTCGGAGGAGGAGGTGGCGGAGGTGGTTTCCGCTGATGAATATATCTACAATGACAAGAAATATAATATCGAAATAGTAAGAAAGAATAATAAAAATACTTACTTAAGAGTAAGAGATAATAAAATCATAGTAAGCACTAATTACTTCACCACAAAGAAACAAATAATTAAGTTAATTGAAGATAATACAACCTTTATAAATAAAGCTTTAGATAAAAGTATTAAGAAAAAAGAAGATGACCATTTTAAACTATTTGGTAAAAGTTATGATATAATATATGGCCCATTTAATACAGAAATAAATAATGATAAAATATATACTAAAGACGAAAAAGCATTTAATAAATATTTTACTAAATATATAAAAAATATATATAGCGAAAGACTAGATTATTGGTATAACATTTTCGAAGAAAATATACCATATCCCAACTTAAAAATCAGAAAAATGACCAGTAGATGGGGAGTATGCAATATAAAAAATCATAATGTTACTTTAAATCTAGAACTATCAAAGTATGATATTAGTGCCTTAGATTATGTTATAGTTCATGAACTTTCCCACTTTATCCATCACAATCACTCTAAAGACTTTTGGCTCCTAGTAGGAAAGTATTATCCCAATTACAAAGATATAAGAAAAATGTTAAGAAATTAAGAATATAAAATTAATATATTCTTTTTTTATGTCCTGCTTAAGAATAATAATTAATACTAAATTGCTATTAACATGCCGTTAATTTTAGATACATATTTTAGAAATTTTGGTAATAAACTAATAATTTTAAAAAAATTTTCAAAAAGATGGCAAAATCAAGTATAAATTCTTGTATATAAGTATGAAAGGATTAAAAAGGAACGAAAGGAGCATAAGAGTATGAGTTAAAACAATGAGAATGTTTAATGTAAAAAATAAAGAATGGAGGCGATAGATATCTATAAAGGATTCAAATTCAGATTATACCCAAACAACATGCAAAGTAAAAAAATAAATAAAAATTTTGGGTACAATAGATTCGTATACAATTACTATCTTGCTAAGATAATAAAAGAAGGATACAAAAGTACAAGCTATTATATTAAAGACTATACCACTAGATTAAAGTATGAATATCAGTTTCTTTGGGAAGCAGATCCTATGCTTATTAAAAAAATAATATTTAAACTAGAAGATAATTATAAAAAATATATTAATGGTAATTCAGGATATCTTAAGTATAAAAGTAAATATAATAAAAATAGTTATACAATTAATATTATTCACAGTAATAAAACTATAGATTATAAAAATATAAAACTAGATTTAGAAAATAAACTAATTAAGTTACCAAACTTAGGAAATTTAGAAATAAGAGGTTATAGGAATCTCAAACAAATAGATGGTCGAATAGTTAATTACACAATATCGAGAGAAAAGAATGGCAAATACTATATAGCAGTACTATATGAACTATCTGACATTCAAAAAGTTACTCCTGAAACAATTGTGGGATTAGATTTAGGTATAAAAAAATTAATAACACTCTCAAGTGGTAAAACCTATGAGAACAATAGATATATAACTAAATATGAAGAAAAAATCAAGAGAGAACAGAAAAATTTATCAAGAAAGCAAAAAGGAAGTAAGAACTATTATAAAAATATAAAAAAACTAAATGGTCTTTATATAAAGTTATCCAACAATAGAAGATATTATAATCATAAAATAACTAAAGAAATAACAGAAAATTATGACATTATAAGTACAGAGTCATTAACTATAAGTAAGATGATTATGGATAAAGAGCATCATCTTTCTAAAGCCATAAGTGACGCCACATTCAATGAAATATTAGAGCAATTAGAGTATAAAGCTAAAGAAAGAGGAAAATATTTTTATAAAATAAGTCCTTACTATCCATCTAGTCAAATATGTAGTGTTTGCAACAATATAGATAAAAAATATAAAAATTTAGATGAAAGAATGTATGAGTGTAATCGCTGCTATAGTAAACTAGATAGAGACTTTAATGCCAGTGTAAACATAATGTTTGAAGGTTTAAAGCTACATATAATGGCACCAATGAAAAATCTTAGTACTAGGTAAACGCACTATTTCTTTAAACTAAATACAAAGTACGGTAGGCAATATCGGAATTTATGTCTGTAACTATAGTTAAAACAACTATAAAAGAGCAGAAATATATCACCTCATGGTGATAATAAATATTTTTCTTGTTTACGACAAAGATACTGCAAAAAAAGTCGATGTTATATTTTAGCTAGTTTTGTCGAATTAGTATAAATAAAAATATTTATGTGCTAAATTATAAGAGAGGTGAATAGCATTGCTAAGGACGCGAATGGAATTTAGACGGGGGATTCTATTTATTAGATTAAAAGGGGATCTAAACAAAAATACCATAAAGGGAGTGATAGATGAAGATTTCAAATATGTTGTATTAAACCTAGATAATATGTACTCAATAGATAGCTATAGTATAAAATACATAAATAAAATACGCAAAAACATTGAATATGAAGATGGAAAATTAATAATTTGCGATAAATATAACACTACCAGTAGACTTCTAAAGGACATTCCTAAAATAAGTAATGAATATGATGCATTTAAATTATTTGAAAGGATGATATAGATGAACAAATATGAAGAAGTAATAACCTCTACCAGTGGAATGATATATATGATAATAAACAGATATTTCAAAGGCTATGACAAAGAAGACCTATATCAAGTCGGTGTAATTGGTGTAATAAAAGCATATAACAATTACAAAAAAGATCATAACACAAAATTTTCAACTTATGCTTATACATATATCTACGGAGAAATATATACATATATAAATAATCAACGAGGAATAAAACTGGCTAGAGAAAATTATTCTTTATATAAAAAAATAACCGAAGCACAAAATGTATTAAGGCAAAAACTTATGAAAGAACCATCAACATATGAGCTATCTTCATTCCTAGAACTAGATTATAGATTAGTAGAAAATATAATCGCTAGTATGCAAAACATTGACAGTTTAGAAAGAGCCATAACGAATAACGATAAAGACGTATTATTATCTGACATGGTTAGAGATAATAAGGATTATTATAACATAGATCTTCTAATGTTAAATGAAGAAATAAACAGTCTTCCGGAGCCTTGGAAAGAAGTAATAAAACTAAGATATTTCGAAGACAAAACACAAAATGAAGTAGCTCAAATTTTAGGCATGAATCAAGTAGAAATCTCCAGAGGAGAATCAAAAGTATTAAAAAAAATAAGAAATAATTACCAAAATGTAATTTAAACGAGCAATAAATCTTCAAAATGTAACCAAATAGTTTACATAAAAAATACATATTTTATGAGAAAATTAAATTAAGGTGATGTCTTATGAAGAAAAAAGATAAGCATATAGATGTTTATGAGCTTATTGCAAAAAACATTAAATATTATCGCAAGAGTAGAAACATGACACAAGCAGAACTAGCAGAAAAAACTGAATATTCTCACTCGACAATCTGCGACGAATCAATCAATGTCTTCAGTTCATTTGCATCCATACATATCCTTCCTTTCATGCTCCGCATTTCTTCTGTCCCCATCATATCACCCGGAAAGCGCCGCGTATAATACCATTTCTGTTAATTCAGCCATAGGGCCCTATCTATGGCCCGCCCCTCACCCCCGGTACACCACCTGGTGCAGCGCCTCCGATATGGTAAAGCCAAGCATCTCCACCGTCTCGTCGATATCCTGCGGCGTCACATACATGGGGCCGAACTCCGGCTCCAAAAGCTCCCGGATCAGCTCATACTGTTCGTCGGGGTTTAAATTTCCGATATAGGCGCCGTAGCTTTTCGTGTCCTGGCTGCGCGCGAGCGTCTCCACCATGGTCTCCACCGTGTCGTGGACGATGGCCGCGGCCCCCACCACCGTGGGGACGCCGATGGCGAAGACCGGCACTCCCAGGCTCTCCCTGGTCATCTCATGGCGGTGGTTCCCCACGCCG
>OLOW01002125.1_pt1 | contig 13580 bp, 9 predicted proteins | sample 1672801 | NCBI WGS metagenome assembly OLOW01 (sample SAMEA3136725, study PRJEB25190) | human gut metagenome | biome: human gut; feature: human-associated habitat; material: faeces | place: Austria | collected 2013 | reverse complement strand
TTACATTCTTGATACGGTGTTGCTGACCGACAACGTGTTTTCATATTCGGTATCTTATATTGATAGTTTTCTTCTGCCTGTTTACCCTCCAGATCTGTAATAATATCCTCAAAGAATCTGGAATTAAGATTTAATGTAACGCTGGCAGATTTTGCAGTATATCCATCTGATCCTTCATCATCATTTTGAGCAAGTGCATCCGCAGGACGCTGTATCCGCGGTCAAAGCGGGCGTGAAAGAGTCCTTGCAGAAGATTTCGCTGATCGAACCGCGGGAACTGATCAAGCCGGAATACAAGCTGGATCTGTATTTCAAAGAACACAGAGCGGCCAGAGCGGCAGCATGGTATCCGGGCGCGGAACGGATAGACACCACGCACGTGCGCTATGTCGCCAAAGATGTTATGGAACTGATGATCGCTAAAATGTTTATGACGGAAATTTAATACTTGTGCCGCGCGTTCTGCGCGACAGGAAAAAAAGGGAGCAAGAGCTCTCTTTTTTCGTTATGGTGTCCATCCTTGTCCGTTCGCATGAGAACATTTGCGGATCATCTTAGGATCATCTGCAGGCTGTTTCCTCGGGGCAGGAAAGAATGTGTAGATAAAAGGATACAATGAGATGAAAAATAATTAAAACCTATTTATTCCGCACTAAAATTGTGTTAGAATTGTACTGGAAAGACAAAAGTACGTATAACGAAATAAAAATTTCTGTGCACACATGTCATGCATAAAAAAACGCTTACAATGATAGAAAGTACAGGGGAAATGATGAAAAAAATTGAAATCGTATATCGCGATGAGCAGAATGAAGCGGTCATCCGCAAGCTGAATCATGTTGTCGAAGATATTTTTTATGGATATGCCGAAGTGGAAACATGCTACGCGAACAGGCTTACGGATACCTCCAGACTTTGTGCGGATGTGTATCTGGTTATTGACCGGAAACTACTGCCGCTCCTGCGTAATCACACGGATGAACTCAAAAATGTGGTGATGATGGAGAGAAGCATCAGCAAGACCAAACTGAAAGATGTGCTCGCGATCCCCAAAAACAGCCGTGTTTTAGTCGTCAACGACACCGAAGAGAACGCGGAGGAAATGGTCTATATGCTGTACGAGCTGGGGATCGGTCATCTGCAGCTGATTCCTTACGCGCCGTCACAGCCGGATACCTACGCGGATATCAATTACGCCATTACGCCGGATGAGATGCCTTTCGTACCAGCGCACATTCAAAACGTGATCAATACCGGATATCGTATGCTCAGTTTCGACGCAATCTCGAAGATCGCGGAATGGCTGGCGTTGGAGCCGCAGGAAGCATGGAAAGTAACCGAAAAAATGATCGTTTACAGCGACAGCGTGGTTACGCCGATGCGGGAGTTTCAGACGAGTTATCTGGATGGATTCCTCAAGAGCCAAATGCTGAACACTTATGTCAGCGACTCTTCGTTCGCGATTCTGCTCGCGGATAAAGAAGGAAGGTTGCTGTATTGCAACCATGAGGCAAAGCGGTTTTTTGGCGAAAAAATCAGCAGAGGCAAAGGAAACGCGTATGCGCTGGATCCGCAGCTGGCGAAACTGCTCGAAAAGCCGGAGTTTTCACAGCAGCTGCTCACAATCGACCGGCATAATTTCATAGCAGATAAATTTGAGCTGAAACTCGGTGATGTCAAGGTCGGCTTTTATGTTGTCCTCAAAGACGAGACAGAAATTACGGCGATGGAACGTAGTCTGAACAAAAAACTGGTTGAAAAAGGCCTGTTTGCGAAACACTCGTTTCGGGATATCAAACATCGCTCCAAGGCTATGGAGGACTGTATCCAACACGCGAAAGCGGCCGCCGCGACAGAGTACACGGTCTTGATCACCGGAGAAAGCGGAACCGGCAAAGAGTTGATCGCGCAGGCGATTCATAATGATTCACAGCGTAAGAACCGACCGTTTGTCGGCGTGAACTGTGCAGCGATCCCCGAAAATCTGTTGGAATCCGAGCTCTTCGGCTATGTCGGCGGCGCGTTTACCGGAGCGGACAAAAACGGGAAAATCGGTTATTTTGAACGGGCGAATCACGGGACGATTTTTTTGGACGAGATCGGAGATGTTTCTCCGGCTATGCAGGCGAAGCTGCTGCGTGTCATTCAGGAGCGGCAGATCATGCGTGTTGGCAGCGATCGGGTGATCGATCTGGACGTGCGGATCATCGCGGCGACGAATAAGAATCTTTTGGAAGCTGTTGAAAAAGAGCGCTTTCGGGAGGACTTGTATTACCGTCTGAACGTGCTGCAGATTAAAATGCCACCGCTGCGCGCGCGAAAAGAAGACATCGCTGTCCTTCTGGAATATTTTCTCAAGGACGATTACGACCGCTTCTCGAAAGAGGAAAAGGAGTATCTGAAAAAATATCAATGGCCAGGGAATATACGTGAACTTGAGAATTGCGCGCTGTACTACAAAACGATGGGGAGACTGCCGGAGACGATTGAAAAGACAGGCGCAAAGGAAAGTCTGCTGGGATGTGAGGACAGCCATGAAGCATTGAAACGGCATATACTGGCGCTGCTGAGAGATAGAACGGCGGAAGGACAAGGACTGGGCAGAGCGGTTTTGTACGAACGGCTGCAGGAAAAGGGCATCCGCCTCAGTGATATCCGGCTGCGTAAACTTCTGGAAGAGCTGCAGAACGAGGGAATGATAGAAGTAAATCGGGGGAGAAAGGGAACTTGTATCACGAAATCCGGGTTCGATTATCTGCGTCAGTATTCTGATTGGCATACTTCTTGCTGTGTGAAAGGTTAATGTACTATTTTTTGATTCATTAATTTTAACACAGGAGGTAAATATGAGTACAAATAACAATAAGGCGCCGCAAGAAACCAGTTTCAAAAAAGAAATCGGCGTCTTTGGAGGCGTAAGTATTATCGGCGGCATTATGATCGGTTCCGGTATCTTCTATCTGGGATCTTATGTGCTGCAGAGGACCAATATGAGTATGGGACTCGCGCTGTTGTGCTGGGTCATCGGCGGTGTGGTATCACTGCTCGGCGGACTTTGTTTCGCGGAGCTGGGGGCTAGCGATCCAAAATCGGGCGGCATGGTTGTTTACATGGACAAAGCTTATCACCCGGCAGTCGGTTATTCCTTTGGATTCACAAGCTGGCTTGTCAGCGGTTCCGGCTCGATTGCGGCGCTGGCAATCGCGCTTGCGACCGCTTTGAATAACTTTGTGGATCTGTCCGGCATGCAGATCAAGCTCATCGCGATCATGCTCATTATCGCCTTGACGGCGTATAACTGCCTTGGTATCAAGATGGGCTCCATTCTGCAGAATGTTTCGATGGTCGCAAAAATGATCCCGATCGCGATCATTCTGTTCGCGGGTCTGTTTATGGGCAAACAGCATCCGGACCTGTCCCTGATTCCTGAGGGGACTGATGTATCCTTCGGCGGCATGATCGGCATGATCGCCTTCGCGACGGTAGCGACACTTTGGGCGTATGAGGGCTGGACCAACCTGAATCCGGTAGCGGAAGAAATGAAAAACCCGGGCAGAGATTTGCCGCGTGCTCTGATTATCGGCATCGCGTCGATCACAGTGCTGTACGCCTTGTTCAACTTCGCGATTTATAAAGTACTTCCGCACGATCAGGTTGTTTCTCTGATTGAAAACGATGATCTGTATCTTGGAACTACAGTAGCGAAAACGTTGTTTGGCGGCGCGGGCGGCGGTCTGATTCTGGCAACGCAGCTGATCGCAATCTTTGGTTCTTTGAACGGAATGATTATCGCTTTCCCTCGCTACTATTACGAAATGGCGGTAGACGGACATTTCTTCAAAAACCACGCGCACCTTTCAAAAAAGTACGCGGTACCGCAGAACGCGCTGATCTCTCAGGCAGTGATTTCCATTATCTTAGTCCTGCTGAGAGACCTAGATCAGCTGACATCTCTGGTCGTTTTCGCAGGTATGGTGTACAATGTGCTGGTCATCGTGGCAGTTATCATTTACAGAAAGAAATTCCCGGACATGGATCGTCCTTACAAGGCATGGGGATATCCGGTAACCGTTATTATCGCGGTCATTCTGTTCGCGGCATTGATGATCAATACGTTGGTGGAGGATCCGGTAACAGCATGCATCGGTCTGGTCGTTCCGGCACTGGGCGTTCTTACGTGGTTCCTGTTCGACAAGAGATTGAAAAAAGAAACACAGAATCAGGGGAACTAGAGAGAAAACCAAGCTGGCAAACCACTTAAAAGTATGGTTGGAGAAGAAAATATGGGATTACCGAAAGAATGTAAAACAGAACTGAAACACAAATACGAAAAAGGAGAACGGAACCTGATTACGGATGTTCCCGGCGTGAAAGTCGGACATGTTACGATTGAAGACGATGCGAGAGACATTCATACGGGCGTGACAGCGGTCTTCCCGCATGCGGGGAATCTCTTCCGCGAAAAGGTTCCGGCAGCCGTTTCCGTAATCAACGGATTCGGCAAAAGTACCGGACTGATTCAGATCGAGGAACTCGGCAATATCGAAACGCCGGTTCTGATGACCAATACGTTCGGCGTGGGAACTGCGCTGAACGCTCTGACCAAATACATGTTGGAACAGAACGAGGATATTGGCGTGTCGACCTGCACCGTGAACGGTGTGGTGACGGAGTGCAATGACGGTGAGTTGAACGATATTCGCGGGATGCATCTGACGGAAGCTGATGTGCTCGACGCACTGGAGACTGCCGGATTTGAATTTGAGGAAGGCGCTGTCGGCGGCGGCACCGGGATGATCTGCATGGGCATGAAAGGCGGGATCGGTTCCGCTTCACGTACCCTGACGTTTGATGGAAAAACCTTTACGATCGGTGCGATTGTCATGTCCAACTTCGGCTTCTTTGGCAATCTGCGGATTGACGGAAAACTGGTCGGAACTGAAATCAACAAGCCGTCCGGACCGGAAAAGGGATCTATTATCATGCTGATCGGAACGAATCTGCCGCTGAGCGACCGACAGCTTCGGCGCATGGCCAAACGTTCTACTGTGAGTCTGGGCAGAGTGGGTTCGTATTTGGGGACTGGAAGCGGCGATATCGCAATCGCGTTTTCCAACGGGAATCTGATTCCACATTACAGCGAGCAGAAGATTCTGACCGCGGCTTATCTGCATGAGGACAAAATGGACAATGTCTTTGAGGCGACAGCGGAAACCGTGGAAGAAGCGATTATCAGCGCCCTGTATCACGCGGATGCGATGACAGGTATACGCGGAAAGACCGTTCACGGGCTGCGGGAGTATTTATAAAAAATTTGGAGCTGTCGTCCGCGAGGCAATACCCGCGCGAAAAGCGGCAGCTCCGTTTTCATCATTAGGAGAAAACGAAAATGTTTGACAAAGTAATCAAAAATGTGAGAATCATCGACGGAAGCGCCGCACCGTGGTATCGCGGAGATATCGGCATCCAAGACGGCCGCATCCGCAAAATCGGATGTATCGCACAAGAAGAAAACACCGTTGACGGCGGGGATTTGTACGCAGCGCCGGGCTTTATCGACATTCACTCGCATAGCGACACGACTTTGATGGAATATCCGCAGGCGGAAAGCAGAATCCTGCAGGGGATTACCACTGAGATCGGAGGAAACTGCGGTCTGTCAACCGCGCCGGTCAGCCATGATCCTGCAAAAAAAGAAATGCTCCGCGCTTATGTCGGAGATTTAAGTTATGAATGGAACACGGTCGGCGAATTCCTTGATAAAATGGAGCAAGCGCCGATCAGTGTGAATTTCGGAACAGAAGTCGGGCATGGAAGCATTCGTGTGGCCGCCATGGGATTTGAAAACCGCAAACCGACCTCCGGGGAAATGGAAACGATGCGTGCGCTTCTTCGCGAAGCGCTGGAGGACGGCGCGTTTGCGATGTCGAGCGGTCTGATCTATCCGCCGGGGTGCTATGCGGATACGGAAGAGCTGGCGGAACTTTGCAAAGAGCTCGTGCCTTACGGCGCGTTTTACGCCACCCATATGCGAGAGGAAGGTGAACAGGTCGTCGAAGCGGTCAAGGAGGCAATCGAAATCTGCGAACGTTCCGGCGCGCCGCTTGAAATTTCACACCACAAGGTGATCAAAAAATCAGTCTGGCAGGTACACTGCAAAACGACGATCGCGCTCATCGATCAGGCAAGGCGCAGGGGACTGGACGTTAAGGCGGATCAGTATCCGTACTGTGCTTCTTCCACAACCCTCGACAGCAATCTGCCGGCATGGGCGTTTGAAGGCGGTATGGAGGCGCTTTTCGACCGGATTCAGGATCCTGAGAGCAGAGAAAAAATGCGTCGGGAGTCGAATGCCGGCCATGTCGGTCGTTGGGGAGACATTTACGTCGGCTACGCCGAAAGTGAAAAAAACCAATGGGTCGTCGGGAAACCGATGACCGAAATCGCACGGATGATGGGTTGCGACCCTGCGGAAGCGGTCATGAATCTGGTGCTGGAAGAGAAAGGACGCGTTGACGAGGTCAATTTCGGTATGTGCGAGGAAGACATCGAATACATCATGAAACAGCCGTATGTGATGACAGGATCGGACGGAAAGGCAGTGCCGCTTGCTTACGCGGGCAGGCCGCATCCGAGATTTTTCGGAACATTCCCGCGTGTCATCAGCCATTACTGTTTGGAACGCAAGCTTTTCCCTCTGGAAACCGCCATCCATAAGATGACGGGACTGCCGGCGTCAAGGCTGAATCTGCAGGACAGAGGTCTGCTGCGGGAAGGCATGTGGGCGGATCTTGTTATTTTTGACGCTGATAAGATCAAGGACAACCCTTCTTATGAAAAGCCGGCGCAGGCCTGTGACGGCATCGCGCAGGTTTATGTAAACGGCGTACTGACCGCGCAAAACGGCAAACATACCGGTGCGGCAGCAGGAAAAGTACTTCGCCGTACAAAGTGAATGGAGGTGCAGCATGAGCAAAGGATTACAGGAAAGAATTTTGCAGGAACTCAAAGCCATGAACGGCAAGGTCGGATTTTATTACAAGAATCTTGTGACAGGAGAAACCTTTGGCTATCACGAGAACGAACAATTTTTGCCGGCCAGTATCGTAAAACTGCCGCTGCTCGCCGCGATGCTGATGATGCGTGAGCGCGGAGAAACGGATTTTGGCGAGATGATCACCATCCGTAAAGATCAGAAGCTGCCGGGATGCGGCGTCGTGCAGCACATGACCGGCGATCAAAACGGCGATGTGACGCTGGACATCAACAGCTTGTACAAGTTTATGATCGTCATCAGCGATACAACCGCGACCAACGCGCTGTATCGCCATTACGGCAATGATCGCGTGATTGCCGCATTTCAGGAATTGGGGCTTGTGGGAACGCAATTTAACCGTGCCTATTACGATGAGGAACGGGAAAGCCGCGGAATCCAGAATTATTTCGTGCCGAAAGAGATCGGGGATCTGCTCGAAAAAATGTACAGAAGGACACTGGTCAGTCCGGCGGCGTCAGAAGAACTGGAGCGCATCTTACTGCAGCAACAGGTCAATCACAAGATGGGCGGTAAGCTGCCGCTGGGCTTTCCGATCGCGCATAAGACAGGAGAGGAAGAGGACAAAACGCATGATGTGGGGATCGTTTACGGAAAAGAACCGTTTATCGCCTGCTACGCGTCTTACGAAAGTGATCTGTCGACTTTTGAAGATTTTATCCGCAGAACAACACATGATCTGGCAGTTGAAATCGATCCGACGCTTACGCCGCGGGAGGGCGTTTACGGATATTATTAGACCTTAGCCTATTTCATGGAAAAAGCCCTTGCGGCTGACACAAAAGCTTGTGTCGCCGCGGGGCTTTTTTCTTTTACTACCTATTCCTAAATCTTATCTGCATATATTTCAGGAAAGTATATGCAGATAAGTAGGATAACTGCTTGCGTTTCTGCATATAATATCCTATAATTATATGCAGAAAGGCAGGTGCTATATGAAAAAATTCGATTACTCCTTCTTGAATAACGGTTTACTGCCGGCAAACCTTGTAAACCTCACTTCCAATATTGCGGAGCTGAAAACGATGGCAGGCGTGCGCAAGGGAGAATACACGAAGATCTTCACGGAGCTTGAGGCCGTCGCAAAGGTGCAGTCCATCAAAAGCTCAAATGCCATCGAGGGTATTGTGACCAGCGACGAGCGTATTGCTGCCATAGTCAATCAGAACAGCGCCCCGCTGAACCACAACGAGGCGGAGATCGCCGGATACAGAGATGCGCTGAATGAGATCCACCTAGGCTATGAACATATTGATTTTCGACAGAGCAATATTCTGCGGTTGCACAAAATGATGATGAACTTCGCGAACTATGAGTATGGCGGACAGTACAAGACAGATGACAATGTAATTTTGGAGATTGATGCGGATGGGAATCGTCGTGTCCGCTTCCGCCCCACACCTGCAAGCGAAACACCAAAAGCAATGGAGCAGTTGGAGCTTGCCTATCTGGATGCCCGAAGCGACGCAAATATCAACCAGCTTCTTTTGATTCCCTGCGTGATTCTGGATTTTCTCTGCATACATCCGTTCCGGGATGGCAATGGCAGGATGTCTCGCCTGCTCTCGCTCTTGCTGTTGTACAAAAACGGCTTTGATGCCGGAAAATATGTGTCCTTTGAGGAGCAAATCAACAACTACAAGGCGTATTATTACGAAGCCCTGCGACAATCCTCGGTCGGGTGGGAAACGAATGAAAACTCATATTTTCCCTTTATTGAGAATTTCCTGTCTATTCTCTATCTGTGTTATAAGGAACTGGACAAGCGGTTTGCGGTGATACATGGCAAGAAGATTACGAAAAAGGCTCGTGTGGAGGCAACCATTCTTAACAGCCTGACCCCGATTTCCAAGGCAGAGCTCTGCAAAATTCTCCCCGATGTCAGTCCAACGACCGTTGAAGCTGTCCTCGGCGCAATGGTCAAGGCCGGTTCCGTGAAGCGCATCGGTGCAGGGCGGACAACGCAATATATTAAGGCATAAGAAAAATATGAACTGCGAAAAAAAGGTTTTAACGACAGATTTGGGAGGAAGAGCGACAACCTAGATGATTGGTGATGAAATTGTAAGAAAAATTGCAGAAAAGAGCAAGTAGGATTTGCTGCAGCGAATGAAGGAAATGATAGGGAAAGAGCTTAGCCTGCTTCGCGAAAAAGCCCTCCGGCAGCACAATCGTGCACCAGAGGGCTTTTTCATGGAGTATATTATATTGGTACGGCGCAACTGCAGGATCTATTCCTTCTCACATTTCTCTTTCAGATCTGCAATTGCTGCTTGTGCCGCTGCCAGTCTCGCGATTGGTACGCGGAACGGAGAGCAGGACACATAGTCCAAACCGATTTTATGGCAAAATTCTACCGAGGACGGGTCACCGCCATGCTCGCCGCATACGCCGGTGTGCAGCGAAGGATTTGCTTCTTTACCGAGGCGCAGCGCCGTCTGCATCAGGAAACCGATCCCCTTTTGATCCAGTTTTGCGAACGGATCGTTTTCAAAAATCTTGTTTTCATAATAAGCATCGAGGAACTTGCCGGCATCGTCCCGGGAGAACCCATAGGACATCTGCGTCAGATCGTTGGTGCCGAAGCTGAAGAAGTCCGCGATCTTTGCGATTTCATCCGCCACCGTGCAGGCCCGCGGCGTTTCGATCATCGTCCCCACTTTGTACTTGAGCTCTGTGCCGGAGGCGCTGATCTCTGCGTCCGCAGTCTCGACTACGATCTTTTTGACAAATGCCAGCTCTTTAGCATCTGCCGTCAGCGGAATCATGATCTCCGGAACGATCCTCCAGTCAGGGTGCAGCTTCTGTACGTTGAGCGCCGCACGGATGACTGCGCGCGTCTGCATACGCGGGATCTCCGGATAAGTGATGGCAAGCCGCAGACCGCGGTGTCCGAGCATCGGATTAAACTCATGCAGCGAGGCGATGATCTGTTTGATCTGTGCGATTGTTTTGCCTTGCGCATCCGCCAGTCTGCGGATATCCTCCTCTTCGGTCGGCAGGAACTCATGCAGCGGCGGGTCAAGGAAGCGGATGTTGACCGGATTTCCTTCCATCGCCGCAAAGAGCGCTTCAAAGTCTCCCTGCTGATACGGGAGGATCTTATCTAAAGCAGCTTCGCGTTCTGCTGCGGTATCGGCGCAGATCATTTCGCGGAAAGCCGCGATGCGGTCTTCTTCAAAGAACATATGCTCTGTACGGCAAAGACCGATACCCTCCGCACCCAGCTCCCGTGCTTTTTTAGCGTCTGTCGGGGTATCTGCGTTCGTCCGGACCTTTAATCTGCGGTACTTGTCCGCCCATGCCATGATCCTGCTGAATTCACCGGCAATGACAGCGTCTGCGGTCGGCAGAAGCCCTTCGTAGATCTTTCCGGTCGAACCGTCGATGGAGATTTCGGAGCCTTCGGTAAAGACTTTCCCGCCGAGCGTGAAGCGTTTATTCGCTTCGTCCATCTGTATCTCACCGCAGCCGGACACGCAGCAGGTACCCATGCCTCTGGCGACAACCGCCGCATGGGAGGTCATGCCGCCGCGCACAGTCAGAATGCCTTGCGCAGCTTTCATGCCGGTGATATCCTCCGGAGATGTTTCCAGACGGACCAGCACGACCTTTTCACCTTTTTCAGCATGTGCGACCGCATCCGCCGCGTCGAAAACGACCTTGCCGCAGGCCGCGCCCGGGGAGGCGCCAAGTCCTTTGCCAATCGGCACAGCAGCCTGCAGCGCTTTTTCGTCAAATTGCGGATGCAGGAGGGTGTCCAGATTCCGCGGGTCGATCATAGCGACAGCTTCCTGCTCAGTGCGCATGCCTTCGTCCACCAGGTCACAGGCGATTTTCAGCGCGGCTTTGGCGGTTCGCTTGCCGTTTCTGGTCTGCAGCATGAAAAGCTTGCGGTCCTGGATCGTAAATTCCATGTCCTGCATATCGCGGTAATGCTTTTCCAGCGTATCGCAGACTTTTTGGAACTGCGCGAACACCTCCGGCATGACCTCGGCAAGGGCCGCGATCGGCTGCGGGGTACGCACACCGGCAACGACATCTTCGCCCTGCGCGTTCAGAAGGAATTCTCCCATCAGCTTCTTTTCGCCGGTCGCCGGATCGCGGGTAAAGGCGACACCGGTGCCGGATGCGTCGGACCAGTTGCCGAACGCCATTTCCTGTACGTTGACCGCGGTGCCCCAGGAGTACGGAATATCGTTGTCCCGGCGATAAACATTCGCGCGTGGATTATCCCAGGAACGGAAGACGGCTTTGATCGCGCCCATCAGCTGTTCCTTCGGATCCTCCGGGAAGTCCGCACCGATTTTTTCTTTGTATTCTGCCTTGAACTGTTCGGCAAGCTCTTTGAGGTCGGCAGCGGTAAGTTCGACGTCCTGCGTGACGCCGCGCGCCGCTTTCATGCGATCGATCAATTCCTCGAAATATTTCTTGCCGACTTCCATGACAACGTCTGCGTACATCTGGATGAAGCGGCGATAACAGTCGCGCGCCCATCTTTCGTTTCCGGTCTTTGCCGCGATAATCTCCACGACTTCTTCATTCAGTCCGAGGTTCAGGATCGTATCCATCATGCCGGGCATGGAGGCTCTGGCGCCGGACCGCACGGAGACAAGCAGCGGATTTTGTTTATCGCCGAACTTTTTGCCTGTGATCTTCTCCATTTCAAGGACTGCGGCATCGATCTGTGCCTGGATATCCGCGTTGATCTGCCGGTCGTCATCGTAATATCGCGTGCAGGCTTCGGTTGTGATGGTAAAGCCCTGCGGGACCGGAAGACCCAGTTTGGTCATTTCCGCGAGGTTCGCGCCCTTGCCGCCGAGCAGATTACGCATGCTTGCGTCACCTTCTGAAAACAGATAGACATATTTTTTCATTTTCCCTCTCCTTTTCTGCAAAAAGCCAACAAAAAGGCAACACCTTCGATGCTCGTCCATCGGTGTGATTGCCTATTTGCTGGCTTTCTCCATTTCACTTATGCTAACAAATAGAAGGTATTTATTTCATTCCAAAGACAGACTGTATTCGTCTCATGGCTTCCTCTAAAGTTTCTTGACTTGATGCAAAAGAAATGCGTATATAACCTTCCCCTGCAGTGCCAAACGCAGAACCGGGGGTTGTAATCACCTGACATTCTTCTATCAGCTTTTTGGAAACTTCAGCTGAAGTCATTCCGGTTTCTTTTATATTTACAAAAGCATAAAACGCACCTTCCGGCTTCATGAAACTGAAGCCTTTTATACAGTTTAGACCTTTTTCCAAAAGCTCTGCTCTTTTTTCGTAAGTCTTCCGCATGGCTTCAACACATGCCTTGTCGGACTTTAAAGCGACACATGCTGCATATTGGCTGGCTGCATTCACGCTAGACGTCAGCGATTCCTGCATGACTGTCATCGCATGAATAAAAGATTCCTCTGCCACTGCATATCCGACACGCCATCCGGTCATCGCAAACGTTTTTGAAAAGCTGTTTATTGTAATCGTGCGTTCAAACATTTCAGGAAGTGAAGCTATGCTATAATTTTTACGTCCACCATACACAATGGATTCGTACGGTTCATCAGAGATAACAATCAAGTCGTGCCTCTGTGCAAGCTCTGCAATCGCTTTCAACTCGTCGAGACACAAAACGGCTCCCGTCGGATTTGAAGGACTATTAATTAAAATTGCCTTGGTAGAAGGTTTGATTGCCCCTTCTATCGCTTCTGCCGTGAGATGAAAGTGTTCTTCCTCTTTTGTCGGGACTGCGATAACTTCAACTCCTGCAAGCGCAAAATATCCTAGATAATTTGGATAATACGGATCCGCAATAATGACACTTTCCCCTGGATTCAGTGCGCAATGAATTGCTGACATGAGAGCTTGCCCTGCTCCATTTGTTACCATTACATTATTTTCATTACATACAATATTGTTTTCCGTGGTCATTTTTTCTGCAATTGCTGCCCGCAAAGCAGGTAAACCGGAATTGGAAACATATTTAGTGTAACCGTGATTTAACGCATACGCGCCTGCGTCAATGATATGTTGCGGGGTTTCAAAATCAGGTTCACCAATGCACAAATTAATGACATTCTCATATTTTGATGCCAAAGCAAACATCTTTCTAATACCGGATACCGGCATTTGATCCGCGATCGTGCTTCTTCTCATTTTCTATTATTCTCCTTATTTTTCTACAAGATGTAAGGCAAAGCCCCCTATCTGCTCTCTAAAATATACAGAAATCAACTTACCTGCCTTATATTTTGCAGTTTCCATGTCAAAGTCCGCACCAATCTTTGAGAGAAAACACATCGCTCTTTTGCAATTACTGGTTCCAATTGCGATATGCCCATGCGTGCCGGGAAAGCGTTTTCGGCAGACTTCGATGCCATCAGACGCGAAAGTAGACGCACTCTTAACATCCTTTGTAAATCCAAAGAGCTTGCAAAGACGCATTACCTGTGCTTCTGCCTCCTCTTCGGAATCGCTATTAATTCCGTCGCGCCGAGCGCCGCCGCAAAGGTATATAGGTTGCCGTCAT
>OLOW01002121.1_pt1 | contig 13588 bp, 14 predicted proteins | sample 1672801 | NCBI WGS metagenome assembly OLOW01 (sample SAMEA3136725, study PRJEB25190) | human gut metagenome | biome: human gut; feature: human-associated habitat; material: faeces | place: Austria | collected 2013 | reverse complement strand
TTGCGCCTCCGCCGACCACGACGATATCCCAAACTTTGTCTTTTTCGGATAGTTTTTTGATTTGTGCAAGTCTTTCCATAGTTAGTGAATTTCGTTTCGCAACAAAATTACATATGATTTTTTGTATTTCAAAATAAAATATGTTTTATTTCATAATATTTCGTTTCGGAGCACAATATATCGCCGGAAAAAATATTTCTCCGGGAGGTTTCGATCTAATTTCGGATTATTTTCGTATCTTGCATTATAAAACCAAATTTAATCGACACTATGAATAAATCCGGCGAAGAGACTATTTTGAGCCTTCCGGAGCGTCATAACCGGATCCTGGCACTGTTGCAGCAGAACGGCTCCATATCCGTCGTGCAGCTGGCCGAGTTGTTCAAGGTTTCGGAGGTCACGATCCGCAAAGATCTCTCTTTCCTCGAACAACAGAAGAAACTCTACCGCACGCACGGCAGTGCGATCCTTATCAGCCCCTATATCAGCGACCGCCACGTCAACGAGAAGGAGAAGAAAAACGTGGCGGAGAAACGGGCTATCGGGGCCAAGGCCGCAAGCCTTGTCGCGCAGGACGATTCGATCATCATCGCGTCGGGCACGACCTCCTGGGCACAGCCGGACACGCTGCCCATGGCCACGATGACGCGCTCTGCGTCAGGCGCGCCGTAATAGTTGAACAGGTGATATTCCCGGCCCGTCAGGCGGCTGATCTGGGCCATGTAGTCCTCCACCACGTCGGGGAGGTTGGCATAGTCGGTGTTGTTGGATTCACGCAGCTGGAAGTAGATATCGGGGTTATCCACCAGGGAGCGCATCCGGGGATCCTCGGGGTTCAGGGCGTTGGCGCGGAAGCGGGCCAGGGCCTCGTAATCCACCAGCTTGGCGTATTCGTCATAGCTCAGCACGTCGATCTTCTGGATCTCGTGGCTGGTGCGGAAGCCGTCAAAGAAGTGCAGGAAGGGGATCCGGGCCCGGATGGCGGACAGATGGGCCACGGCGGCCAGGTCTGCGGCCTGCTGGACGCTGCCGCTGGAGAGCATGGCAAAGCCCGTCTGGCGGCAGTTCATCACGTCGCTGTGGTCGCCGAAGATGGAGAAGGCGTGGGTGCCCACGGTGCGGGACGCCACATGCAGCACGCCGGGCAGACGCTCGCCGGAGATGCGGTGCATGGTGGGGATCATCAGCATCAGGCCCTGGGAGGCGGTGAAGCTGGTGGCCAGAGCACCGGCCTCCAGTGCGCCGTGACATGCGCCGCAGGCGCCGGCCTCGGACTGCATCTCCACCAGGCGGACGGTCTGGCCGAAGATGTTCTTTTTTCCGTTGGCGGCCCATTCGTCGGTTTTCTCCGCCATGGGGGACGACGGGGTGATGGGATAGATGCCCGCTACCTCGGAAAAGGCATAGGCAACATAGGCGGCGGCTTCGTTGCCGTCACAGATTTTCAGGAGCTTGCTCATATAGGTTCCTCCTCACACATTTTTGCGGCGGCCCCACACAGACCGCCGTCCGACCTATACATACATTTTTCATTTTAGCACTTTGAATTGAGATGTCAATGATTTAACAAATGATTTCATTGAATTTTTCCGTAAAATCTAATCGGGAGTCGTGGAAAGAAACAAAAAGCCATGGAGCCGGTAACTGGCTCCATGACTTTTACATAAAAATTATTATATCGGTGAGAATTATTTATTTCAGCAGCTCCAAGAACTCGTCCTCCGTCAGGACGGGGATGTTCAGCTCCTGGGCGCGGCGCAGCTTGGACCCCGCGCCGGGCCCGGCCACCACATAGCTGGTCTTTTTGGACACCGAGGAGGCGGACTTGCCGCCCCGCTGCTCGATCATCTGACCGGCCTCCTCCCGGGTGAAGCGCTCCAGGCTTCCGGTGAGGACGAAAGTCATTCCGGCAAAACGATTGTCAACCAATTCCTCTTTACAGCTCATATTGACCCCGGCGTCCTCCAGACGCCGCAGCAGGTCCCGGGATTGGGGGCTTTCCATCCACTGGCGGATGTAGGCGGCGGTGATGGGGCCCACATCGTCGATGGAGGTCAGCTCCTCCTCCGTGGCCTGGGACAGGGCCTGCATGGTGCCGAAGCGGCGGGCCAGGACCTTAGCGGCCTTTTCGCCCACCTGCCGGATGCCCAGGGCGAAGATCAGACGCCACAGGTCGTTGTCCCGGCTTTTATAGATGGCGGCCACGGCGTTAGCGGCGGACTTCTCGCCCATGCGCTCCAGGGGGGCGATGTCGGCGGCGGTCAGGTCGTACAGGTCGGCGGCGGTTTTCACCAGGCCGCTTTCGATGAGCTGATTCAGCACCGCCGGGCCCAGACCGTCAATATCCATGGCGTTCCGGCTGGCGAAATGGGTGAGATTCCGCAGGCGCTGGGCCGGGCATTCCGCGCCGGTGCAGCGCAGGGCCGCGCCGTCCGGGTCCCGCTCCACCGGTGCGCCGCACACGGGACAGGTCTGAGGGAGGTAGTAGGGGACCGCCTCGGCGGGGCGGTGCTCCGGCGCCACCTCCACGATCTCGGGGATGATCTCTCCCGCCTTCTGCACCACCACGGTGTCGCCGATGCGGATGTCCTTCTGGTTGATATAGTCCTGGTTGTGGAGGGTGGCAAAGGTGACGGTGGTCCCGGCCAGGCGCACCGGCTCCAGCTGGGCCTTGGGCGTCAGCACCCCGGTGCGGCCCACCTGGACCACGATGTCCAGAATGCGGGAGGTCTTGCGCTCCGGGGGATATTTATAGGCGATGGCCCAGCGGGGAAACTTGGCGGTGCTGCCCAGGGTTTCCCGGTCCGCCAGGTCATTGAGCTTCACCACCGCGCCGTCCATGTCGAAGGGACGCTCCATCCGGGTGTCGTTGAGGCGGTCGATTTCCGCCATGATATCGGCATGAGTACGCAACAGGCGATAGGGGATGACCTTGAAGTGCTGGGAGCGGAGATAGTCCAGGGTTTCCGTGTGGGTGGTGAAGCTGCGGCCTTGGGCCAGCTGGAGGTTGAACACGGCGATATCCAGCTGCCGCTGGGCGGCGATCTTGGGGTCCAGCTGCCGCAGAGAGCCTGCCGCCGCATTGCGGGGATTGGCCAACAGGGGCTTGCCCTCGATCTCCCGGCGGGCGTTGAGCTTTTCAAACACGCTGCGGGACATATACACCTCACCCCGGACGATGAGACGGGGCAGCTTCTCCGGCAGGGTCATGGGGATGGAGCGGATGGTGCGCAGATTTTCCGTCACGTCCTCGCCTACCTGGCCGTCACCCCGGGTGGCCCCCCGGACGAACACGCCGTCCCGGTATTCCAGGGCCACGGACAGGCCGTCCACCTTGGGCTCCACGCTGTATTCCGCCTGGGGCATGGTCTCCGCCACCCGCAGCAGGAAATCCCGGACCTCCTCGCCGTCAAAGACGTCCTGAAGGCTCTCCAGTGGCACGTCGTGGCGGACCTGTTCAAACTGGGACAGGGCCGGGCCGCCCACCCGCTGGGTGGGGGAGTCCGGGGTCACCTCCTCCGGGTGCTCCCGCTCCAGGTCCTCCAGGCGGCGGAGCATATGGTCGTACTCATAGTCGCTGATGGTGGGGGCGTCCAGCACATAATAGCGGTAGCCGTGGGCGTTGAGGGTGTCCCGCAGCTCCCTCATTTCGGTTTTATAGTCCATGTTTCACTTATCCTTTGTTCATGATGTTGTCCCGGGCGGTATCCTCCAGCTCATCGGGCGTGGTACTGAAGTAGGTGTACGTCTCCGGCACGGAGCCGACGATGACGGTCTCTGCCACGGCGATCTCGTTGCTGACCTTGGTGGAGGCGGTGAAGCCCGGCAGGAGAATGCTGGTGTACACGTCCACGCTCAGCAGGATCTGGTGCCGGGTCTGGTTGATACCGGCGGCGGAAAAGGCGTTGCGGAGGCTGGCGTCGGTGGAGCCCACCGCCTGCATCCGCACCCGGATGCAGGGCCCCCGGCCCGCCAGCAGGGTGGAGCCGGTGAGGGTTCCCACGGGGATGGACAGCTCGCTGGTGGATACCTCCGACAGCCGCCGGAGAATCTCGTCGGCGATCTGGGACCGCAGACGGTTAAAGGCTGCCATGTTGCTCTCCAGAGCCGCCACCCGGCCGGTTTCGTCCTTTTCCAGGTGAATCAGCACGTTATAGTCCACCTGGCCGCTGTCGATGGCGTCCCGGACGGCGTCCACCACGATGCGGTTGACGGCGTTGGACACCCGCGCGGTGGCCAGGCTGACGATGATGGGCCGCATATGCAGCACCGCCGCGCAGCCCAGGCCCGCCGTCAGCAGGACCGCCAGCACCAGCCAGGTCAGCCGCCGCTGCCGTCCGGTGAGACGCAGATAACGCATTCTTCTCACGGCACATACCCCCTATGGGTCAATATATGCCGCAGGGGGAGCGGCCGTTACTCCTGCCAGGAGTTGACGATGGCCTTGAAGGTCTTGCCCCGCTCCATGAAATTCTTGAACTGGTCAAAAGCGGCGCAGGCAGGGGAGAGGGTCACCACGTCCCCGGGGACGGCCCGGTCCCGGGCGGTCTCCACGGCGCGCTGGAACGGCGTCACATCCAGTATTTCCGGATGGCCCGGCCGGTAACCGGGGGCCTGCTCCACGGCGGCCCGGATCTTGTCTGCCGTGGCGCCGCACAGAATCAGCAGCTTCACGTGCTCCACCACCTCGGGGCCCAGCACATCGAAGGGAATGTGCTTGTCATAGCCCCCGGCGATGAGGATCACCTTCTCCTTGAAGGAGCGCAGGCCCGCGATGGTGCGGGAGGGGCTGGAGGCGATGGAGTCGTTGTAAAACCGGACGCCGCGCCAGGTGCGCACCAGCTCGATGCGGTGCTCCACGCCGTTGAAGGTCCGGGCAAAGGTGCGAATCACGTCGTCCGGCACCAGACCGTCCACCGCCGCAATGGCGGCCATGTAGTTCTCCACGTTGTGGACGCCGGGCAGGCGGATGTCCTCCGTGGTCATGATCTGGCGTTCATGACCGTCCCGGCGGGAGATCACGGCGTCGCCCCGCAGGAACACGCCGTTTTCCGGCTCTGCCTGGCGGCTGAAATACAGGGCGCGGCCCGGGGCATGGGCGGACAGCTCCCGGGTGATGGCGTTGTCCAGGTTGAACACGGCGATGTCGCCGGGCTGCTGGTGGCGGAAGATGTTCTCCTTGGCCCAGACATATTCCTCCATGCTCTTGTGAACGTCCAGGTGGTTGGGGGCCAGATTGGTCACCACGGCGATGTGAGGGCTGTGGGTCATGGTCATCAGCTGGAAGCTGGACAGCTCCAGCACGGCCCAGTCCGTGGGCCGGATGGTATCGGCCTCCGCCAGCAGGGGATGGCCGATGTTGCCGCCCACATGGACGGTGTGTCCCGCCGCCCGCAGAAGCTCGGCAATAATGGTGGTGGTAGTGGTCTTGCCGTCGGAGCCGGTGACGGCGATGATGGGGCAGGGGCAGACCTGGAAAAAGACCTCCATCTCGGAGGTGATGACGCTGCCCCCGGCCCGGGCGGCCTCCAGCTCTGGCACGTCGGGCCGCAGGCCCGGGGTGCGGAAGATCACGTCCTGGGAAAGATTCTGAAGATACCCGTCGCCCAGCCGCAGCACGGCCCCGGCGGCCTCCAGCTCCTCCGCCAGAGCGCCCAGCTTCGCCCGGTCGCTGCGGTCGCAGGCGGTGACGGCGATGCCCTCCCGCAGCAGCAGGCGCAGCAGCGGCGTGTTGCTGACGCCGATGCCGATAACGGCCACGGTCCTGCCTCGCAGAGAGGCGATATATTCCTGCAAAGTCATAGGATGAACCTCCTTATCGTATATGACCCGGTTATTATACCGCATTCCGGGACGGGGTTCAATCAATTTCCGCGAAAATCGGTTGACTTTCCGAAGCGGGTCGGGTACAATATTTGTGCGAGTGTGCAAATGGGTTCTTTGCAGGACGTTTTTTCATTTGAACAGGTGAGAAGCTTTATTGAGACAGTTCAGCAGGCTGTGGATAAACCGCAATTCGTTGTTGAGCCGAAAATAGACGGGCTTTCGGTATCCCTTGAATATCATAACGGCGAGCTTGCCATAGGCTCTACCCGTGGTGACGGCTTTGTGGGCGAGGACGTTACTTCTAATCTGAAAACTGTAAAGTCCATTCCTATAAAAATAAACGAGGAACTGCCTTTGATAGAAGTCAGAGGTGAAACATATATGCCGAGAAATGTTTTTCTGAAGCTTGTTAAAGAGCAGGAGGATAATGACGAGCAGCCTTTCAAAAACCCTAGAAACGCCGCCGCAGGTTCTCTCAGGCAGAAAGACCCTAAGATAGCGGCAAAAAGAAAGCTTGATATCTTTGTGTTCAATGTTCAGCAGATAGAGGGCAAGGAGCTTACTTCCCACAAGGAGTCTCTTGACTATCTGAAAACACTGGGATTCAAGACTATCCCTGATTACAAGCGTGTGTCAACGGCTGATGAGGTCATAGGCTGCATAAAGGCTATCGGAGAAAAGCGTTTTGACCTGCCGTTCGATATTGACGGCGTTGTTATAAAGGTTGACGATTTCAGACAGCGTGAGATACTTGGTGCAACTGCAAAAGTGCCAAAGTGGGCTGTGGCTTATAAATTTCCGCCTGAGGAAAAGACCTCAAAGCTGCTTGATATAGAGCTTAACGTGGGCAGAACTGGTGCTATAACACCTGTGGCCGTGTTTGAGCCTGTTTTTCTTGCAGGCACGAGCGTTTCAAGGGCTACTTTGCACAATCAGGATTTTATAAGAGAGAAAAACATTTCCGTGGGGGATATCATCAAGGTGCGCAAGGCAGGAGATATAATCCCTGAGGTGCTGGGTTCTGTGGAAAAACATGGCGACGGAGTTTTCACGCTCCCTGAGTGCTGTCCTATATGCGGAACAAAGCTTGTGAAGTCCGAGGAAGAAGCGGCGGTAAGGTGTCCGAACGTTGAATGTCCTGCGCAGATATTCAGAAGCATCGTTCACTTTGCTTCAAAGGGGGCAATGAACATTGACGGTCTTGGTCCGCAGATAGTTCACACCCTTCTTGACAACAAGCTTATCACCTCTGTGGCTGACCTTTACACTCTGAGCGAAAACAAGCTTTTACAGCTTGACAACTTCAAGGAAAAATCAGTGAACAATCTGCTTAGTGCTATAGAAAAGTCAAAGTCCAATTCTTTGGACAGATTGGTGTTTGGTCTGGGCATAAGAAATATTGGACAGGCTTCTGCGAAGCTTCTGTGCGACAAGTTCGGCGACCTTGACAACATCATGAACGCTTCCGCTGAGCAGATATCCGAGATAGACGGCTTTGGCGGCGTAATGGCGCAAAGCGTTTACAACGCTTTCCATGAAGAGCATATGATAGAGCTTATCCAAAAGCTCAAAGAATGTGGGATAAACACAAAGTATGAGAAAATACAGATAGACGACCGCTTTGCAGGAAAGACTTTTGTTCTCACAGGCACTTTGCCGACACTGAAAAGGAGCAAAGCAAAAGCACTCATTGAGAAATACGGCGGCAAGGCAAGCGGCTCGGTGTCCAAAAAAACGGACTATGTTCTTGCAGGTGAGGAAGCAGGAAGCAAGCTTGATAAAGCTCAGCAGCTCGGTATCGAAATAATCACCGAAGAACAGTTCAAGGATATGATAAAATAAGATAATATCTTTTTATATAAATAAAACAGGAGGAATGTAAAATGAACATTGACATTAAACACATTGCCAAGCTGGCAAGACTTCGCATCGAAGACGATCAGCTTGATAAGTTTGAGTCAGAAATGGAAAACATCGTGGGAATGGTTGAAAAGCTCCCCGACATTCAGGACGAAATGACCCTTGACCCTGACAACCCGATGATACTCAGAAAAGACGTGGCTGTTCAGGATAAATTCACAAGACAGGAGCTTATGCAGAACGCTCCTCAGGTAAAGGCAGGCTGTCTTGTCGTGCCTAAAACAGTAGAATAAGGAGTGTTATAATTGGAACTTTTTGAAAGAAATGCCTGCGACTTGTCAGAAATGATAAAGAACAAGGAAATAAGCTCCGCAGAGCTTACAAAGTCTGTTTTTGACAGAATAAAAGCAGTTGAGGGCAAGGTAGACGCTTATCTGACACTTGACGAAGAAAACGCTATGAAAAAAGCCGCTGAGATAGATGAAAAGCTTGCAAAGGGCGAGGAGCTTTCACCTTTGGCTGGTATACCTGTTGGTATCAAGGACAATATCTCAACAAAGGGTCTGAGAACAACTTGTGCATCAAAAATGCTTGGCAACTATGTTCCGCCTTTCAATGCAACTGTAATGAACAAGCTTGACGATATCGTTGTAACAGGCAAGCTCAACATGGACGAGTTCGCTATGGGTTCATCAACCGAGAACTCACATTTTAAGCCTACTAAAAACCCATTTGATACAGAGAGGATACCTGGCGGTTCATCAGGCGGATCTGCTGCGGCTGTTGCAGCAAGAGAGGCTATCGTTACTCTTGGTTCTGACACTGGCGGATCTATCAGACAGCCAGCTTCATACTGCGGCGTTGTAGGTCTGAAGCCTACATACGGCAGCGTTTCAAGATACGGTCTTGTTGCTTTCGCTTCATCACTGGATCAGATCGGACCTCTCGGCAAGTGCGTAAAGGACGTTGCTATGGTACAGTCTGCTATCGTTGGTCATGACAAGTATGACGCTACTTCTTCCTATAGAGAGTATCCTGATTTTGCGGCTGACCTTAAAGCTGACGTAAAGGGTCTGAGGATAGGTATACCAAAAGAGTATTTCGGCGAGGGTATCGACCCATTCGTTAAGCAGTCTGTAATGAACGCTGTGAAAGAGCTTGAAAAGCAGGGCGCAACTGTAAAGGAGATCTCTCTGCCATCTACAGATTATGCACTTTCATCATACTACATCATTTCTTCTGCAGAAGCTTCTTCAAACCTTGCAAGATTTGACGGTGTAAGATATGGCTTCAGAGCCGAGGAATATGACGGACTTGTTGATATGTACGAGAGAACACGTTCAGAGGGCTTCGGCGACGAAGTAAAGAGAAGAATAATGCTCGGCACATTCGTGCTTTCATCAGGTTTCTATGACGCTTACTACAAGAAAGCAAAGCTCGTTCAGAAGAGAATAATGCAGGAGTTCGCATCTCAGTTCGCTGACGTTGACGTTATCGCTACTCCTACAGTTCCGTCAACAGCATTCAAGATCGGTGAAAACACTGACGATCCCCTTAAAATGTACGCAAACGATGTCTGCACTGTTACAGTAAACATTGCAGGTCTGCCTGCAATAAGCATTCCTTGTGCATATGACGACAAGGGTCTGCCTGTTGGTATGCAGCTTATCGGCGGAAAGTTTACAGAGCAGCGTCTGCTTAACACAGCTTATGCTTATGAGCAGCTTGTTGGCGGATTCAAAATGCCTGAACTTTAAGGAAAGGGGTCACAAAAATGGTAAAAGGCTACGAAGTTGTAATCGGTCTTGAAACTCATGCTGAGCTTAATACCGAGTCTAAAATATACTGCGACTGCAAGAACCAGTTCGGTCTTGAAGTCAATTCACAGGTTTGCCCTATCTGCATGGGTATGCCTGGCACACTGCCTACTCTTAACGAAAAGGTAGTTGACTATGCAATAAGAATGGGTCACGCACTCAACTGCGAGATAAACCGTGTCTGCAAGCAGGACAGAAAGAACTATTTCTACCCTGACCTGCCAAAGGCTTATCAGATATCACAGGCAGAAGTTCCTCTCTGCGGCAAGGGTTATGTTGATATCCTTGTTGACGGCGAGGAAAGAAGAATAGGTATCACAAGAATACACATCGAGGAGGACGCAGGTAAGCTGCTCCACTCTGACAAGTTCCATGGTGTATCACTTGTTGACCTTAACCGCTGCGGTGTTCCGCTTACTATCCCGGTCAAACTTCCGGGGGTGCTGTTGATGGCGTCGGCCTTCATCCGGGCATGTGCTGCCGGGTCATAATTATCAAATGTAATGCCCGACAGTCCATGTAGGCTTTTCAGGTTCAACCTTTCCATTACCTTTCTGCTCCTTTCCATTCCAATTGCTCACAGCTGCCTGCCAATTTTTCATTTTGTTCCGCCCAACCATCCAGCCGTTACTCTCGTAATAGCTTACAAATCGCTCTGCATCTACACTATAGCCTTGCTCTTGGCAATACGTCTTGACTTCATTAACCGTTGGAGGGGAAAATTTGTGGCGGGTGGGCGGCTTGTCCGCCACCATATCCTCTTTTGAAGTTGAGGTTGAAGTTAAGGTTGAGATTGAGGTTGAGGTTGGATATCGCTCGATATCAGTTGATATCAGCTGATTGCGCTCGATATCAGAAATGCCTCTCCATTCTTCAAAAGTGGGAGGAATACCACCGGATTTCTTTACTTCCCGAACAAAAACGGCATACTGTTTCTGTTCAACTTTACGGTCGTATTGTCCTGAATCCCGGTCTAGCTTCGGCTGAATGAAGTCCCAGGCAACTCCCAGCACGCCATCAAGTTCAGGGACAACGCCCAGCTCCGCATAATCCAAAATTGCTTCGAACAACACCCCCTTTTCCTCAAGGGTAAGTCGCTTTATGCAGGGACGAATGTCAAAATAGAACATCACACCGGGCTTAGACATCAAACCACCCCGGCATTGTATCCTGTATCGGCTGGGCGCTTGATTTCTGGACTACTTGAACCGGGCAGACCTCGGCGGAGAAAATAGCAGCCGCTGATTTTTCAATCTCGCTAGCACGCCGAAACATGGATTTCACGCAAATCTGCTTTTCCAGTTCGTTCCGTGGCAAAAAATACCCGTTACGGTTGTCGGCAAGAATTGGCACACCGGCAAGCCGCTCCTGCTGGATTTCCCGTCCCGGTTTTCCGGTTATGCGCTCAAGGTCGCGAATGGTCAGCCCCGTCTCCGCGCCTATACCCAGAAAATCCGAAATTTTCAGTTGACGCGCCGGGTTACCCGCTGTACAATCAACGCGGAAGTTGCTAGCCGCATTTCCGCTCGATGCCCGTTCCGCTGCGCCAACAGTGGGGCGGGCAATTTCTTTTTCAGCCATTCTCGTTCCCTCCCTTCTCCCGGCTCATGCGGTCGAGTTCCTCCGACAATGCGGTGACATTCACCATGAACCGATTTCCGGCCATGAAACCGGGACAGCTCCCTTGCGCGACCATGATCCTTATTCGGTATTCCGGGAGAAGTCCCGTCGCCGCTGTTTGACGGATAGTCTTAAATTCTGGCATGAAAAAACCTCCTTTTTCAACGGTTTTTGTTGACTTTTGTGTACATCTAGATTATAATGCACATATAGAGGGCTGTAAAGCCCCAAGTTAGCCCTGGATTTTAAGGAAATTTTCTGATAGGAGGGTTTTATAACCCGTGATAGACTATGAAAGCAGAAAAGTAGAAACGGGGAAGCGAATCAAGTACGAAAGGGAAAAGGCTGGATTGAGCAAAAAAGAGCTGCTTGTAAAAATCTATATGTCAGAATCATCCCACAAAACGCTTTCTTCATGGGAAAACGGGAAGTCGCTCCCTGATTTGAACTCGCTTGCAAGAATGGCGGATTTGTTTGGCTGTGATATTGGTTATTTGCTTTGCGATTATGATGAACGCACTAGAGATATAGCTGATGCTAGCCAGATAACAGGATTATCTCCGGGCGCAATAGAACAACTCATTAAAGGCGATGATCGGATCGTTGGATTCATTTCTTTTTTGATAGAGAGTAACAGGATTGTCCCGGTCGGATTTAACGCACTACGTTGTGTTGATTCGTTATTGGAAATTAAGCACTATCGAAATGAGGTGTTGCCCAAACTTCCACAATGCAATATAAGCAAGATTATAAATACTTCTAAAGTCAGCAACGATGATATTGAGGAAGAAGCAAAAAGGACTGCGGTCATTGATGAGATTGACCGTTTAAGAGACTTGTATGGTTCTTTACTATGGAAGTGTGAAAAAGGTATGAGCTCCGCTATTGAAACATTTATTGACGAGGAAGTGAAAAAATATGGCTAGTTTGCAGGAAAGGCGGGACAAGTCCGGCAAGCTGATTTCCTACTCCATCCGGGTTTTTCGTGGTCGTGGGGCTGATGGGAAGCAACTCAAGCCCTTTACCGCCACCTTTGATGTTTCCCCTACATGGACAGAAAAAAGCGCAAGAAAAAAGGCTGAGGCTTTCGCCGCAACCTTTGAAAAGCAGTGCAAAGAGGGAACCGCCACCGATACCCGCCAGACCTTTGCAAGCTACTGCGATTATATAATTGACCTGAAATCCCAACGGGGCGTGAAGCACTCCACCACCGTCAGGTATAGGGAACTGACCACCCGGATTTATCCCGCTATCGGGCATATCAAATTGAAAGATTTAAGGGTTGACCACCTGAATACCCTTTACACCGATTTGTCAAAAAATGGCACAAGAAAAGGCGGTGAACGCGCCACCGCCAAAATAGACCTTGCTGCCTACCTGAAAGAAAAGAAACTGAGCCGGGCGAAGATAGCCGAAGATTCCGGCCTTGCCGCTTCCACTGTTTCCGCTATGGTCAAGGGGAAGCCCGTCAGCCTGCAAGTGGCTGCCGCTGCTGCCGGGGCTATGGGGGTCAAACTGGAAAAAGTGTTTACCATTGAAGCTGACAACCGCCCGCTGTCCGCAAAGACAGTGCAGGAACACCACCGGCTGATCTCCACCGTTCTGGAACAGGCAGTAAAAGAGGGGCTTGTACCGTTCAACGCCGCCAGCCGTGCCGATCTGCCCAAAGTAGAGCGTAAAGAGGTCAACTATTTCCAGCCGGAACAGGTGGCGGCTATCCGGGAAGCGTTGGAGCAGGAGCCAATCAAGTGGAAATGCCTTGTGCATCTGTTTCTCATTACGGGCGCACGCCGGGGCGAAATCCTCGGTCTGAAATGGGATAAGGTAGACTTTGAAGCAAACAGAATTTACATTTGCAGCAGCATCCTGTATTCTCCCAATATCGGGATTTACGAAAGCACACCGAAGACGGAACGGTCGAAACGGTTCATCGCCCTGCCGGTGGAAACGATGCAGCTTCTGCGAAAATACAGAACATGGCAGACCGCCGAACGCCTCCGTCTGGGGGAATACTACAGCAATCAGGACTTCGTGTTTGCTCAGGACAACGGAAAGCCCATGCACCCGGATACGGTCACGGACTGGTTGAAAAAGTTCGCTGTCCACCACGGGCTGCCGCACATCAACCCCCATGCGTTCCGCCACACAATGGCCTCCATGCTGTATTTCAACGGCGTGGACAGCGTCAGCATTTCCAAACGCTTAGGACACGCTCAGGTTTCCACCACTGCCAATATTTACGCCCATGTGATGGAAGCAGCAGACCAACAAAACGCGGAAATTCTATCGGAAATATTTTTGAAGAAAGCGTGATTTTGAAAGCAAGTTGAATTATTGTTGAATTATCCCGACAGTCAAATTTTAAAAATTGCTGAAAAAGTTAGAAAAACGCCGGATTTCTTATCGAAATCCGGCGTTTTTATGGTTGCGGAGGCAGGACTCGAACCTACGACCTCCGGGTTATG
>OLOW01002119.1_pt1 | contig 13597 bp, 11 predicted proteins | sample 1672801 | NCBI WGS metagenome assembly OLOW01 (sample SAMEA3136725, study PRJEB25190) | human gut metagenome | biome: human gut; feature: human-associated habitat; material: faeces | place: Austria | collected 2013 | reverse complement strand
CGAGCAAGCGCGGGTTTCAGGATATTGGCAGCATCGAGACTGCCCTCGCCCGCACTTTTTTCTCTTTGACACCACCCTGAAATAAGTATTTCACATATTGCAATGTGTTACTCGGTGTAAATGAAAACATTCCCGTTTGGCATTGCACCATATAATCCAAAGAAATTTTAACTGCAGCAATCTCGTCGCAGCTTTTTTCCAGAATCGCACCTATTCTATCAACAAGACAATCTCTAGTTTCTTTGTACATTGGACATATCTCAAGCGTGGCTATTTCTTTACCTTCAATTTGATTTTTAACGAGTTCTTCCAGATCCTGGTTTCTGTCTTTTGTTGTGTATATTAGCATTCTCCCAGATTCTAAAATAGTATTCAGCAGATTTTGTCGAGCTTTTGTACTTTTAATTAAATCAATATTGTCAATAAAGACTATTTTAGAACTTTCATTTGCCTGAAGGTAAGCTATATAGGCATGCTCATTTTCTTCTCCGTACTGTTCCATGAACAGATCTTCAAACATTTTATCAATGTTACTATCACGATAATCGCGATTTTCAATCATCAAGGGAACAAAGCCTACCTTTTGTGACATATAGTACAAAAATTTCAAAAGTGAAGTTTTCCCAAATCCGTTTCCGCCAGCAAGAAATAATTCATGGTTCTGTCAATTTTGAAAATTACACTTTGTTTTCTGCGTGCGCACATGAATATAATTGGCAAAAAACGCGGCAGAAAATAAAAAATCCAACACTCAATTTTACAAAGTGCTGGATTTCAGAGGTATAAAATTCAGTATTTTTTCACAAGGACAAATTATCTCCGACTTAAATTGTTTGTAATCGGAACATTTATTCTATTCCTGAAAATAGAAATGTATGCTTGCCGCACATTTTGGCTATCTTGCTTTTTTATCAAGGATATAGATAATGCGACATACACCGTTGGGATAGCTTTTCAAAGAGGAAAGCGTCCAGTGTTGCTCTGGCAGAGCCGACTTAAAAAAATGTCGTCCGCTTCCGGATATGAAAGGAACGGTGTATAGTATGATTTCATCCACAGCGTGCATCCGCAGCAGTCCGTTTATATAGTCTGCCGTGTCCGGTGTGGCTTCCGCGAGGTAACGGATGTTTGTGCAGTCTTTTCTCCATTCGTGCAGCATTGAAATGGAATAGTCCGGTGTCACACGGTAAAAGGCTTTCTTCCTGATTTCATCAAGACCGCAACGGTCAAGGCACAAATCCTGATGTGCTTTATCATATAACTCTGAAGAAAGACATCCGTCCATCGTCAGTACGGCGAGAATCTGAACTTTACCCATAATCGTTTCCTTTCGTTAGGCAAGGGTAAAAAAGTAGCGTGCAATTCACACTACCTTCAAGCGATGGCTCTGGTAAAGCCTTTACGGAGAGTACGTGAATGCACGCTATGCGTAAGCATAGCATAAGCATCACGCAATCGTCTCCGTAGTTCCAATTTACCAGATTTTCGCTTGAAACGCCTTGCGGTCTTATCCTATATGTTGGCGGCGAAAAGCTCCTGCCAATCGCCGTTTTTCTCAAATGTTATGCAAAGATAGCCAAATTCAGTGAATTACGGGCTATGATTGCTTGAATTTATATTTAATCTCCTATGCGCACTTTATCTCCTATCGAAACATTAATCTTGTCCAGGACTCCCGATATCTGCGATTTTATTTCGATCTCCTTCATCGGAAAAACATTGCCGGATATGTTTATTTCCTCTTTGATCTCGCGATATTGTGGTTGTGTAGTTTCGTAAATTGCCTTTGTACCTCTTAGCGAAGAACGAAAAGCAACAAATGCCAGTGTGGCGGAAAAGATGCAAATTAATATAATCTTAAATGTCTTCATTATCCTATATTTTCGTTTCTAATGGCGTCAATGGGTTGTATAACAGATGCTTTCATAGCCGGAAATGCTCCGGCAATGACACCGGACAAAATCAAGATAACCAAAGCGAGAACAGCTACATTTATATCTATTTCTGCATGCTTTATCATTGTCGCGTGACGGGCGCTTTCGAGCAACCAATTTATAATCTCAAGAATAGCTGCACCTGATATCAATCCGATGATACCGGAGATTACAGTTATGATGACAGATTCCGTCAGCATTAACACAAGAATGGATTTAGGAGTTGCTCCTACAGCCTTACGGATGCCTATTTCGCTACTCCTTTCTTTGATCACGACAAACATGATGTTGCTTACTCCAACAATACCACTTATCAGAAAACAAATTCCTACGATCCAGATAAACATTTTCAATCCATCAAAGAGTCCCTCAAAAGCAGATGTTTGTGTCTCAAAATTGATTATCTGTAAGGCTTGCTTATCAGAATAAGCAAATTGGTATTTATTAGCGATGAAGGCTCTCAGCTCATTCTCAAATCGCTTGGAATCAACTTCTTTGTTCAGATATAAACAGAAAGCGCGCAATGGAGTCTTATTGTCAATACAGTTTATGTAACTTGAGAAGGGCACATATACCGAATTGATTTCCGAAGCGCTGAAAATATCATCATTCTTTAGTACGCCTATCACCTTAAAATCAATACCGGCAATGTTGATCGACTTACCCAACGCTTTTTGATTATTAAATAAGGTCGTACTGACATTTTCGCCGATAATGGTAACATTACGGGTATTCTCGTCATCTCCTTTATTAAAATATCGTCCATCTTCGTTGATTTTAAGTATCTTAATTCCCATATAGTTTTCATTGATTCCTATAATCTTAAAAAGTCCGCTTTTAGCTTTATTCATCACTTGCGAATAAGGTCCTGTTATTTCAGGCGAAATAGCTTTTATCCCCGGGAACTGTTTCTTTATGCGGTTAAGAAAATGCAAATCGAAATGCAATTGTTCCCCTTCTCTGATATTCTTATACTTCACCCAGAATCCTCATCATTCCATACCATGACGGATTCACCATAAGTTACTAACGTGGTCACATAGCGGTGTGTGGTATTGATATTGTGCTGGGTTTGAAAAATAGCGATTGATTCATTCTCTATTTTCTGTACACGACTACGCTCGTGCAGAACAATAGCGACCATGCTGCCAATGATCGCCATTAAAAGAAAGTATCCTATAAATATTTTATGCTGCAAAAGTATTTTCATTGGCTTGATATTTTACAATCCAAATATTGCTTTCGTACAATATCTACATGCGGCAGAATCACGAAAAATATCCGAGATGAATAACACTAATAATAATTTCAAATTTTTCTATTTATTGCAGTTACATTCCTCCTCCCAACACATGATAAAGTTTGATTACACTTTGTATGCGTTCAAAACGAGTTTGTAGCTGTTGCACTTCCGCTTCGAGAAGAGACTGTTGGGCGGTCAACACTTCCAGATAGGTGGCATTGGAATGACGCATAAGCGATTCTGTCTTTCGCACAGCATCGCATAATGTTTCAACCTGTCGAGCATTGATTTCAATTTGCGATTTTGCCGTCTGCCATGCAGTCAGAGCATCGTTCACTTCTTTTCCAGCGTTCAGCAATGATTGCCGGAACAACAGTTTGGCTTCTTCCTGACGGCTTTTGGCTATCTTCAAGTTGGCGATGTTTGTGCCCCGGTTGAATAAGGGCTGTGTCAGGGAACCGATGGCATTGAGCAACCATTGTCCGGGATTTACGATTACGCCACCGCCGTTATTAGTCCATCCAAGAGTCCCCGAGAGGGTAATATTGGGATAGAAGGCGGCACGAGCCGCATTGGTGGCGTAGAACGCCTGCGCCAGTTCCATTTCAGCCTGACGCACGTCGGGACGGTTGGAAAGCAGTTGCAAAGGGACTCCAATCGAGACAGTATCGGGGAAAGCAGCCTCGGCCAGATTACTTCGTCCAATCGAGTGTGACGGCATGGCAAGTATCGCAGACAGGGCATTTTCTGTTTCGGAAATACTCTTGCGTATGGATAACAGGGATGCTTCGAGTCGCATCACGTTCGCCTTTGCCTGCAATACGCCGGCTTCGTTTGATTTCCCCACTTTTTTCAACGCTTCAAGAGTACGTACGGTAGTCCGCCAGTTCTCCAAAGTCCGGTTACTTATTGCCATTTGTGCGTCAAGCATGGCAAGGGTGTAGTAACTGTCTGCAATAGTGGCGACAAGCTGTGTCTGTACGGCCTGCCGGTAGGCACGGCTTCCTTGTAACGCGGCGGCTGCACCACGCTTTGCCGCCGTAAGTTTGCCGAAGATGTCCAGTTCCCAGCTTGCCGACGCTCCCACATTATATGTCTTTGCCGTTGCTCCGTCATGTTTATTGGCATTACCTTCGGCAGTCAGTCCCAGTGATGGAAGATATGATAGTCTGGCAGTCATCAGGACGGCTTCTGTCGCTTCCACGCGTAACCGTGCCACATTGAGGTCTGTGTTCCGTTCAAGTCCGGTTTCAATCAAGGACTGGAGTTTCGGGTCGGTAAACATTTCCCGCCACGACAGGGACGCGATGGTCGTTGTATCAATGTCCGCCGGTACGTCCCGATACAGATTCTCCGTTGAGAGGTCAGGACGATGATACCGGCTGTATGTGCCACAACCGGCAAACATCCATCCTGACAATATGATATATATTACTGTCTTCTTCATTTAATTATGCTTAACACGTTCTTGAATATATTGGAATACAATAAACAATGACGGCACAAGGAACAACAGAGCCAAAGTACCGACAATCATTCCACCGATTACACCTGTGGCAAGCGAACGGCTGCCGTTGGCACCCACTCCGTGCGCCATCATCAGCGGGACAAGACCGAACACCATGGACAGCACAGTCATCAATATAGGGCGCAGGCGGACTTTTGCCGCACTGTATGCTGCCTGTGCCAGCGTCATGCCTTCCGACCGCCGCTTGCCGGCGTATTCGGTAAGCAGGATGGCGGTCTTGGCAAGCAGGCCGATAATCATGATTAATCCGGTCTGCATGTAGATGTTGTTCTCCAGACCGAAGAGCCACGCAAACAGGAAACTGCCCATTAGTCCGCAAGGCACCGACAACAGAACCGCGAAGGGTATGAACACGCTCTCATACAAGGCGCACAGAATCAGATAGACCAGAACCATGCAGAGCAGGAATATAAGCGTGGCATTGTTGGTCGTCTTGCTTTCCTCACGCGAAATGCCGCCAAACTCGTATGTGTAATTTGACGGAAGCACTTCACGTGCCGTCTCGCCGATGGCTTCGAGCACCTGCCCTGAACTGTAACCCTGCGCCGGCGACCCGCTAATCGAGATGGCGTTGAACAGGTTGAAACGGGTGAGGTCTGACGGGCCGTTGGTCTTGGTCAGGCGCACGAACCGGCTCAAAGGCGACATGCCGCCATCGGAGGCGCGCACATACATGTGGTGCAGGGATTCCGCATTCACACGATATTCCGCCGGAGCCTGCATGGTCACATGGTAGAGCTTGGAGAACCGGTTAAAGTCGGAAACATATTGTCCGGTATAATAGCCCGACAATGTGGAAAGCACATCTGCGGGCGACACACCCGACTGTTCGCATTTGGCGGCATCGATATCCACCCAGTATTGCGGATAGTCCGTGGCAAAGGAGGAATAGACTTCGCCGATTTCGGGTCGTTGCGACAAGGCTTCGACAAACTTGTCCGCCTCTTCCTTGAAAGCGGCGATGTTTCCGCCCGCCTTGTCCTGCAAATAAAGCTCGAAACCGTTTCCCATGCCGTACCCGGCAATCATCGGAGGCGACATGGCGAACACCGTGGCATCGGGAATATCTGAAGTGGCGGCATAAATCTTTCCGATGACATCATTCACCGACTGCCCCTCTCCCTTACGATCCTCCCAGTCTTTGAGTGTCACGAAATACATCGCCTGCGAGGGACCGGAACCGCTGAAAGAGAAACCGGCTACCGCACCGCTGTATTCAATCTCGCCGATGCTGTCGAGACGGCTGTTGATACGCTCCATCACCTTACTTGTCTGAGCCATGGATGTGCCGGGCTTCGTGTTCATGCTCACCATGACCGTCCCGGTGTCCTCTTCGGGAATAAGTCCCGTCTTTGTGACATTGACCAGCAGCACCAGCAACCCGAAAGAAATGCCTATGATGCTCCACAACAGCCATCGGCGATGGATAATGAACATCACTCCACGTACATAGCGTCGGCTCAGACTGTCGAAGACGGCATTGAACGCTTTACGGAAACGGGCTGCAAAATTGTTCTTAGTGTTGCCCTGCTCATCGATATAGGGTTTCAGCAGCAGCGCGCAAAGTGCCGGTGAGAGTGTGAAGGCATTGACTGCCGAGATTCCCACGGCAACAGCCATCGTGATACCGAACTGCGTGTAGAACGCTCCCGAAGTCCCGCCCATCATGGCTACGGGGAAAAACACTGCCATAAAGATTATGGTAGAGGTCAGGATAGCCGACGAAACGCCTTTCATGGCATCATCAGCCGCGAGAACTGCTGATTGATAGCCCTCATCGAACTTCGCCTGCACCGCTTCCACCACCACAATGGCATCATCGACCACGGTTCCGATGGCAAGCACAAGCGCGAACAGGGTGAGCAGGTTGATGGAGAATCCAATCATGGACATCACGGCAAATGTGCCGATGATGGAAACGAAGATGGATATGGTAGGGATAAGCGTTGACTTGATGTCCTGCAAGAACACATACACCACCACGATGACCAGAAGTATCGCTTCCAATAAGGTGCGGAGGACAGAGTGGATGGAGGCATACAGGAACTTGTTGGTATCGGTAAGCACCACGAATTCCGTCCCTTCGGGCAAGTCCCGGCTAAGGTCGTCAAGCACTTCGTGAATCTCCTTGATGGTGCTTGATGCATTGGACCCGGCTTTCTGGTTGATGAGCATCATAGCTGCCGGATGCCCGTTCACCTCGGAGGAATAGTTGTAGTATTCATCGCCCAGTTCCACATCGGCAACCTCTTTCAACCGAAGCACATTGCCGCCCGGCAGTGACTTGACGACCAGCTCACCGAACTCTTCCGCTCCGGACAAGCGTCCGCGGTATTTCATCGTGTATTCATTGGCGGTAGGATGATTGGCACCGAAGGAGCCGGTGGCGGCCTCGATGTTCTGTCGTGCAAGTACGGCAGAGATGTCATCGGGGATAAGCCCGTATTGCGCCATCTTGTCGGGACGCAGCCAAAGTCGCATGCTGTAGTTGGAACCGAACAACTGTGCCTTTCCCACGCCGCTGATACGTTTCAGCCTCGGCTCGACATTGATTTTCACGTAATTGCTCAGGAAGGTCTGGTCGAAGCGGTCATCGGGCGAATAGAGCGCGAAAGTCATCAGTTCGGCATTCTGCTGCTTTTCAGTGGTGACACCGGTCTTGGTGGCTTCCGCCGGAAGTTGGCTCAGTGCGCCGTTCACGCGGTTCTGCACGTTTACCGCCGCCATGTCCGCGTTGGTTCCCTGTTTGAAATAGATGTTGATGGAAGCATCTCCCGTATTCGATGCCGTGGAAGTCATATAGGTCATGTCTTCCACTCCGTTGATGGCTTCTTCCAGAGGGGTTATCACTGCCTTCTGCACGGTTTCAGCGTTTGCTCCCGGATAAGTTGCGAATACGTTGATGGTCGGAGGTGCGATGTCGGGGTATTGTTCCACCGGCAAGGAAAACATGGAAATCATGCCCAACAGTACAATCACCACCGAGATAACGCCCGAAAACACCGGGCGGTCTATAAAAAATCGCAGGTTCATTTCGTTTCGTTTTTAGGGGTTATGCTCATGCCTTCTCTCACCAGTCCCACGCCTTCGGCGACAATGGTGTCACCGACCGAAAGACCTTCTTTTACGATAAACCGGTTGCCGTCGTTCAGGCGGTCCACCGTGAGATAGGCGGCTTCCGCCTGTCCGTTTTTCAGACGGTAAGCGATAATCTTGTCCTGCAGTTCCACGGTGGCGGTCATGGGAATGGTTACGGCCTCCGTTTTCGGGTTTTGAAGGATGACATTGCCGATGCTGCCACTCAACAGTTCGCGGTCGGGATTGGGGAACAGGGCTTTGATTTGTACCGTTCCGGTAACAGGATCCACCACGCCGCTTACGGTTTCAATACGTCCTTTCGCCTTGTACAGGCTGCCGTCGTTGAGTTGCAGGCCCGGCGGGGCCACTTTACCCCGGACTATACCAGCTCCCGGCGTCCCGGCTATCATGCTGTCAATCGAGCCATAGCGAGCCGAATATCGCCGTAGCATATTCTCCGAAATGGAGAAATAGGCATACATCTCCGCATTGTCGGACACGACCGTGAAAGGCTGTGCCATATTGGGACCGACAAGCGCACCGATGCGATAGGGCAATGTGCCTACTACTCCGTTGCTCGGGCTTTTGATTTCCGTATAGGAGAGATTGTTGCGTGCATCCGATTCTTGTGCCTTTGCCTGTTCGAGTTCAGCACACGCCACTGCCAGTTGGTTCCGGGCGAGAGAAAGCTCGTAGTCGGATATGACCTTCTCGTCAAACAATGCCTGCTTGCCCCGCAGCTCGATTCTTGCCGTTTCCACTTTTGCCTGTGCCGCGCTGACATTGGCCTGCGCCGTGCGTAATGCCGCCCGATAGGGCACTTGGTCAATTACAGCCAATACTTGACCGGTCTTCACCCGTTCACCCTCTTTCACTTTCAGACGGATAATGCGCCCGGATATTTGCGGCAGGATGTCCACATCCTGCCGTCCGCGTATGGCGGCGGAATAGGACTCGGAGATTTCCACCGGACTTGCCGCGACCTTTATGACCCGATAACTCTGCACCGCATCCTGCTTGCCGTCCGCCTGCCTGCATCCGGTCGGCAGGAACAGCATGAGAGCAAATGCGGCGAAATTCGTGATAATGAATTGCTTGTTCATATTTTCTTCTTGTTTTGTATTAATTCATAAATTGATTTTTGGAACATGAATAAAAGTTTATCTTTTTCGTTCATGCGGATATTATCAGAATAACCGTCTTTTGTTATTTGATACCCACATGGCTTAACCATAAAAATGCCTAAGCCCTTAGTGTACGAACTTACTTCTGAGGCATAGTCTTTACTTGTATTTAATGGAACTTTCCCTTTAATATGACACCACTCATTATTACAACTGATGTCTTCAATCTCAGACATCAGTTTTTGCAAATCTGTAATAGCTTTGGAACTCGCTACTTGGGGTATCTGCAACTCAAAACAGAGCATCGGTTCGAGAATGTCCACACCTGACTGTTGCAAAGCCAGCCTGAAGACATAAGGGGTCAGCTGTCTGAAATCAGCAGGTGTACTTACCGGGCTATAATACTCGGCTTGAGTAAAAGTTACTTTCAGATCTGTCACTTCCCATCCATGTAAACCAGATTGGCAAGACATACGAATCCCTTCAAAAACGGCATTTTGAAAAGAATGGTTCAGATAACCATAGGAGATGTCACTTTCGATTTGCAACCCTGCCCCTAACGGTAAGGGTTCAAGAGTCAGCCCTATTGTGGCCCAGTAAGGGTTGGGTGGTACTTCGATCTGAATAATCTTATTGACCTTTTTTATAGGTCGTTCTTTGTAGATAGTCTTGATCTCATCAAAATGGACCTTTACGGAAAATCGTTCTTCCAGCAATGTCTGTATGATTTCCTTTTGGGTCAAACCATATAACGAGATTTCCAATTCATCACTATATGAGTTTATGGAAAAGGACAAAGACGGGTCTTCAATCCACAATGTATTCAGAGCGGATATCACCTTGCTTCTCTCTTCGGGCTTATTTGGCCGGACGGAGGATTTGAGAGCGGGATGCTGATGAGATAATCCTTGAATCAAACAAGGTTTAGCACCTAAATAATCTCCGATTCGAAAATCTTCTATATCTTCTACAATCGCGATATCATTGGCACCCACTTCATCAACATTTATCTCTCTGCCCTGATAAATAGTCTTTAGATTTTTAATCTTGATGAATTTTTCCGAATCGTTGATTCTTACAACGTCTCGAAGTCTCAGACTTCCGTCAATTATTTTAAGAAAACTTCTTTTATGCCCTTTGGGGTCATGCTCTATCTTATAGAGATAAGCTGAAAGTCTGTTTGAGACTGATGCCGGAGGAAGTATAAAAGAAGAAATGGCGTCCAACAACTCATTGATACCGATATTGAACATTGCTGATCCATGTAGCACCGGATAGACTTTGGCTTTTGCCACAAGAGCGATTATCGTATTCCAATAATCAGCCGGTGAAATTTCGCTATCCGCCAAATATCGTTCTAATATATCGTCGTCATGGTTGCATACAAATTCTTTGTATTCTTCCTTTATATATGTTTGGGAGCAAACCGGATAAACCGATCCATCGACAACAGTTTGCATAAACAGGACATCTTGCGACAGATTTGTTTTTATATCCATATACAAACGCTCCAAATTCACACCGGCACGGTCAATCTTATTGATAAATATAATTGTCGGGATTTGCAGCTTTTGTAAAGTACTGAACAGCAACTTTGTCTGCGCTTGTATGCCTTCCTTTGCGGATAAGATGAGGACTGCTCCATCAAGCATTTTGAATGTCCGCTCCACTTCCGCAATAAAATCCATGTGTCCCGGAGTGTCAATGATATTGCATTTCACTCCATTCCAGATAATAGATGTCGTAGAAGCCCGGACAGTAATTCCTCTACGTTTCTCTATATCCATAGAGTCCGTTATGGTGTCACCATTATCCACACGGCCGCACTTTTCCGTTGCTCCACTGGCAAACAGCAGATTCTCGGTTACGGAAGTTTTTCCTGCATCAATGTGAGCAAGAATTCCTAAATTTATAATATTCATTTGGATTAAGCAATAATATACTACAGTAGATGCATTGTCGAAACGCACCTTTTAATACCTCCTCGTAGCATATGAGAACTACAGGATTACTAACTCGTATTAATATGTATATTATTACTGCCGCATAACGATTACAAAATTACACAAAAAAATATATCTAACAAAAGTGGGAGGATTTTTTAACTTTCGCACATTCCAGTGTCAAGTGCAACACAGTTACAAATGTAGGAAAAAAACTTCATAGGGAGTTTTATAGCCTAGTTTTTTTCGAGGTCGCACATTCCAGTGTCAAGTGCAACGCAGTTACAAAGGTAGGAAAAAAACTTCATAGGGAGTTTTATAGCCTAGTTTTTTTGCGAAGCACACATTCTCAATATAAGGGCTAAAGGGTACGGTAAACTATAGTCTGGATAAATAGGTAAGTATATGGAAAGCTATAAAGATAATGTCCAAGCAATTTTATTTATGCTCTTATTTAGTTCAGTTATTTCATTCAAGAGACTATCAAAGCTTGGTGTCTCTTCGTAAATCATATCTTGAGACATGGCGACGTAATCTGATCTCCACTCATCAAGAACTTCTTTCGGTGGTACAATAGATAACTTCTGTGGAGCAAGCGTTCGGTAGTCAAAACCTTTCAGTCCTATAAACATACTACGATGCTGCACTATTGAGGCGTATAACGTTGGATCACTTAAGGCTCTTGTGGCGATTTCTGTCTTAGAAATCTTGTAGACATCGTATAGGTGCCTGCTCATTCTTTCGGATCTGATTGAGGAAAACTCCTTTTTTGCGAACTCTTCGTGTAGCAGACAAAGTTTCTCTATAAATGTTCGTTCAGGACTGACAGCTAAGACCTTAAACTCCTTTTGCACAAATGGTGTATTAGGCATATACTGCTCAATCCAAGAATTAGTCATTACACTTTCTAAAGGCTCCGACATAGAGCGTCCGCTTACTTCTATTTTAACGACAGGTTTGAGATAATCAGTCTCCTCGGAAAAAAGCGACTCATATGCAACCTCTATCACCTCTGGATCTGTAGTGGAAATAGAAGTAACATTGACACTTACTTCAAAAAGCGAAGGGTCAATTGATAGACTTGCTAACGCTTTCTCCAAATCAGTCTTTAGCATTTCTCTTGTAAAAGAGCATGAGGCTCTTCTTAGCTTGTCACTTATCTGTGTTTTAGAGAGCTGACCAGCAAACCCTAAATACTCACGATTAATTGCAATATCAATATCTTCGGAAAAGCGTTTAATCAGATTCCAACACTTACTGAGTGAAGTACCACCCTTGAAAGAGAGCTGATCCGCATAGTGTAAGGAAAATAGGGCTCGAAGTACCATAGTTACCCACCAGTCTTTCTCTATTACACTAAGAGGGATATCACCAATTCGTGGCCTGACAATTTCCAGTACTTCTCTTTGCTCCTCTTTTGATAAGTCTGTAAATATCATTGTTCTCTCAGTCTGTTTAGTTCATCTTGTATCCATTGTGGAGCCAAGTGAATATCCCTCTTATATTCTTCCTCTGAAATTGAGCGGAGATGTTTTTTTAGAATGCTCTTATGCACCTCCGTTAGATTACCTTGCCCAATCTCTCTTAAGGCAAAAACAAGCATACGTACCAACTCTGAGGTGTATGCAAAATTGTTCATATCATTAGACCTTTTCAGCTGAATGCCTCGACCCTTTCCCAGCTTTATTGTTCGTGGTGATCCATTAGTGATGTACACTACATTCATTGGGATTTGAGTTGAAAGACCTAATTTATTTAGGACATAAGTGCCAGAGGGTATAAGTGTGATTTTGTCCCTTTCTTCAATTATCCTAGCCACCTCTTCAATGGAAGGATAAATAATACCAGTCCCCCACTTGGTGTCCACCTTAGGATAATAATAGAGCCCATGAGCCAACCTCACAAGATAACCCTCTTTGGTCATGCGACTAAGCACCTGTCTTATAGCGGTGCTATCGCCACAAGGAGCAAACTGGTTAGGGTAAAGTATCGACCCTTCTCCAGAATCAATAACAGCCTCTTTGATAAGCTGATGTGTACTTTTTAATTGCTTTCCCATGTCACAAATATAGTTCATATTTGTGACATGGCAAAATGTTAAGCAACCCGCTCTTGCCTCGGCACCTTCCAGTGTCAAGTGCAACACAGTTACAAATGTAGGGAAAAAACTTCGTAGGGAGTTAGCTCATTCCATTTAAATCTTTTGACCCACCTCTGGAACTACCTCCAAGGGAGGGTACTTTTGTACGCTTCGTTTTGCGCTTACTACTGGAAATCGCACTTGACGTTCATAGTTTTACCCTTTTTATGCAGTGAAATTTGAATCTATGAACTCGAAATCTAGCATACCATCTTGAGTAGATTTTATATCTTTGCAGATATTAAATAGAGAGTTCTTTGAAGCACTGCAGAATGAAGATAGGAAAAGAAACTTGCTCGTTTCCAACTCGTAACCCTTTTGCCCTACACTCTTTCCTGCTCTATTGATTATCTGAAAGATACAAGTTTCTTGAACCTTTTGCGGGCATAATCGGTTGCAATAAGCATCTTTGCCTTTTCCTCGCTCTCACTGAGCGGCGCACGTCCCAAAAGCGTGGCATCTCCACTTTTGGCAAACTCCATCAGTTTGCCGATAAAAATCTCCTGCTCGGGTGTGGGCGGTATGTTATGCAGAATCTCGTTCTTCTCGGGTCTGTCGATACCGATGTCCTTTGCTGTGCGGAAATCGCATATCTCCGCATAAAACG
>OLOW01002116.1_pt1 | contig 13612 bp, 14 predicted proteins | sample 1672801 | NCBI WGS metagenome assembly OLOW01 (sample SAMEA3136725, study PRJEB25190) | human gut metagenome | biome: human gut; feature: human-associated habitat; material: faeces | place: Austria | collected 2013 | reverse complement strand
TGGTTCCGGATTCATTCAAAGGAACCATGACATCGCGCGAAATATGCGAAATTATCCTGCCGGCCTTACGACTGACAGGAAGCCTTTGTGTTCAAACGGATACGGAGCAGCCTGAAAGCCGGCGGCTGCAGGTCAGAGCGACGCCCTGTGCGTGCCGACGTCGGTATTGAAATACAGCAACCCGGCAAACGCCAGGAACACAAGCGCGGCGGCGGCAAAAGACTTCCTTACCATATCAACACGCGCCCAGCGCCCGGTCGTAGGCGTCCTTGACCGGCTGGCTGAAGCAGACGAAGGTGACGTGCTCCACACAGGAGCCTGCCGCCAGACAGTCCCGCACCGTGGCCACGGCGATCGGGGCCGCCTGCTCCAGCGGGAAGCGATACACGCCGGTGGAAATCGAAGGGAAGGCCACGCTTTTACAGCCGTACCGACCGGCCAGCGCCATGCAGCTGCGGTAGCAGGAGGCCAGCAGTTCCGCCTCCCGGCAGACCCCACCGCGCCAGATAGGGCCGGGCGTGTGGATGACGTATCGGGCAGGCAGATCATAGCCCCGCGTCAGCTTGGCCTGCCCGGTCTCGCAGCCGTTCAGGGTGCGGCACTCGGCCAGCAGGCCGGGCCCGGCGGCCCGGTGGATGGCCCCGTCCACCCCCAGGCCCCCCAGCAGGGTGGTGTTGGCGGCGTTGACGATGGCGTCCACCCGGGATTGGGTGATGTCACCCAGGATGATGGAGATGTTTTCCATGGGTTCCTCCTGTACGATGTGCTGCTGCTTTGCGGGCAGCAAAAATGTTGAATAGGTCAAAAAGCTCTTTGCGTTTTGGCTTCTTATATGTTATAATCAACAATATAAGAAGAAATTTTGAACGGAAAGGTGGTGAATTCTTGTGTGGGTTGTCATTCTCAGTGTGGTTTGCTCCCTAGCCGCCTATTTTGCAGGGTTATATGTGAGTATTATATCGTATGGTATATATGACATAGGAGCTGCTTTTGCCGTCATTACCATGGGGGCGTTTATCATGTACCAACTGAGAGGAAAAAAGAAGAAGTAGCGGGCATCTCCGGCTTTTGCCGGGGATGCTTTTTGTATACAAGTCGCAATATTCCTATCGGATATTACGTCTTGTTTTCGCTTTCCAGCTTCCGCAGGGCCTTGCGGAACTGGAAGCTGAACAGGAGCACCGTGCCGGTGACGGCGATGGTATCGGCCACGGGCTCCGCCAGGAACACGGCCCGGGTCTGGTCCGCCAGCAGGTGGGGCAGCAGATAGATCAGCGGCAGCAGCAGCACGAACTTCCGCAGCACCGCCACGATGATGGAGCAGGGGGCGTTGCCGATGGACACGAAGGTCATCTGGCAGGCGATCTGGATGCCCATCAGGAACAGGGCCCCGCAGTAGATCCGCAGCATCCCGGCGGTGAAGGCCACCAGCTCCGGCTCCGGCGTGAAAATCCGGGCGAAGGCCCCGGGGAACAGCTGGATGCAGGCCCACAGCACCAGGGCGTAGCCCAGGCAGACCTTCAGCAGCAGACGGAAGGTCTGGCGCACCCGCCGGGCGTTGCCGGCGCCGAAGTTATAGCTGGAGATGGGCTGAGCCCCCTGGGCGATGCCCTGCAAGGGCAGCATGGCAAACTGCATGACGCTGGAGAGGATGGTCATGGCCCCCACGGCCAGGTCGCCGCCGTATTTCAGCAGGGAGGCGTTGAAGCACACGGAGATGACGCTTTCGCTGGCCTGCATGATGAAGGTGGCGGTACCCAGGGCCACGCAGGGCAGAATCAGCCGGGGCCGGATGGGCAGGGACGCCTTTTCCAGCCGCAGCAGGGTCTGCTTCCCCCGCAGGAAGGTCACCACCCATACGCAGGATACCGCCTGGGACAGCACCGTGGCCAGGGCCGCGCCCCGGACGCCCATGTCCAGGGCGAAGATGAACAGGGGGTCCAGCAGGATGTTGCACACCGCGCCGATGAGGACGGTTTTCATGCCCACCCGGGCGAAGCCCTGGGCGGTGATGAAGGCGTTCAGGCCCAGGGTCAGCTCCACAAACAGGGTGCCCAGGGCATAAATCTGCATATACTGGACGGCATACCCGATGGTGTTCCCGCTGGCGCCGAAGGCCAGCAGCAGAGGACGGTTCCAGATCAGCAGCACTGCCGTCAGCACCAGGGAGATGCCCACCTGTAAAGTGAAGCACCCGCCCAGGATCCGCTGGGCCTGGTCATAGTCCCCCCGGCCCATGGCGATGGAGGCCCGGGGCGCGCCGCCGGAGGACACAAAGGCCGCAAAGGCGGAGATGATCATGATGATGGGCAGGCACACCCCCACGCCGGTCAGGGCCAGGCTGCCGTCACCGGGGATATGGCCGATGTAGATGCGGTCCACGATGTTATACAGCATATTCACCAGCTGGGCGATCACCGTGGGCACCGCCAGCTTCCACAGGAGCCGTCCTACCGGCTCCGTGCCCAGAAATTCCTTGTCCTGCGTCATTATGCGTCCTCCTGTGTCATTTGGGATAGATTCCGGCGGAAGCCCTCCAGGCAGCGTCGGAAGGCCGCCAGGTCCTCCGGCTCCAGGCCCCGGGCCAGGCGGCGGAAAAACGTCTCCTGCAGCTCACGGCCCTGCTGCACCACAGGCCCGGCCTTCTCGGTGCACACCAGGCGGCACTTGCGCCGGTCCCCGGGGGCGGGCTGCCGCAGCAGATACCCCTCCTGCACCAGCTTCTCCACATGGAAGGAGACGATGCCCGGCTTCAGCCCCCGATAGGTGCACACGTCCCGGGCGGTGTCCAGGCCCGGATTGTTGGCCAGAAACAGCAGAATGTCCACCCCGTTGGGGGCCAGACCCTCCCGGCGGCACAGGGGCTGCATGGCGGCGGTGTAGCCCTCCAGCAGCTGCCGGGCGGCAATGGATACCTGATAGGCGTTGGTCATGGCGATTCCTCCGATTTTGAAAGGTTCAATTTTGAACGATTCGTATTATACACCCTCCGCCGCCCGGGCGCAACCGGGAAATGGAAGAAAACAAAAGGACGTTATTCGACACCATGCTGATTTTGCTATTTGAAATAATGCAATGCGTTAATAAATAATAGTCCTACATTAATAAATAATTGTTTTACATTTTTCGCTTTACTTTTCGTTTTTTTGTGGTATAATTGGTACAAACGGTCCTGTTAAACTTCACAAAAATGGAATTAACTGGAAAGGACGATTATTATGCATGACAGACCTCGCATAAGAGGAAAATGCCTGATTACCTGGCTCTTGTCCCTTGCATTCATGATGAGTCTGGTCTTAGTTCCGGCATCAGCCGCAGGCTTTGACGGAGCAACATTTGCTGCCCCTATCCTGCAAGATGTGGAAAGAATTGAGAAGGACAACCTAGCAGAGCCGGAAACTTTGCTTCGGACGTTCTCGAGAGAACCCACTCGATTTTTAACCTCAGATGTGAAAGAACAGCTTTCGACCCTTCAATTGAGTAATGAAATTCCACAGCAAGCGCAACTTATCCGGGATAATTTTCTTAATCGAGAAGTTACTCGCCTGACCTTTGATACCTATGAAGCAGATATTGATCAAACGGGTCAAGTCGTATCCATGACCAATTATGCTGACATGCATGATAATGATGACACCATTTTGGATGGAGAGAATACCGACCCCAGCGCATATCCTGTGACTAAGGGGGAAGCGCTGGCCTTGGCTGACCAAATTGCTAAGGATTATCAATTGGATGGCTACCAGTTGGTGGAATGCTCCAACGATATTCCGGCCACTTGGCTGCTGCTTTGGCACAAGCAGCTGGATAACGGCGTATTGAACCCCTATGATATGGTGACTGTCACAGTGGACGCCCGGGACGGGTCTGTCATGCTGATGGACCGCAATAAGGAAACACTGGATGAAGCGGATGTTGTCGTTACGGAAACCGGTGCTATTCGCCGGTCACAGCCGCTGCGGCAGGAGTTGGGTGGACTGGCGGTTTCCTCCACGGAGTTGACGGTATTCCGGCCTAATTTCTATTGGGAATCCACGGAAGTTGCTTATCAAGAGGCGGATTTTATTCGTTTGGCATGGCGCGTGACCTTGGAGGACGGCTCTGCCATTTACATTGATGCTCGGACCGGCGAGACTTTGGGGGGAGATCAGACGTTATCCATGCGTTCGCGTGCTGTGTGTGCTATACCCAATGTGGCCGGGGGGCAGGATTGCGTTAACTATGCATCCAAGGGTTTGGCTGCTTTAGGATATACTAAGCATTTGAACGATGTATGTTACTTCATTGAGGAAGCGGATATAGATTATATTCTGAATAAGTCTAATTTAAAGGCTTTGTATCTGAGGTGCCATGGAGATAGTCATAGCAAGCGGATCATGGATTTTGATGATTCAAGGTATGAAAGATGGAATTTGAGTTATAAAGATATAAACGGCGGTTTTAGATTCGTCCTTTTGGATGCATGCTATTCTGCCAAAAAGGCATATTTTTCAGATGCATTCCTTGGAGAAAAGAAGGATGACAAATGCTTTGTTGGATGGAACGAAGCTATTACAACAGGAGCATCAAGGTACTTTGACTTCATTTTTTGGAACCTTATGGCATCTAACACACCAACTGTATTAGATGCCGTCTTGCAGGCCCGGTCAAGCGCACTTCGAATTTATAGTGATTGCAACCCCGGGTTCCGAGGTGACGTTGGTTTCGACGGATACGCAGCGTGAACGGATTTAGACTTTGTGGACGCAGAAAGGACGTGTCGTATGAAAATCGCGAAAATTCTCCTGCCTCTGGCCTTGTGCTTCTTGCTGCTGGCCGGGTGCGGAAAAAAGGTGGAGCGGGCCAATCCCGAGGACTACAGGGACCACCCGTATCAGGACGTGGCCCTGGGCACCGTGGCGGACCCGGAACGGATCGTCCTGTCCAAGAACGGACGGGAGAAGGCGGTGTTTGAAAAGGGCAGCGACAGCTATCAGAAGATCACCGGCATGATCCGGTCGCTGATGGAAGCGCAGCTGGACAAAAACGAACAGATAGAGGGCCTGGGCCGGAAGCTGGACCAGACCATGCTGTATATGAAGCTGGACGAGGGAACGTACCTGATTTATGAATATCCGGCGGATTCCTATGCCCCGGTGTACTTCTTCATCTCGGACTATCCCGATGACCTGCTGGTGTGCCTGGCCTCCGCCGATCCCCGGTACGAGGCAGGCCCCCACGCCTTCATCGGCGTTCGGGAGGTGCGGGACTATCTGAACAGCCTGTAAGCTGCGGCATCGCTGAAAACTCTAAAACGATCAACCAGGGGCGGTCCCGTGCGGGGCTGCCCCTGGTTGACTGTTTATAGAAAGCTACTCCTTATCCTCCGGGCACACGGTGCACTCCTTGTGCTTGGCGCCCTCGGTGGCGGGGAAAGAATGGGAATGACTGGCGGCCCCGCTATTGCAGGCGGACGCTTTCCGCCACCCGGACCACGTCGTCCACGGAGAAGCCCTGGCCGGTGACCAGCAGGATGGCGTTCAGGTCCTCCAGGGTGCAGGCGGCCACGGACACGCCCTCCTTGTGGATGGTGATGGCCGGATAGCCGCTGATGACCGTCTCCCGGACGTCGGCATTTTCCGTGTCCAGGCTCATGACGCCGCCGCTGCTGAAAAGCAGCAGCTCCACGTCCAGCCAGCAGCCGTCGGAGTCGGTGTAATGATAATTGGAAAATCCGCAGTCGGACCGCTGCTCCTCCAGGGTCAGCCCCACAGGCAGCCAGTTCACCACCGGCTCATAGGTCTGGCCGTTGGCGGGGGCGGCGTCAGGGTTCAGCCGCAGCTCCGTGTGGGTGGGGAACACCTTTGCCGCCCAGTGCAGGGCCTTGCTGCGCAGGGTAGGGGACACGGCGAAGGCCGCTGTGAGACACAGCACCGCCGCCAGCACCGCCACGGCCACCCGGCTTATGACGCGGCGGGTGGTCCGGCCTGCCGCCTGCCGGTCCCGGCGGCGGAAGCCCCGGCGAAGGGTCTGCATGCAGCGCTGCTGCAGGGCAGGGGACAGGGCCGCCTCCCCGGGTCCTCCTCCAGCGCCCGGCCCAGCTGCCGGGCCTGCCGGTCCTGCTGCCGGGCCTGCCGGTCCTGCTGCCGGGCCACCTGTTCCATCAGCAGAACAAACAGGGCCTCCTCCCGGGCCTGTTGACGGTTGTTCATATTGCATCCACTTCCTTTCGCAGATTTCGCTTTCCTGGTAACCCCTCTATATAAGTAACACCGGTTCCGGGAATTTGCAACCGGGTTTTTGAAAAAATTTCTTGCTTTTCCGGGAACGGCCTCTATAATATAAAATGTCGATTTTTTGGTCCGGCGGCTGCCGCCGGGGAGAGGAGGGTCCATATGCTGCCGATCTGCATCCTTGCGATCCGGGACGATGACGACCGGGCCTATATGACCCGCCTGTTTGTGAAGTATCAGCGGCTGATGTATCGCACCATCTATGATATCCTGGGCGACAAGTGGGCCACGGAGGACGTGCTGCAAACCACCCTGCTGCGGCTCATCGACCATCTGGACACCCTGCGCCGGCTGGAGCCGGAGGGGCTGGCGGGGTATATTGCCGCCGCCTGCCGCCACACGGCCTATAACGCCGTCCGGGACAGCGGCCGCCATCCCTGGCTGCCGCTGGACGGCGGACCGGAGGTCCCGGATGAGCGGCAGGAGGTGGAGGACCGGGTGCTGCGCCGCCTGGAGCTGGACGCCCTGGCCCAGGTGTGGCCCCGGCTGGACGAGAACACCCGCTGGCTGCTGGAGGCCCGGTATATCCTGGACTATTCGGACGGGGAGCTGGCCCGGGAGCTGGGCGTGAAGCCCGACAGCGTCCGCATGGCCCTGACCCGGGCCAGGAGAAAGGCCCGCCGCCTGATGGAGAGCCAACACAACGAACAGAACGTATGAACCCCGGCGCACCGCGCCGGGGTTCAACAGCTTATCAAAAAAGCCTCGCAGAGTTTGCCGCCCGCAGGCGGCAAATGAAATGCAATCCATTTTTTGCCGGGGCGTGTACCTGGCAAAAAATTCTTCTCAGTCTGCAAGTGTGGAATTTGTTCGCTTTCAGCGAACAAATTATGCGCGCGGCAGACTGCAAGCCTTTTGTCCAAAAAGGGCTTCGCCTTTTTTGGACAGTCTCAACCCCTCTGCGAAAAGTTTTCGCAGAGGGGTTGAAGCATATTTACAGGCTCTTTTCCAGGGCGTGGACCCAGTCGGCCTTCAGGTAATAAATCAGGAACACCACACAGCTGACGCTCCAGGTGATGGGATAGGCCCAGAAAATGGTGGCAATATCCGGCCAGACCTTCAGGGCCAGGGTGATATAGCTGACCCGCAGGATGCACCAGCAGCCCAGCATGGTGTACATAGGCACCTGGGCCCGGCCCGCGCCCCGCAGCACGGCGGACACGCCGTGGGCAAAGGCCAGGAAGCAGAAGAACAGCGCCTCAATGTGGGACTGACGCACACCGATGGCCACCACGGCCGGGTCGTCGTTGAACAGCCGCATGGCATAGGGGGCCAGGAAAAACAGCGCCACGCCGATAAGCTCCGCCATGGCCATGGAGCACAGGATGCCGATCCGGGCACCCTGCTTGGCCCGGTCAAACTGCCCCGCTCCCAGGTTCTGGCCGATGAAGGTGGTCAGAGCCATGGCGAAGGCGGTGATGGGCAGGAACACGAAACCCTCCACCTTGGAATACGAGCCGCAGCCCGCCATGGCGTCGGAGCCGAAGGTGTTGATGTTGGACTGCACCACCACGTTGGCGATGGCGATGATGGAGTTCTGCACGCCGGAGGGAACACCCTGGGAAGTGATTTTCTTCAGCAGAGGCAGATCAAAGCCGATGCGCTTGATCTCCAGCCGGTACGGCCCGTCGGACCGGGTCAGCTTGATGATGCACAGGACGGCGCTGACCACCTGGCTGATCACGGTGGCTACGGCGGCGCCTGCCACGCCCATATCCATGGCCCCCACAAACAGCAGGTCCAGGGCCACGTTGACCACCGACGAGATAACCAGATAGTACAGGGGGCTGCGGCTGTCGCCCACCGCCTGCAGAATGCCCATGCCTGCGTTATACAGGATGGTGGCCAGGCTTCCCAGGAAGTACAGCCGGAAATACAGAATGGAGGTGTCCAGCACGTCCGCCGGGGTGCGCATCCAGGTAAGGATGGTGGGGGTGAAGAACACGCCCAGCAGGGTCAGCAGCACACCGCAGCACAGGGCAAAGGCGATGTCCGTGTGCACAGCGGAGCGGACCTTTTCATAGTTCCTGGCCCCGAAATACTGGGCGATGACGATGCCCGCCCCGATGAACAGGCCCATAAAAAAGCCTGTCATCATAAAAATGAGGTTGCCGCTGCTGGCCACAGCGGCCAGAGCCTGCTTGCCCACAAATTTGCCCACGATGACGCTGTCCACCGTGTTGTATAGCTGCTGGCAGAGATTGCCCAAAAAGACCGGCACTGCAAAGCTGACCATGCGCTTCCAGATGGAGCCGGTGGTCATATCGGTGCTGCGGTTGATGGCGGCCACGCCGCATCGCCTCCTTATGTAAAGAAATCGTCAGTTCCTTCATTATAGGGGGAAAATGCGGAAAGGTCAACCCTTCATCGCCAAAATAAGTGTTTTTGTCTTTGAATCGTGCACAAATGCGAAAATACGGCAAACGGATTCAGTGAAACCCGGCAGAAAAAATAGTTCTCCGCGCAGCGTCGGACCGCTGCGCGGAGAAGCAAAGGGGGGATGAGAGAGTAAATCGTTGTCAGTCGGCCAGGATCCGCACCGCACCCACATAGGTGCTGCTGTAATAGCCATCGAAATAGCTGATCTTGACCCCGCCGTTGGAGGTGGCGTGGATGAAGGCCCCGCCGCCCAGATAAATGCCCACATGGGAGATGTCGCCGCCGCCATAGGAGAAGAACACCAGGTCCCCGGCCAGCCGCTCCGCGGTGGACACCCGGGTGAAGGCGTACAGCTGGTCGCTGGCCCCGTGGGACATGCGATAGCCGAAGTGGGCGTAGACGTACATGGTGAAACCCGAGCAGTCGAACCCGCTGGGGGAGGCCCCGCCCCACACATACCGGGTGCCCAGGAAGGACTTTGCATAGTCCACCAGGTCCTCCCGGGCGCTCTTCACGGCGGAGGTCCCGGCGTAGTCGCTGTACTGCACGGTCTGGCACCCGTCAGCCCGGACATAGCCGGTGGTGCCGCTGAAGGTGATCTGATACCAATTGCCGTCCTCGGTGACGTCGTTGAGCCGGGCCACCTTGCCCTGGCGCAGGGTCCGCAGGGAGGCGGCGCTGTCGCTGGGTGCGGCGTACACGGTGATCTGACGGGCGGCCATGGCGCCGTCATAGGCGTCCAGCAGGGCCTGGCGGGCGGCCTGACGGCCGGTGCGGCGGGCGGCCTCGCGGTTGGCCTGGCGGGCGGCTTCCGCCTGCCTGGCTTCCTCCTCCTGCTGCAGCTGCACCGCCTGAACGGCCAGCTGGGACAGGTCCACCGTCTCCTCCTGCTCCAGCATCCCCAGGTCGATGGCGATGTTGGAATTGGCCTGGGCGGACTGGGACAGGCCGGCCTCCTCCAGCGCCTGCCGGGCCTGGGCCAAAGTCCGGCACAAGGTCACCGGCCGGTCATCCCCCTGCAGCGCCAGCCGGACCCCCTCTCCCAAGGCCAGATCGTCCTCCAAAATCAGCAGCCGTTCCATCCTACGTCTCCTCTCTGCACCCGCGTCATTTTTGCGGTAAAATGATAGCACACTTTTCTCTCCCGGGCAAGGCAGAACGCCGGGAAACAAAAGAGACAGCCTGATCCGCCGCTCTTTGGACCAGGCTGTCTGCTCATCCCTTTGCTTCTAAAGGGGAAATTCACCGATTCGTCTTTTCCTATTCTGAAAAATATAAAACCAGGGCATGGGAGAACTCCCATACCCTGGTGTCCTTTAGGGTTGTGACATGGGCATATCGGCATTCAGGGAGATGACCGCCGCACTGTCATAAGCATCATATCCAGAGCCCAAGCTGACATAATAAGTAAAAGGTACCGTAGCTTGCCAACCATCGTCACTGAGGTAAATGTGCTCTCGGTCAATCTCTGCAACCCGGTTTACATGGAACCAGCCTTTCGCATTCTCTACCGTGGCCTCTCCGATGCCGGTAATCTGCTTTTTCCCTTCCTTATCGCTGTATTGGAAAGACAGAGTCACTAAGACCCCATAATCCTCACCCACGCTCACCGGAGTAGCTAAGGTACCTTGGCCGTTTTCTCCTAAGGTGAGAACTGGCTTGTCTGGCATGATTGGTTCCACTGCGGCAGTGTCTTGGACAGGCTCTGCTGAAATAGAAGCTGTTTCCTGCGGTGTACAGGCCGCTAAACCCAGTATCATCATCAAAAACATTCCGTAAAATAGATACCGCATAAGTTCCCCCCTTATTTTCTATGTCATAGTTTATCTATAACATAATTTCGCAAAATTCGCAACGCATTTTCATCATTTTATCTATTATATTTCAAATTGTTTTCCTCAATTACGGTATAATGAATAATTGAAAACACTTTTATATGTGATTTCATCAAGGTGTAGCGTATTCGCATATCCGACACACCCAAATTACAAGGCCACCTCTCCCTGTTTCTCAGAGAGAAGCGGCCTCGCTTTTAGACCCTCTTCAAATAGATGCTTCTCCCGGGGAAGGAGATTCTCTTTTTTCCATCTGGTTCCCCGAACCAGCAAATGCTGGGGCGCTGGCCCCACCCATATAGTTGATAAACTGCTGGGCCGTGCGGCCGGAGACGCCGCCGTGGCGCAGTTCCCACTTGTTGGCCTCCGCCAGCAGCACCTCCGCCGGCACCGTCAGGCCCTGCCGCTGGGCCAGGGTCCGAACCATCTCCTGGAACTGGGTCCGGTTGGGGATGGAATAGTTGATCCGCACGCCAAAGCGGGCGGAGAGGGAGAGCTTTTCCTCCAAGGTGTCCGAGTGGTGGACGTCGTTCTCATGCTCCATGTCCGCCCGGTCCTTCCAGGTCTCCCGGATGAGGTTTCGCCGGTTGGAGGTGGCGTAGAGAAGGATGTTGTCCGGTTTGGTCTCCACCCCGCCCTCAATCACCGCTTTGAGGAACTTATACTCCACCTCGTTCTCCTCAAAGGAGAGGTCATCAATAAAAATAATGAACCGGTAATTCCGGTTTTTCACCTTGGCAATCACCGCCGACAGGTCCCGGAACTGATGCTTATAAATCTCAATCATCCGCAGGCCCTGGTCATAGTACTCGTTGATCAGAGCCTTGACGCTGGAGGACTTGCCGGTGCCGGCGTCCCCATAGAGCAGGGCGTTGTTGGCGCTTCGCCCCGCCAGGAAGGCCTCCGTGTTGTGCCGCAGCTGCGCCTTCTGGCTCTCGTAACCCACCAGGTCCCGCAGCATGACCTTGTCCGTGTTGTAGATGGGGATAAACCCAATCCCCTCCGGCCCCGACTGGATGCGGAAGGCCTTATTCAGGCCCAGCATCCCCACGCCATACTGCCGGTAATGTTCCGTGACCAGACGGAAAAACGTCTCGTCATCCGGGGCCGCGGCCAGACGGCGGCTCAGGTCCCGGACCTTTTCACTGACGTTTTGGTTGTACCGCCGCCCGTGCTTGGCAATGGCCTTGTAATGGCTGAGGGTGGTAAAGCAGTCCAGGTTCAAATCCCCCTCCACGGCAGAAAAATCGTAGTGGAACAGGGCCCGAAAGACCCGAAAATCGTTCCGGGCAAAGTGGTTCACCGAGCCGTCCTGGGCGCCCACCCGCTCGGTAATCAGGCTGAAGGAGTTCTCGTTGGTCATCAGCAGAAAGGTCAGGTAGTTCTGCCACAGATTCTCGTCAAAGCCATACTCTGTCGCCAGGTCCAGCAGCCCCTTGACCTGGTGGTAAATGCCCCGCACCAGGGTCTGCCGGGGCATACTACTTCCCTTCCAAGCCTGGAACAGCGCCGCCAGTTTGGACAGAATGGCCTCTTCTCCCAAGTCTCCGTACAGGAGCAAGCGGGATACCAGTTGGTCCATTGTCAATCCTCCTATCGTTTTCTCCGCAGCAATTTGGCCGCCCGCAGGCGGCCAAATGGTGTGTTTTCTCGTTTTTCCAGGGGTGCGCCTCAGTCCCCCCGGACCCGCCAGCCAAACTTGTCCTCCAGTCTGCCCAGCTGAATCCCGGTCACCGTGTCATAGAGCTTCTGGCTCAGAGGGCCAATCTCCCCGTTGCCGATGACCATGACATCGTCCTTATACCGCAGCTTGCCCACCGGGGAGATCACCGCGGCGGTGCCGGTGCCGAAGACCTCCTCCAGCTTGCCCTCCTTCTGGGCCTGGATGAGCTCCTCCACGGAGATTTTCCGCTCCTCCGTGGGCAGGCCCCAGTCCCGGCAGAGCTGGAGCACGGAGTTCCGGGTGATCCCCGGCAGGATGGACCCATTGAGCATGGGAGTGACCACCTTGCCGTCAATCTTGAAGAAGATGTTCATGGCGCCCACCTCTTCAATGTATTTCCGCTCCACCCCGTCCAGCCACAGGACCTGGGAATAGCCGTCGTCATGGGCCTTCACCTGGGCGGCCAGGGAAGCAGCGTAGTTGCCGGCGGTCTTGGTGAAGCCCATGCCGCCTTTGACCGCCCGGACATATTTCTGTTCCACACAGATTTTGACCGGATTAATCCCCTCGGGATAATAAGCGCCCACTGGGGACAGGATGATGATGAACAGCAAATGATGAGCTGGATGCACCCCCACGTGCGGATCCACCGCGATGATGAAGGGCCGGATGTACAGGGCTGTACCTTCGCCAGAGGGGATCCAGGCCTGGTCGATCTCTACCAGCTTTTTGACCGCTTTCACGCCGAACGCTTCGTCAATGAGCGGGATGCAGAGCCGGTCGTTGGAGAGGTTGAGCCGCGCCATGTTTTTCTCCGGGCGGAAGAGTACGACCTTGCCCTCCGGAGTGCGGTAGGCTTTCATCCCCTCGAAAACCTCCTGGCCGTAGTGCAGGCACATGGCGGCCGGATCGAGAGCCAGGGGGCCGTAGGGGACGATCCGGGGATCGTGCCAACCCTGGCCTTCGTCGTAATTCATCAGAAACATATGGTCGGTGAAGATGGAGCCGAAGCCCAGGGGATCGGAAGAGGCGGGCTTCGCCTTGGGAGATTTGGGCGGGTCCACGCGGATTTCCTGCATGGTGCAACACTTCCTATAATCGGATTTTAATACGATTATACCCCCCATAGAGGGAAATTGCAAGATCCCGCCGTCAGTCCGTCACAGATTCCGGAGCCGGCTGGACCAGCCGGCCCTTTTTCCACGAGCCGGTGAGGAGATAGATACCCCCGACCAAAAGGCCGCCTGCCGATGCACAAGGGGCCGCGAGTCCGACGCCCGCCAGCCCCCAGCCCAATACCTTTCCGAACAGGTAAGCGGCTGGGATCCGCAGGAGCAGGGAGCTCAGGATGCCGTTGCACATGGAGAACAGGGTCTGCCCGACCCCCATGGCCAGGCCGGTGATGCAGAACAGGACGCTGGTCAGCAGATAGTCGTAGCTGATCATCCGCAGGTACTCGGCCC
>OLOW01002109.1_pt1 | contig 13645 bp, 16 predicted proteins | sample 1672801 | NCBI WGS metagenome assembly OLOW01 (sample SAMEA3136725, study PRJEB25190) | human gut metagenome | biome: human gut; feature: human-associated habitat; material: faeces | place: Austria | collected 2013 | reverse complement strand
CGAGGGTCCACCCGTTCCCATCCCGAACACGGAAGTTAAGCTCGCTTCTGCCCACAATACTTGGCTGGAGACGGCCCGGAAAGATAGGTAGCGCCAACACAAGAGAAGGCACCCAATAGGGTGTCTTTTCTTATATACGAATCACTGGTGTCTCCGCACGAGGAGCATGGAACAATATCATCTTGCGTTTTTGCCAGATGTTGAAAATGGTTGCTGATACTTTCACTTAGAAGATCATTTGTTGCTTCTTCGATGGTCATACCAGGTTTCCCATGCCCGCAGGCATCTTTCCGGCAGGTTCGGCCTCTGTTGCTTTTGCATCACTCATCAATTTTCTTCTTGACATTCACCAACTTCTTTATTTTTCCTTTGTCGCGACGCAGGCAGCATGATATTATCGCTGCAACCCCCTTCACCATGCCGCCTGCGCCGTCGCTGTAACAGCTGTTACAGCTGACTCAGCACCTCACCAATAGGCTCACGGATGGTGAGATCGGCCCGGACGCCGGCGCCCACCTCTCCCTTGTTGATGACCACCAGCTTGTGGCCCCGGTAGTACTGCACCAGTCCTGCCGCCGGATACACCACCAGAGACGTGCCGCCGATGATGATCATATCCGCCCGGCTGATATACTCCAGCGCCCGCTCCATCATCTGCATATCCAGACTCTCCTCATACAGCACCACATCTGGCTTGATATCGCCGCCGCAGCTGCACTTGGGGACGCCGGTGCTGTGGAGGATAGCGTCCACGCCGTAGAATTTCCCGCATCGTTCGCAGTAGTTCCGCAGGACGCTGCCGTGGAGCTCCAGCACCTCATGGCTCCCGGCCATCTGGTGCAATCCGTCGATGTTCTGGGTGATGACAGCCTTCAGCTTCCCATCCCGTTCCCATTGGGCCAGCTTCACATGGGCGGCATTGGGCCGGGCCTCCGGAGCAATGAGCTTCTGTCGATAGAAATCAAAAAACTCCTCCTTGTGGCGCTCATAAAACGTATGGCTCAGTATGGTCTCCGGCGGATACCGGAACTTCTGGTGGTACAGGCCGTCCACACTGCGGAAGTCCGGGATACCGGACTCCGTGGACACCCCTGCCCCACCGAAAAATACGATGTTATCCGATGAAGCTACCATTTCCTTCAGCTGTATCACAGCAGGCTCCATTGTATATCCCTACCTTTCAACTTTACAGGAGGTTTCTTATGAACATTCAGATCTTCGGGCTGCGGAAGTCCTTCGACACCAAAAAGGCCGAGCGCTGGTTCAAGGAGCGCCGCATCAAGTACCAATACATCGATCTGGCTAACAAGGGTCTCTCCGCCGGAGAGTACCACAGCGTCCGGGCCGCCGTAGGCTACGATGCACTGGTGGACCGGGACTGTATCGACTATCGGGAACTGGGCATCGACTATCTGCTGCCCCAGGCCGCCGAGGAGAAGCTGCTGGAATACCAGCTTTTCCGGGTGCCTATCGTCCGCAACGGCAAGCAGGCCACCGTGGGCTACTGCCCCGACGTGTGGCAGACTTGGGAATAACGCCCTGCCGGCACCGTCATGGTGCTGGCTTTTTCTTACACATAGGGATTCTCCACCGTCACCACGGCGTAGTACTCTCCCCCATCCATCTGCCGCACCCGCTCCCTGATCTGCCGGGCGGCCTCCGCCTCCGTGATATGCTCCCCGAAGGGCAGCACCGCATCGAAAATGAGATTGGTGTGGCTGGGTCCCGGCACCACCCGGAAATCGTGGATGGTCATGCCGCTGTCCACCTGCCGCACCAGCTCCGCCACCCGTCGGCGCAGCTGCACGATTTGTGCATCATCGGTGATGATGGGGTCCATGTGGATCACGGCGTCGCAGTGCAGGGTGCGCTTGAGTTCCATTTCGGCGGTGTCAATGACGTCATGCAGCTCCAGAATATCTCCGTGAGCCGGCACCTCCGCATGGAGGGACACCATCATCCGACCGGGGCCATAGTCGTGGACCACCAGATCGTGGATGCCGCAGATAGGCGGGTGGGACAGAACCATCTGCCGAATCCTCTCCACCAGCTCCTGCTCCGGCGGCTGGCCCAGCAGCGGCCCCAGCGTCTCCTTAGCCGCCTGATACCCGGAAAAGAGGATGAAGCACGCCACCACAAGGCCCACCCAACCGTCGATCATCAAGCTGGTGAACCGTCCCACCAGCATAGCCGCCAGCACCGCCGTGGTGGCGATGGCATCGGACAGGCTGTCGGTGGCCGTGGCCTCCATGGCGGCGGAAGATATCCGCCTGCCGATACGGCGGTTATACAGGTACATATACAGCTTCATGGCGATGGATGCCACCAGAATCCCCACCGCCAACAGACTGAAGTCCACCGCCTCCGGGTGCAGGATCTTCTCCACGGAGGACTTCCCCAGTTCCACGCCCATCAGCAGGATCAGTCCCGACACCACCAGCCCTGAGATATACTCGATGCGCCCGTGGCCGAAGGGGTGCTGGGGATCCGGTTTCTTCCCCGCCAGCTGAAAGCCCAGCAGCGTCACCACCGACGAGCCTGCATCCGACAGGTTGTTGAAGGCATCCGCCGTCACGGCCACCGAGCCGCTGACAGTCCCGGCGAACAGCTTTCCGCCGAACAGCAGCAGGTTCAGACCGATCCCTACCAGCCCGCACAGGCGGCCGTAGGCCAGCCGCACCGCCGGATCTCCGGTATTTTCCCGGTTCCGGATAAACCAACGAGACAGTAATTCGATCATACGCCGTCCTTTCGCCCGGGGATCTCCAGCGTCATACGACAGCAAAGCTGGTCCAGATCCTCATCCGTAGCCGCCGGGAGCCGCAGCCTCCCGCCGCAGGCCCGGCAGGTCAGATCCACGGCATCCCGGTGGATGCGGATGCCGTAGTCCCGGCTGCCGCAGGTACACCTTACACCGCCCCGGCCGGCCATGTCCTTCAACTCCGACAGCACCTCATACATGATGACGTTGTCGGTGAAGGCCTCTCGCTGCTCCGAGCGTTCCTTGTCCACTCGGATGGCCAGCTCCTCCGTCCGGGCCATCACCTGGCTCTCCTCTCCGGCGTAGCAGCACAGCTGCTTCGTCTCCGGGCAGGCCAGGGCGATGCCACGGCCCTCCAGCAGCTCCTGAGCGCTGCACTCCGCCTGATGTACCCCGCCGCACAGGCCGCAGGGTACCCACAGCCGAAAGCGCACGCCGTCGGTCTGCACTTCCAGCGCCGACTCCCCGCACTTGGGGCATTCCATCCGTACCGCCGCCGCCGACAGGGCGAACTTGCTGCGCCGGGCCACCACGGCCTTGCCGCACTTGGGGCAGACGTATCCAAAGCTTCTCGTTTCCTCCATAAAAAGCGCCTCGCTTTCCTTCTTACAAGTCGTATTTTATAAGTATACGCTATTTCACCGCATATTTCCAGTCCCAGTGTGGTTTTTCCCTATAAAATCTGGCACATTTTCCCATTGCCAATCGCCGCCTGCTCCGTTATAATCCAGCTATCTACCCTGTTTCGACTTTTTTTGCACCGGAAGTGATAGTTTTGCAGCCCTCTCCCTCCTCCTGGCGGTCAGCCCTGCGGGCCGCCTTCCCCCACACCGTCCCCATTCTGGCTGGCTTTCTGGTGCTGGGCGCCACCTATGGGATGCTGATGCAGGCCATCGGCTACGGCCCCCTGTGGTCCGGCCTGTTCAGTGCCATCGCCTTCGGCGGCAGCACCCAGTATGCCGCCGTCCCCCTGCTGGCGGCAGGCTTCGATCCGTTGGAGGTGTTCCTGTTGAGTCTCACCATCAGCGCCCGGCACCTGTTTTACAGCGTGTCCATGCTGAAAAAATACGACGATTTGGGCTGGAAGCGCTGGATGCTGTACTATACTCTCTGCGACGAGACTTTCTCCGTGGTCTCCACCGTGGAGCCGCCGGAGGGCGTGGACACCGGAAAATTCTATCTCTCCATCTCCCTGCTGGACTGGAGCTACTGGATCATGGCCTCCATGCTGGGAGGCGTATTGGGCGGCGTGCTGCCCTTTGATATCTCCGGCATGGATTTCGCCCTGACGGCTCTGTTCGTGGTGCTGTTTCTGGAGCAGCTGCGGCAGAAGCAGCGCCGCCTGCCGGGAGCCATCGGCATCGCCTGTGCCGTTGTGGCCCTGCTGGTCTGCGGCCCGGATAACCTGGTGATCCCCTCGATGGTGCTGATCTTCGCCAGTCTGCTGATAGGGAGGAAAAAGCTATGCGCCTGAACGCCATCCAAACACTCATCATCCTGCTGGCCATCACCGTGGGTACCGTCATCACCCGGTTCCTGCCGCCCATCCTGTTCCCCCACGGCAAGCCGCTGCCCAAGTTCCTGCAGGAGCTATGTACCCTGCTGCCTCCGGCCATGATGGGCCTGCTGCTGGTGTACAGTCTGCGGAACGTCTCCTTCGCCTCCGCCGGTCAGTGGCTGCCGGAGTGCATTGCCATTGCCGTCACCGCCGGACTGCACCTGTGGCGGCGCAATTCCCTCCTGTCCATCGCCGGCGGCACTATCACCTATATGCTGCTGGTGCAGGTGGTATTTGCCTGACGGGCCGGGGTATGCTTGTAGTACGGACCTGTTTTTATCACATCGCCGCAAGGATGTGGAAGAGATGCACATCGCCATCTGCGATGACGATTCCCGGCTGGCGGTGGAGCCAAACGGGTGGTCATCACCTCCGGCGGCGAGGCCCGGAAGCTGATGATGGCCCGTGCGCTGTACAAAACGCCCCCTTCATGTTGCTGGACGGACCCACCGGCGGTGCTGGATCCGGTGTGGGAGTACGAGGTGTACCGCCGCTTCAGTCACATCTCCGGCGGACGCACCTCTGTCTCAATCAGTCACCGGCTGGACTCCTGCCGCTTCTGCGACGAGATTCTGGTGTTCGCTCCAGCGGGGCAGCCATCGGCAGCTGCTGGCGGAGGAGGCAGTATGCCCGGCTGTGGCACGCTCAGGCGCAGCATGATACCGATGCCCTGTGACGCCTTATCATTTCAAGTCTATCAAGTAATTTCCCATGACGGAAGATATCCCCCGGAGACAATACCTCCGGGGGATATCTTCTGTCGCTTTCTTCAGGCGGACTGTTTTTCCCGCCGCTTGCACTGAATGAAGTGTACCATCATGCACACCAAAAATACCACGCTGAGATAGCCGAACACCGGGAAAATAACGCTGATCAGATCCCCGAAGCCCGCCAGACTGCCGATCCACGACAGCACCGCTGCCGCTGCCAGCGTCAGCTTTTTGTGTTTGCGGAACACCGCCTGCTTCTGCTCCATGTAGGTCAGCATGGCCACCAGCGATGCCAGTGCGTTGCAGAACATACTCAGCAGCAGCACGATGCCGTAAACCGTCCCCAGCGAGGGGCTGATGGCCGTGGCCACCGCCACCATGGGCAGCTCCGCCTCAATGGCCGCCGGATACACCGCCATGCTGAACAGGATGCTGGCCGCCACCACCGTCAGCATCACCCCCGCCAGCGTAATGCCCCAGTAGATCACCGAGCGCTTCTTCACCAGCTTGCCGATGGGCGCCATGATGCCGATGCCCCCCAGCAGGTTATAGGCCACAAAGGTCAGAGATGCCACCAGCCATGTGGGCATCAGGGGATTGGTGTTGACGTTCTCCAACCGGAAGATATTCCCCGAGCCGAACTTTATGCAGGCCGCTGCGGCAAAGGCCAGTGTGGCCAGCACCAGCACCGGGATCAGCGCCGAAAAGGCGCTGACCATGCCGGTCACTCCCAGCAGGGCTACCAGCGCCACCGCCAGCATGAACAGGGCGTTGCCGATCCATGTAGGCAGGCCCGTCATCTGCTCTAATAGCGCCCCGGATCCCGCCGCCATAATGACCACCACACCGAACAGGAAGGCCGCCGCCACAATGCCGGAGGCTGCCCGCAGCCATGGGATATTCCAAGGCACCAGCAGCCGATCCATTTCGTCGGTGTGGGCCACCTGCGTCAGCCGCACCAGCAAAATACCGAACAGGGTAAACAGCACCGCCGCCAGCAGAAAACCCACATAGCCCCAGTTGCCGAAGGCCCCGAAGAACTGCCACAGCTCCGGGCCGGACACGAAGCCCGCCCCCAGAAATACCCCCACATAGGTGAAGGCCAGCGGCAGCGTTTTCATCTCATTCATCTTTCCACTCCTACTCCACGGTTCTTTCAGCGCCGCACCCGCAGCGCTGCTTTGTGTACCATCGATCGCATCGGCATCAATGGCATAATTTCGTTCATATGGATATAGTGTATCGTCTCTCCCCGGTCCTCGTCAACCCCCATTCGCCATATTTTTACTGAATCATTCAACCATTTTCGTTGACGTTCCCGTCCGTAGGATGTATAATGGGCATAAAGTCGGTCTTTGCGGCGCCCAATTTCCCCTGCCTGCCGCCGATTTGCACCGATTTATCTGTTAGGTAGTATCGCTTTACGCATATTGATATCAGTCAAAAATTCAGGAAAAGGAGCTGAAACCATGGTCAATCCGACGTATGAGAAGCTGGGCAGCACCCCCTCCATGATCCGTGAGCTGTTCGCCTACGGTCTGCGCCGTTCGGCGGAAGTAGGCCCGGAGCACGTATATGACTATTCCCTGGGTAATCCCAGCATCCCCGCCCCGCAGCCGGTGCAGCAGGCCCTGCTGGATGTGCTGCACGACACCGATCCCATTCAGGTCCACGGCTACTCCATGGCCGGCGGCTTCGACGGCACCCGCCGGGCCGTGGCGGAGGATCTGACCCACCGCTTCGGAATGACCATCCGCCCGGAGGAGCTGTTCTTTACCTGCGGCGCTGCCGCCGCCCTGATCTCCGTCATCCGGGCGCTGACCGTATCGCCGGACAGTGAATTTGTGGCCATCGCCCCCTATTTTCCGGAGTACCTCCCCTTTGTGGAATCCAACGGCGGCAAGCTGGTGTCCGTCCCCGCCGATCTGGACACCTTCCAGATCTCTCTGGACATTTTAGAGGCCCATTTAACGTCCCATACACAGGCAGTTTTGGTCAACTCCCCCAATAATCCCACCGGCGTGGTGTACAGCCGCCAGACGCTGGAGGGGCTGGCGGAGCTTCTTCGCCGCAAGAGTACCCAGTTCGGCCACCCCATCTACCTGATAGCCGACGAGCCCTACCGAGAGCTGGTCTACGACGGCGTGGAGGTCCCCTTCCTGCCCACCATCTATCCCAATACGCTGGTGTGCTACTCCTACTCCAAATCTCTGTCCCTGCCCGGTGAGCGCATCGGTTACGTCTGCGTCCCCTCCTGCGTAGAGGGTCAGGCCGACGTGCTCCACGCTGTAGCCGGGGCCGCCCGCAGCTCCGGCCATGTCTGCCCGCCGACGCTGGTGCAGCTGGCTCTCCAGCGGTGCGCCGATGCCCGGCCGGACTTGGCGGCCTATGATGCCAACCGCCGCTTGCTCTATCGGGAGCTGACCCAGATGGGCTACGAGTGCATCCCGCCGCAGGGCGCCTTCTATCTCTTCGTCCGGGTCCCTGACGGCGACGATGTGGCCTTCTCCCAGCGGGCCAAGCTGGAGCATGACCTGTTGGTGGTCCCCAGCACCGCCTTCCACTGCCCAGGCTTCCTGCGGCTGAGCTACTGCGTCTCCCACGACATGATCCTGCGCAGTCTCCCCGCCTTCCGGGCCATACGGGAGAAGTACCAATAAGACACGAAACCCCGTCGGCAAGCGGGAAAGGTATTAAGAAAATAAGAAGCTCCCTGCCAGCAGACAGGAGTAGTTTCAAAAAAATCCCGGCAATAAGCGGAAGGTGTATCCATACGACAGGAAACTCCGTCGGCGGAGGGCATTTTGCGAATCGTCAGGCGGTGCCATCCCTCGCTCGCCGGTATGCTCCGCTTACCCATTTTCTCCGCACCTGTGACAAGGCGCATCCCTGTGCAGCTTGCTGCCCAGCGGTGCGCCTTGTTTTATATGGCTCTGTGTATGTGCCGCACGCTTTTCTGGAGGCTCTTGTCCTAAGCGCTTTCAGTTTTTTCCTCCGATATTTCAATTTTTTCTTGTATTTTTCGGCAAATGCTCCTATAATAGCTGTATATTTTTTCAAAAAAGAGAGGTGCTTACGCAATGAGCAAGGTCTGTATCCCGCAGGGCTACAAAACCCCGTTGTCTGTCTATGAAATGCAGCGGGCCATTGAGTTTATCAAGAGCAATTTTCAGGTGAATCTCGGCAATGCCCTGAATCTGCGGCGGGTCTCCGCCCCACTGTTTGTGGAAGAAAATTCGGGGTTGAATGACAACCTCAACGGCGTGGAGCGCCCTGTCTCCTTCGATATCCCCGACGTACACGCCACCGGGCAGGTGGTCCACTCTCTGGCCAAGTGGAAGCGGCTGGCTCTGAAGCGCTATCAGTTCCACCCCGGCAAGGGCCTCTTCACCGACATGAACGCCATCCGGCGGGATGAGGTGGTGGACAACCTCCACTCCATCTATGTGGATCAATGGGACTGGGAAAAGGTCATCCTTCGTGAGGATCGGACGGAGAGCTATCTGCGCCAGACGGTGCGGGCCATTATGGGAGCCGTCTGCGAGACCAATGATGCGCTGGACATTGCCTTTCCCAGCCTGCACACCCGCATCGACCGGGACGTGTATTTCATCTCCACCCAAGAGCTGGAGGATCGGTTCCCGGACCTGACTCCCAAGCAGCGAGAGGACGCCATCTGCCGGGAGCACCACACGGTATTTCTCATGCAGATCGGCGGAAACCTGAAGCGCTCCGGCCAGCCTCACGATGGCCGTGCGCCGGACTACGACGACTGGCAGCTCAACGGCGACATCCTGCTGTGGAACCCGGTGCTGGAGCGGAGCTTCGAGATCTCCTCCATGGGCATTCGAGTGGACGAGGCGGCGCTGGATCGCCAGCTCACCGCCAGCGGCTGCGACGATCGGCGCACTCTCCCATTCCACCGGATGCTACTGGCGGGGGAGTTGCCCCTGACCATCGGCGGCGGCATCGGCCAGAGCCGCCTGTGCATGATGATGATCGGGACCTGTCACATCGGGGAGGTGCAGGCCAGCCTCTGGGACCAGGAGACGGTGCAGACCTGCGAAAGCGCTGGTATCATGCTACTGTAAAGGGAAAATACTGCATAGCGATTTTCGGTAAAAAGCGACCCTGTCCGGCTTTGGACAGGGTCGCTTTCTACGATTACAGAGTTCAGAACTGGATGACGCCCAAATGCTCCAGCAGAATTTTCAGGCCCATGAGGATCAGGATGGCACCGCCCACCATCTCCGCCTTGTTCTTATACTTCAGGCCAAAGACGTTGCCCACCTTCAGGCCCACGGCGGAGAGGATGAAGGTGATGCAGCCGATGAACAGCACCGCCGCCGCAATGTTCACCTCCGGCAGCAGGGCGAAGGTAATACCCACCGCCAGTGCATCGATGCTGGTGGCCACCGCCAGCAGCAGCATGACCCTGGGAGCAAAGGAGGCGTCCGTCGTCTCTTCGTCCTTGGAGAAGGCTTCCTTCAGCATATTGCCGCCAATGACGGACAGCAGGATGAAGGCCACCCAGTGATCCACCGACGTGATATACTGCTCGAAGGCAGAGCCCAGCAGATACCCCAGGGCAGGCATCAGCGCCTGAAAGCCACCGAACCACGCACCCACGATGAGATAGTGCCGCCTTTGCAGCGTCTGCGTGGACAGGCCCTTGCAGACAGAGACGGCGAAGGCGTCCATAGACAGCCCCACCGCAATGAGAAACAATTCCAACAGTCCTATGATGGTTCCCTCCAAAAAAGAAAATCAGGCACGGTGTGCCTGACCAAAACGCCCAAGCACGACCCCCGCCATACTTGAGTCTCGTTGTTTAAGACAAGCCAGATGGAGTCCCATCAGTCTGTTGACTTGCCACTCGCTGCCGAGCCATCTACTCCCTCAGTATAAGCTTTAGTGTACCATATCCGGCAGAAATGTCAACCTTTTGACGCAAATTCACCCTGTCATGCCGGAAAAAGTTTTTGTTGACAAATCAACATTTGCGTGGTATGATACGTCACGCTTGTTGATTTATCAACATTTAAGGAGGAGCCACCATGCAGCAGCGCTTCGAGACCTTTACCGTGCTGATCGCCAAAATCAGCCGCAGCATCCGCCGCATCAAGGCGGAGGAGATGTCCGAGTTTCATTTGAAGGGGCCTCACGTCTCGTGTCTTTATTATCTGACGCAGCTGGGGCCGCTAACCGCCGGGCAGCTGTGCGACCGGTGCGAGGAGGATAAGGCCGCCGTGTCCCGGTCGCTGGAATATCTGGAGCAGAACGGCTACGTCACCCGGCCGGACAAGCGATACCGCAGTCCCCTGACGCTGACGGAGAAGGGGCAGGAGACAGGCCGGGCCATTGCAGGGAAGATCGACCGGCTGGTGGAGGCCGCCAGCGAGGGCTTGACACCGGAGCAGCGGCAGGTCATGTACGACGCCCTAACCTGCATCAGCGGCCATCTGGAGCGCTTGGCAGCCCCCCGAAAATCACAGAACGGAGAAACAGACTTATGACCAGAATCATTATAGATTCCACCATCGACCTGCCGGAGCAGTACCGCAGGCAGGTACACATCGTACCCCTGACCATCCACTTCGGGACGGAGGAGCTGCTGGACGGCGTGGATATCGACCGCCAGCGTTTTTATGAGCGGCTGGTGGAGTCGGACGTGCTGCCCACCACCAGCCAGCCCTCCCCTGACGCTTTCGCCCAGCTGTTCGATCAGGTGGAGGCTGCCGGGGACAGCGCCGTGGTGCTGACCATCTCCCACAAGCTGTCCGGCACCTATCAGAGCGCCTGTATCGCCGCTGAGGGGCGGGAGCGCATCTTCGTGGTGGACACCATGTCCGCTTCCATCGGCTCCGGTATCCTGGCCCGGTACGCCATGCTCAACGCCCATCTGCACGCCGGAGAGCTGGCGGCGTTGCTGGAGCGGCGGCGGCAGGACGTGTGCATCATCGGGCTGGTGGACACGCTGGAGTATCTGAAAAAGGGCGGGCGCATCTCCAAGACCGCTGCCTTTGCCGGGGGGCTGCTGAACATCCACCCGGTGCTGACCCTGACGGACGGCGAGGTGACCATCATCGGCAAGGCCCGTGGCTCCCGGCAGGGCAACAATCTGCTGGTGCAGAAGATCCACGAGAGCGGCGGCATCGACTTCTCCATGCCCCTGCTGCTGGGCTATTCCGGGCTCAGCGACGCCCTGCTGCAAAAGTATGTGGCCGACAGCGCCCCTCTGTGGGAAAACGGCACGGAGGCGCTGGAGTCCGTGTGCATCGGCAGCGTCATCGGCACCCACGCCGGTCCAGGTGCCGTGGTGGCGGCCTTCTTCCGGCGGGGAGGAAAATAATAGGAAAGCCCCGCCCTCCCCATTAGGGAGGGCGGGGCTATGTTTTGGCAGCCAAAACAAAAATCAGGCGGAGAAGCAGCTACTCCTCCGCCTGATTTTTCTATTCCGCCCCCTGGGTGGCCCGCTGCACCACATGACGGGTGATGCGGGCGGTGAGCCCCCACAGGGGGTAGGGCAGCCCATCATACACCGGTACCTCCGCCTGCCCCGGTGTCCACCGGTAGTCCGGCGGCGCCTGCACCCGGGCATAGGGGAATTGCTCTGCTCCCACCGGCAGCAGGGGATACCGGTACACCTCCGGCGGATGGGCCGCCAACCAGTCCAGCGACACCAGAAACGTCTGCCGCACCTCGGCGGGGTTCAGCCGCAGCCGCTCCAGCGCCGCCGGGGCCACCTGTCCCAGCACCGGGTGCATCAGGGCCTCGGAGCGCAGGTGCAGGAAGTCCGCCCGGCCCAGCAGCCGGATGTCCTCCGGGGGGATGCCCAGCTCCTCCCACGTTTCCCGCAGGGCACACTGCTCCGGCGTCTCCCCCGGCTCCATGCGCCCACCGGGGAAGCAGACCTCCCCGCTGTGGTGGTGCAGGGCAGGGGAGCGCACCTCATACAGCAGGCTCAGACCCTCCGCCGTCTCCGCCACCGGCACCAGCACGGCATAGGCGGCGGTGGCCCCCAGCAGGCCCGGCACATGGCCGGAAAAGGCCGCCTGCAATTGTTTCAGCTCTATGGAACATCCCTTCTTTCATGCCGGCATCAATGCTACCTATTATAATAGAGTCTGCCCGGTGCCGTCAACCGCTTTGATGCTGCGGCATATGCTGTATTGGGGCTGCGGCCCCACCGACTATCGAACAGGAGTGGATGTCATGGCAAGCTTTACCAACTTCGCCACCTTGATCTATAACGGCGGCACCTCCAATTCCAACACCGTCACCGGTGAGCTGCTGGAGACGCTGACCCTCACCAAGACGGCGGCCAGCAGCCGCTACACCGCCAGAGACAACGTCACCTACGTGCTGTCGCTGGTGAACGGCGGCACGACGCCCCTGACGGAACTGGCGCTGACGGACGATCTGGGCGGCTACGCCTTCGGCACGGACACCGTGTACCCGCTGACCTACAACGAGGGGACGCTGCGGGTATATGTCAACGGTGTCCTGCAAACGACCCCCACGGTGACGGCAGGGCCTCCCCTGACCGTCACCGGTCTCACCGTCCCCGCCGGAGGCAATGCGCTGCTGGTGTACGAGGCCGCTGTTACCCGCTATGCACCGCTGGATCAGGAGGCCGCCATCACCAACACGGCCACCGTCACCGGCGGCGGTCTGGCAGCATCCCTGACGGCGCAGGCCACACTGGCGGCGGCCCAGCGGGCGGACCTCACTGTCAGCAAGGCCATCTGCCCCGCCACCGTCACAGGGAGCGGGCAGCTGACCTATACCTTCGTCCTCCAGAACTTCGGCAATACCGCCGCCACGGCAGGGGACAACGTGATCCTGACGGATACCTTCGACCCGGCCCTCACCGGCCTGACGGTGACGTATAACGGCGATGCGTGGAAGGAAGGAGACAACTACACCTACGATGCTGCCACCGGCACCTTTGCCACCATTGCCGGGCAGATCACCGTCCCGGCGGCCACCTATACCCAGGAGACGGATGGCACCTATACCGTCACCCCCGGCACCACCACAGTGACCGTCACCGGCACCGTGTAACGCTGCATCGGAAAAAGCAGGGCGCTTGTCCTGCTTTTTCTGCATTGGCAACCAAAGACAACCCCCGGCTCTGCCGGGGGTAAAAAATAGCCTATGGCGAGGGGAAAAGAAGACAAGAAAAAGTCTCCAAGTTAGAGCAAAGAAAAGGTTTGCCGACCAAAGCTTACAAGAACAAGGAGAGTAATTCATGAATGAAGTAGATGTAAGTAGTTTAGAACATACCAGCTGGCGTTGCCAATACCATGTGGTGTTTGCGCCGAGATATAGGCGGATGGAGATATATGGAAAGATAAAAGAGGACATAGGGATCATACTGTGGAAGTTGTGCCAGCAAGTGGATACGGTAGGCCGCAGCAAGAAGGCGATCAAGGCGTACATAGAACCAGTTGGAGGAGGACAAAATATCCGACCAAATTAGCATAAAGGAATTTATAGACCCGTTTACGGGTAGTAAGAATCCCAAGGCATCAATAAAAACCCCTTAAAGGGTAGCCCGAGAAAGGAATGCGGTCGGCAAACCTTTCGGACCCCTTAAGGGGCTTCGTTCGT
>OLOW01002106.1_pt1 | contig 13651 bp, 9 predicted proteins | sample 1672801 | NCBI WGS metagenome assembly OLOW01 (sample SAMEA3136725, study PRJEB25190) | human gut metagenome | biome: human gut; feature: human-associated habitat; material: faeces | place: Austria | collected 2013 | reverse complement strand
GTACCAAATGTCCGAGATACACGGGTTCTCCTGCAGGCGATCGAAGGTATCGGCGCAAAAGTCCGTTACATAGATGAGCACACGGTTTCTATCTGCGGAGCCTCCATTAATCCGAACAGCGATCTATGTGTAGATGACGAATTTATTCGTAAAATCCGTGCTTCTTATTATCTGTTAGGAGCACTGCTTGGAAAATATAAGCGCTCTCAGGTAGCATTACCCGGCGGCTGCGATATCGGAGCCAGACCGATCAATCTTCATATAAAAGGATTTGAAGCACTTGGTGCACAGGTTGATATTACAAATGGAACTATCTCCACTTATGCCGAAGAACTGATTGGAAGCCATATTTATATGGATGTTGCATCCGTTGGTGCAACGATCAATATTATGATGGCTGCAGTTCTCGCTGAAGGTAAAACCACCATTGAAAACGCAGCAAAAGAACCACATATTGTCGATGTTGCCAACTTCTTAAACAGTATGGGCGCAAATATCAAAGGTGCAGGAACTGATGTCATCCGTATCCGTGGTGTTAAAGAACTTCATGGTACTACTTATTCCATCATTCCGGATCAGATTGAAGCCGGTACATTTATGGTAGCTGCTGCTGCAACAAAAGGAAATGTTCTGATCAAGAATGTCATTCCAAAGCATCTGGAAGCTATCACCTCCAAGTTGAACGAGATCGGTGCTCACGTTATTGAATATGATGATTCTGTAAGAGTCATGTCAGATAAACGTTTGAAGTCTACTAATATCAAGACACTTCCATATCCCGGATTTCCGACTGATATGCAACCACAGATGGCTGTTACACTGGCTCTTTCAAACGGAACAAGCATCGTAACCGAAAGTATATTTGAAAATCGTTTCAAATATGTTGCGGAACTTACAAGAATGGGCGCTCATATCCGTGTGGAAGGCAACACCGCTATTATCGATGGTGTCGAATCCTTCACCGGAGCGAATGTTGCCGCTCCTGATCTCCGAGCCGGCGCTGCCCTTGTGATTGCCGCATTGGTAGCCGATGATTTTTCAGTTGTATCCGATATCAAGTATATCCAGCGCGGATATGAGAAATTCGACGAAAAACTTCAGTGTCTTGGCGCAAAGATTGAAAAAGTAGATACCGAAAAGGACATTCAAAAGTTCAAGTTAAAAATCGGATAATCCGATTACTGATATACCCAAAAATGGATTTTGCTTATATGCAGAATCCATTTTTTTTACGATTTTTCATAGTTTTTTGAGAAAAAAGGGTTTTGTTTTTTTCAGATTATGGTAAACTGTTTTTCAAGAGCGTTTTCGCGTTCTTTTTATGTTTTGAACCCTGAAGGAGAATACACATGACAAACAAAAAGTCTTATACCGGATCGGGATACACCTGTATGTTTCTGCTTACAGCACTTATTTTCAGTCTCCTGATCTGCTTATTTATAAACAACGGCATGGCCGATGCTGCCGGAAAGGAAGGATATATCTCCGAGGGACGTACAAATGTCTACTTCAGAGAATCCCCCGGCGGAAATCCTGTTCAGGAAAACGGAAGTAACATTATGTTAAATGGGGGGCAGGCATTAAACGTCGTTGATACCTCTAACGGTTCCTGGTATAAGGTTACTCTGGTATATAACGGAACAACTTATACCGGATATGTATCTTCATCATTTATCACCCTCGGGAAAAAAGAAGATTCATCGGATACCGAAGCTACAACAGCAAGTGCCGGCGGTTCCGATTCCGACTTTGAAGCATATCTGACCAAACAGGGCTTCCCGGAAAGCTATAAACCACAGCTTCGTGATCTGCATGCCCTCCATCCAAACTGGACATTCAAAGCTATACAGACCGGATTAGACTGGAACACGGTTATCGACAATGAGATCAACAAAGCAGGCCAGATTAAAAATCTGGTTCAGGGAACCAGCGGATCCCCTCATTATAACTGGCGTTCTACCACAGTCGGATATAACATCAAGACGGACAAATGGTCCTCTTACGATGGCTCGAACTGGTTTGCTGCTTCAAATGATTTTGTCACTTATTATCTGGATCCACGAACTTACTTATACGAGCGCTTTGTATTTGCATTTGAAAATCTTTCATATGAAGATACCCAGACCAAATCCGGCGTAGAATCGATTCTTTCCGGTACATTTATGTACAAGTCCAAACCATCCGGATACAGTTATACATATTCCGAGTTAATCATCAAAGCCGGGCAGGCAGTCGGTGTCAGCCCATATCATATTGCGTCCCGTATCAAACAAGAGGTAGGTTCATCCCTGAGCTCGGTTACTAACGGAAAACACGCTAAATATCCGGGCATCTATAACTTCTATAATATCGGTGGCTATGACAGTGCCAGCGGTAATGCTGTAACAAATGCTCTGCGCTGGGCAGCGACCAGCGGTTCCTACGGAAGACCATGGAACAATGTCTACAAGTCCATTTATGGTGGCGCACAGTATATCGGCAACAACTACATTTTGAAAAAACAGAATACTTTGTATACACAAAAATTTAACGTTACAAATACATCCAACCTGTTCTCTCATCAATATATGTCAAATGTACAGGCTGTATCATCAGAAGCATCGAAAGTATTTAATGCCTACGCAGGCTCCGGTACCTTAAATGATGCGATCACTTTCAGCATTCCGGTCTATACCGATATGCCGGACACAAACACGGGGAAACCGGCAGACAGCGGCAATCCGAATAATTATCTGAAGTCTCTTACGATCGATAATTATTCACTGACACCGACTTTTGCCATCAACTCAACAAAGAAATATTCCCTGATCGTATCTGAGAACACAACCTCGGTTAAGATCTCCGCCACCCCGGTAAACAGCCATGCTTCTGTATCCGGAACCGGAAAGATCTCCCTGTCAAAGGGAACAAATACAGCTAAAGTTACAGTTACAGCACAAAGTGGTGCAAAACGAACTTATACCATAACTATAGTCCGCGGTAAGTCAACCGGAAACGGAGGATCTGATCCTGAATTTGACGGAGACTACATCATCTCCGACGAAACAATCAGCGGAGTAGCTCCATCAACTACTGTCTCCTCTTTCCTGTCAACTCTAGGATGCACAAACGGAACGATAAGCATTACAAATGCTTCCGGTAAGAAAAAGACATCCGGTAAGATCGGAACAGGTGACATTGTAAAGATCACAGTATCCGGTAATACAAGCACTTATAATGTTATTATCTTTGGTGATGTAACAGGTGATGGTGTGATCAATGCACTGGATCTGTTAAAGATTCAGAAACATATCATCGGCGCCTCCTCATTAAAGGGTGCATTCCTGCAGGCAGCCAATATCAAACGAAGCGGCGGTCTCTCTGCACTGGATCTGTTAAAGGTTCAGAAATTCCTGATGGGTGCTGCCAAGATTTCACAAAAATAAGCCTTTTACAAGGTTATGATAGGAGATATTACTATGAATAAGCTAAAAAAATGTACAGCGATGATTCTGGTTCTGATCATGGCTCTCAGCTGTTTTGTGTATGGAAACGCGATAAAAGCGCAGGCCGCTTCTACCCAGTTCTCCATTTCCCTTTCATCTTCAAGTGTATCAAAGGGAGGTTCGGTAACAGTAACCGTATCAGTAAGCTGCTCCGAAGCACTGGGTGCATACAGCTATTGCTTGTCCTATGATTCTTCCGTTCTGGAATACACTTCCGGTGACGGATATGGCGGAGGCGGTACAATTTCCTGTGCCGGATACGGTGACGGAAATATCAAATCTGCTTCTAACAGCTTTACATTTTCTGCTATCGCAAGCGGCTCTTCCTATGTAGGTACAGGAAGCTCAGACGTATATACTTGGGGTGAGGAAAGCTGCTCTGTCTCAAATGCCGGTGCTACGATCACTGTAACAGCAGCAGGCAGCGGCAACAACGGTGGAGATTCCACCACTCAGGCTGCAACTACACAAGAACAGGGTTCCACCGAAGCCGGAAGTACCGAAAGCGGAGAATCTACAGAAAGCACCGAAGAAACTTCCGAGGAGACAACCGAAGAAATGTCCGATAATTGTTTCCTTTCATCCCTTCAAATCACACCGGGCGAATTAAAGCCGGAATTTTCAAAGGATGTATATTCATATGAGACAACTGTTCCGGGTGAAACAACAAGTCTCGCCATCAATGCTTTACCGGAAGATTCCAAATCATCTGTATCTATTGACGGAAACGAGAACTTCGAACCGGGCAAGCAGGCACATGTTACGATAAAAGTTACCGCCGAGACAGGCGACACCCACATTTATGATCTTACGGTAAATGTTGAGGAAATCGTTGATACACGGGCTGTTATCAATGTAAACGGAACCGATTATTATTTCTCTCAGGATTATAGCAAGATCAGTGTCCCTGAAGGGTTTGCCCAGTCAAAAGAAAAATTTGATGGCACCGATGTAATCTTATATACTTCTCCTAATGGTCAGATCAAATGTGCATATCTGACGGATAAAGATGGAAAAAACGGGGCATGGTACATCATTGATCTGAATGCAAAAACAGCAGTTCCGTTGATCAATGTGCAGTCTGCATATAAGAATTTTATTATTCTGGAACCATCTGACAACGTAAGCAAGCCGGAAGGTTACAGCCCATTCTCTTATGATTTTGGTGGAAACACCGTTACTGCTTACCATGTAACAGAAAATGATGAAGTTATCTTGGTATATGCTATGAGTCCGGATTCTGACCCAAGCTGGTACAGATACGATACAGTTGAGAAAACATTTGTCCGATATAATGCAGATCCTGTAACGGAAAAGCAGGAAGAAGCTGCATCAGACGGTTCATTCTTCGACCAGCATAAGGATAAGGTTCTGACAATCTGCATCATTGTCGTTGTAGTTATGTTCTTCCTTATCATCATCCTTGCATGCATGCTTGTACGTGTGATCCGAAAGGGTCTGCCTGAAGACGATGAGCCGGATGATCCGAACGATCCTGATAAAATGACCGATGAAGATATTGATACTGACGCTATAGACGACGCCGGCGATAATGTCGAATCTAATGCCAACGAAGATATTCATGCAAATACTATTGATAACGCCGGTGATAGTGTTGAGGCAAATGCCACAGATGATGCCGGCGATAGTGTTGAGTCAGATGCCACAGATGATACCGACGATAATATTGAGGCAGATACCACAGATGATGCCGATGATGCAAATGTTGATTCTGAGACATCAGAAAACAGTAGTGTTACCGACGTTGCAGACAACTCAGAAATTGTGGATGACTCTGCTAAGGCAGACACTATAGACGATACTGCGGATTCAGACAGCTCCGAAGATTCCGAACAGCTTGTCTTAAACGAGTCTTCTGACAAGAATTCTATTGAGGCATCTTCGATCCCTGAGATTAAGACCAAAACAGAACCTGCTGAAGCAGATACGACCGATTTACATGCTACAACAGAGGAAGCGGTTGCTACAGATACCACTGAGGCAGAACAGCCTGAACCGGATGCAAATGCTTCTGTAAAAGAAACAGCCGCTGCTACTCATGATGGAATGACGGAATTAAAAGCAGAACCTGCTACCAAGGCAGAAAACATTACATCTACCAGATTAAGTGCTGGTGCAAAGAAGGAACAGGAATTAACACCGGCAGAAGAGATCGTGAAGAAAGCTGCTCAGTATTCATCTATGAATACCGCAGACCTGTCAGAGGTATTCAACATGGCCGAAGCGATCATCAACCATGAAGATCCTAAGAAGAATGCCGGTTCCTTACAGTTCAAGCCGATCAAGCAGAACGCACCGGAGGATAAAAAGGAAAAATAAGATTTTAATAATAGCAAAATAAGACCTGACCAGAATTGTTTGTTATTCTTTATTAAGGTTTCTAATCACGTTTGCCTACCTTTGTTTCACTCAATTTTATATGCACATGTCTCTGCCGCGATAAAAACTTTTGCGGCGACGACATGGCACAAAATTGAATGAAACTCAGTCGGCTACACTATGGATTATGAAACCTTAATCAGAAATAACAAACTCTGTCAGGTCTTATTTTTATTTTTACAATAGCGCCAATATTAAACAAGCAAACGTGATTATAAACCTTATTCAAGAGCTGCAAACTTCCGACAGGCTTTTTATCTATACCTTTTATAAATATGCCTTTAACATATCAACTTTGTCAAGCTTCTCCCACGGAAGGTCGAGGTCAGTTCTTCCAAAGTGTCCGTATGCTGCTGTCTGCTTGTAGATTGGTCTTCTGAGGTCAAGCATCTTGATGATACCGGCCGGGCGAAGATCGAAATGCTCACGAATGATCTCAACCAGCTTCTCATCGGATACCTTTCCTGTTCCAAATGTATCTACCATGATAGATGTAGGTCTGGCAACACCGATCGCATAAGACAACTGGATCTCACATTTATCTGCAAGTCCTGCTGCTACAATGTTCTTTGCTACATATCTTGCTGCATATGCTGCTGAACGGTCAACCTTTGTGCAATCCTTTCCTGAGAAAGCCCCGCCGCCGTGACGGGCATATCCGCCATAAGTATCTACGATGATCTTACGTCCTGTAAGTCCACTGTCACCATTCGGTCCGCCGATAACGAATCTTCCGGTCGGATTAATAAAGAACTTAGTATCTTCATCTACCATATCAGCAGGAAGAACCGGATCAAATACATACTTCTTGATATCTTCGTGAATCTGTTCCTGTGATACTTCCTCGCCATGCTGAGTTGAAAGAACTACTGCATCGAGCCTCTTTGCTTTTCCATTCTCATCGTACTCTACTGTTACCTGAGTCTTACCATCCGGTCTAAGATATGAAAGTGTTCCGTTCTTTCTTACTTCTGTCAGCTTTCTTGCAAGCTTATGTGCAAGTGCAATCGGATATGGCATATATTCCGGGGTCTCATTTGTTGCAAATCCGAACATCATACCCTGATCTCCTGCACCGATCGCTTCGATATCATCATCGCTCATCAGATGTTCTTTTGCTTCTAACGCCTTATCAACACCCATTGCGATATCTGCTGACTGTTCGTCAATTGCTGTGATAACACCGCAGGTATCGCAGTCAAATCCATATTTTGCTCTGTCGTATCCAATCTCACGGATCGTCTCACGAACGATCTTCTGAATATCTACATATGCTTTTGTTGTAATCTCACCCATTACAAGTACAAGACCTGTTGTAATAGATGTCTCGCAAGCCACACGGCTCATTGGATCCTGTTCCATCAACGCATCCAATACCGCATCTGAAATCTGGTCACAGATTTTATCCGGATGACCTTCTGTTACTGATTCTGATGTGAATAATAATTTTTCCATCATTTCCTCCTTGTATAAATACTGTCTATAGCTATAGCCATGCGTATTCGTTCACATGGCTTTCTGATTTTTCTTTTTTTCAGACAGGACGTCTCTACCTGATTTTAGGCAAAAGAAAAATCCGCTCTGAGCGGATTGATAAAATCAAACCTCTCATTGTTCGACGTCTGCATATTACAGACTCGCTCAGGAAGGCACCTTCCATACAGGTATTTCTTTCACCTGTTCCGGGGTTGCCATGGCTTCACAGTCCCTTATGACTCCACCATTCTGAATAAGAGCATTTATAAATATTTACTTGTATTCGAACTGCAATGCAGTTCAGAAACAGCTATACTGTAACTGATAAATCTTCATAAGTCAATAGGAAATTTATATTTTGCGACAAAAAATCAATAATTTTACATAGATCACAGCACTGTTTTTTAATTTTTAGCATTTTCAGAATAAAATAATATTTCATCTTAAAAAGGTTATACTATAAAATCGCCCTGCCAAGCAGATATAAAATGAGCAAATGTGCCGGATAGAACACATAGAATGCATATTTTAGAACTTTATTCTTTCGACCATACTCTCCGTTATACAGACTGATCGGTAGGATCGCCAAAACAGCATAGAGCTGTCTTATTCCGTAAAACAGGAAATACAACACCGCCGATACGATCGCAAATCCCATATTCTGACGCAGTTTCCTGCTAAATGGATAATGTCCCGTCACAAGGCCGGCATTTCTGAATGCATGTTCCGCTGTGCCATCTTGGGTCGAATAATACATTAATACGATCAGAAGGATGCCGGCAATTCCATAATCAAAATGCAGTGCTTCTGCAACTACCATAATGACAACAATTCCGATGACTGCTCCCATCTGATTCCATTTTGCTACCTTTCCGAGATAAAGCACGATCAGCCCTGCTGCAAGCGTAAAGAAGATATTCTGCTTTTGCATATCAAACAGACGACCGGTTGTTACCAGATCAAAAGGAACTTCCGAAATCAAGGCAAACAAAAAAAGCCGGATAAAATATTTTCTGATATCCGACGTATATCTGTATCCTTCTACCAGCAGGAATGCAAATATAGGAAATGCGAGCCGTCCTACAGCCCGCATTATCCAGTTATTATTCATTAGAACAAATCCTACATGATCGCACAACATAAAAATACATGCCAGAAGCTTTAACTGATTTGAAGTTATCCCTGTCTCTGCCCTTTTATCCATGTTTTCCTTAAATTCTCTTACGAAGTGCCTTTGACAACTGATCCAGTTCCTCATTGTCTGACTGACCCGGAACCCATGTAACTGTAACCGTATCCTTAATGAATCGCGGTACAAGATGCATGTGAAAATGGAATACTGTCTGTCCTGCAGCAGCGCCATTGTTCTGAATAATGTTCAGTCCGTCAGGATTTAATTCCGCTTTCTGAGCCTTGGCAACCTCTGTCGCAATCGTAAAGATCTTTGAAGCAGTATCCGCGTCCATGCTATATATATCATCATAATGTTCTTTTGGTATAATTAAAGCATGACCTTTATTTGCAGGATTTACATCAAGTATTACTCTACATATGCTGTCTTCATAAACTGTTGCTGATGGTATCTCACCATTTGCAATCTTGCAAAAAATGCAATCGTCCTTACCCATAAAAGTTTCCTCCTTAATTGCTTTTTCCATTTTACTCCATTATGTGAGATTTTACAAGCTTTATGTGGTTTGGGTTCCACCAAGCCCATATAATTCATCTAATTTATCCGAATATTCTGTATTCATGATTCTGCGACACGCCTCTGCTAATTCATCCGGTGTCTCCCATACAAAAGGTTCCATGTCTCTTTACCCCGTAAATTATTTATATAGATAATATTTTATCTTTTTATTCTACATTTTTGTTGTAATAGACAATATATTATCCATATTTATTATATGATATCATCTTATTATTTTTAATTTATATTTATTCAAAAATAAAATATGCTTACAGCCTGTCGAATAAAAATGAAGCATATCATGTATTTTTCATGCCGATTCGACTGACTGTAAGCACATTTCATCAATAAAGCATCTTATAAAATGTATTCTTTCTGTCATTTGCCTGTGGAAATTCTGTTCTTGCCAGTCTGACTCCCCCGGAATCAATATCTGCAACACGCAGCTTCTCACTAACCCGAACCGATATATCCCGTTTTTCATATTAACCTCCTCTAACAATAATTATATCACAATATGATAGGTCTAATGAGTCCAAGCCAGTCATATACATGAGAGCCCGGAATATAGTGAAGCCCGTCTCCATCTCCGACCCGGTTGACAGCGATCACATATGCCTGATTCTCGATCGCCCTTGCTTTTAAAAGTGTTTCCCATTGTTCCGCCCTTGTTTCCGGCCAGTTTGCGATTACCATGACAGCCTCATACCGGTCTCTCATTGCAGAGAAAATCTCCGGGAAACGAAGATCATAGCAGATATATCCGCCTATCCGGATATCCTTTACCTGTGCCTGTACAAGCTTTTCTCCTGCCCGATATGCCTTATCCTCACCGCTATATGAAAATGGATGAACCTTAGCATAATCAAGCAATATATTTTCTCCATCCACAAGCACCAGCCGGTTCTCGTAAGCATTTTCTTTCATTTCATCACACACCAGGCTGCCATCGGCCATAACTGCACGAATATATCCAAATGCCATAGGCATCTTATATTTTTTGCTGTTCTCCATAAAAAATGAAACACTGTCAGGGATATTATCCGCATCCCCGCTTTCCCCATGTAACCATGGGCGCATCGTAAATCCTGTCAGTGTCATCTCCGGAAATACCAGAAACTCTACTCCATTTGCACAGGCTTCTTCCATAACTTCAAGACAGCGTTTCTTTGCTTCTTCCCTATTCTCAAATCCAATATCCAGTTCCGTAACACCAACTCTAAGCATAGCCGCTGCCTCCTACCTGTTTTTCTTTATCATATTCTTATATAGTATATTTATATCTGCTTTTTTTCAACCCTTAAGCCTCCCGTTTCAATTGTCAACCTTAATGTTCATTTTATGGTTGACAATTAAGAATATACCATCTATAATGTTATCCAGTGGGTGCCATTTAATAGTTGACATTCAATTTGTTATCTGGAAGCGGATAGCTTAGCCCTGCTATCCGCTTCATATTTTTGTCAATCCCCCTTAACCTCATCCAATCGAGGAATGGCACCCATTGTATGTATATTATTTATCAACAAGGAGAACACACAGATGAAAAACAAATTCACAACCGTGGAGATTACAATGATGGCTGTATTTGCAGCAATCTTATGCGTATCTGCATATTTAAGCATCCCAACTCCACTCCCAAATGCAGCTCACATTACATTATTGAACTTTATGATCATGCTCATTGCACTGGTATTTGAAGTCCGCGACTCAACGATCATCGTTGCCTTATGGATGATCCTCGGTGCAGTCGGTGTTCCGGTATTTATCGGCGGCGGCTCCGGTATCGGTTATCTGACAGGAGTATTTGGTGGATATACATTCTCATTTATTATCGTTACTATCTTTGCAGGTCTGACAAAGGGTAAGAAATACAATCGTATCCGTTATACGATCGTTGCTATTTTAACAGCAGCACTTATCGACATCATCGGTATGTTATGGTGGAAATTCAACGGAAACTTAACCTGGAAAGTTGCTTTCCTTTCAGGCTTTGTTGCATTTATTCCACTTGATCTTGTAAAAGCTATCATTGCTGCACAGATTGTTCCATTATTCAAAAAACTTATGCCGGAAGCAAATGCAAATACAGGAGCAAAAGAAGTAACCGAATAATTCTTCAATAATTACTATACGCAAATAAGCAGGAAACTTTTAAAGTTCCTGCTTATTTGCGTTTTTGTATTAATTAATATAACTCTACAGATTCCGATGTAGCAGCCGATGTTCTTTTCCGGCAAGGAAATGATCGTACAACTGACGGACTGCCGGGTTTTCCTCGGAGAAACGGACATTGGAGCTTGCGTCTGCATTGTACATACCTTCCATACGGCTCCGTCTGGTTCTTGGGCCTGCGCCGGATGGCTGACCACCACCCATGATACATCCACGTCTGCACGCCATAACTTCAACGAAATCATAGCTTGCTTCGCCGGATCGGATACGGTCAAGCAACCGTCCTGCATTTGCAAGGCCATGTACAACTGCGATCTTCACTTCTCTGCCATCTAAGTCGATCGTTGCTTCCTTCGTTCCTTCAAATCCCCGGACACCTGTATAACTGATCTCACGGATCGTGTTATAGGATTTGTCCTCCGCAAGACGACGGAGCACCGCTTCCGTTACACCACCTGTCGTTCCGAAGATCTTGCCTGCACCGGAAGCCACGGAAAATGGTGCATCTGCGGATTCATTTTCCAGTTCGGTAAACTGCAGTCCCATCTGCTTGATCATCCGCACAACCTCTGTCGTTGTGATGACATAATCGGTATCCTGTCTGCCATCCGTGAAATTATCCGGTCGGAGGATCTCTCCCTTCTTTGCTGTACAAGGCATGATCGATACAACCATCGTTCTCTTACCATCTTCTTTATCTTTCTCTGCAAAATAATCCTTGATCACTGCCGAGAACATTCCCTGTGGAGAACGGCAGGTTGACAGATTATCTGCAAATTCCGGATATTTTTCTTCACAATATTTGACCCAGCCCGGACAACAGGATGTAAATAATGGCAGCTTCTCATCCGACGCAAGACGCGCCGCAAATTCTTTGGATTCCTCCATAACCGTAAGATCGGCGCCAAAGCTTGTGTCAAATACCATGTCAAAGCCCATGATACGAAGTGCTGATACCAGCTTGCCAAAACAGTTCTCGCCCTTTGGTATACCGAAGTTATCTCCAACTGCCACGCGGACTGCCGGTGCGATCTGTGCGACCACCCGGATGGACGGATCTTCGATTGCATCCCAGATATCGGTTACATTGGTACGGATCGAGATTGCTGCGGTCGGGCAGACAACTGCACATTGTCCGCATCCTACACAGTCTGTCTCTGCAAGCGGCTTGTCAAATGCCGGCTGCACCTTCATTTTCGAACCACGGAATGCAAAATCGATAACACCAAGTCCCTGAATCTCATCGCAGGTACGCACACAGTCACCGCACAGGATACATTTATTTGGATCCCGGACGATAGACGGCGAACTCATATCGATCTTTTCTTCTTTTTTATTATTCAGGAAACGAACCGCATGCACACCAACCTTATAGGCAAGTGACTGGAGCGCACACATGCCATTCTTCTGGCAGGTCGTACAGTCTCTGCAATGAGAGGATAACAACAGCTCGATAATAAGCTTTCTGTACTGCTGCACTTTCTTTGTATTCGTATAGATCACCATGCCCGCTCTCGGTGTCTCGGAGCATGCCGCAAATATTTTTCCTCTGTCATCTTCTACCACGCACATACGACATGCGCCATAGATGGATAATTCTGAATGATAACAGAATGTCGGGATATCGATCCCCGCCTTTCGGATCAGAGACAGAACATTCTTCTCGCCCTCGATCGGCACTTTGATTGAATTGATCGTAATATAATCCATGTTCGTCTCCCTCCTTAATTCTCTGTATATACTGCATGGAACGCACAATTATCGATACATGCACCACACTTGATGCATTTGGCAGTATCAATGACAAATGGTTTCCGGATCTCACCTGTGATCGCACCGACCGGACAGTTTCTCGCACATTTGGAACAGCCCTTACATGCTTCCGGATCGATCTTATAGCGAACCAGTGCTTTACAGTTTCCGGTTCTGCATCGTTTGTCAACCACATGCTCGATGTATTCCTGACGGAAATTCTTCAGCGTACTGAGTACCGGCAGGGCTGCGCTCTTACCAAGTCCACAAAGGGCCGTGTCGGTGATCGCCTGTCCCAATTCCTCTAACAGATCCAGATCCTCTAACGTACCATTTCCGGCAACGATCCGCTCCAGGATCTCAAGCATCCGCTTGGTTCCTTCACGGCATGGAACGCATTTGCCGCAGCTCTCGTTCTGTGTAAAGTTCATAAAGAAACGGGCTACCTCAACCAGACAGGTATTCTCATCCATAACAACCAGACCACCTGAACCGATCATCGCGCCTTTGCTCTTTAATGAATCAAAATCCAGACTGACCTCCAGATCATCCGTCACCAGACAGCCACCGGATGGTCCACCGATCTGAACTGCCTTTAATGGGATGTCATCCTTTAAACCACCGCCGATATCATACACGATCTCACGCAGCTTTGTTCCCATATTTAAAAATA
>OLOW01002097.1_pt1 | contig 13679 bp, 12 predicted proteins | sample 1672801 | NCBI WGS metagenome assembly OLOW01 (sample SAMEA3136725, study PRJEB25190) | human gut metagenome | biome: human gut; feature: human-associated habitat; material: faeces | place: Austria | collected 2013 | reverse complement strand
CCAAGGCGCTGGTCGTCATCGGCATCGGCGGCAGCTATCTCGGCGCGCGCGCCGTGGTCGAGCTTCTGAAAAGCCCGAACTACAACGCTCTGCCCAAGAACACCCCGGACATTTATTTCGCCGGCAACGGCATTTCCTCCGACGCTGTGACGGAGATCCTCGCCATGATCGGCGACCGCGATTTTTCCGTGAACGTCATTTCCAAATCCGGCACGACGACCGAGCCTGCCATCGCGTTCCGCATTTTTAAGGCTGCGCTCGAGAAGAAATACGGCGTGGAGGGTGCAAAGAGCCGCATTTACGCCACGACAGACAAGGCGCGCGGCGCTCTGAAGACGCTTGCGTCCCGTGAGGGCTATGAAAGCTTTGTTGTGCCCGATAATGTCGGCGGCCGCTATTCCGTTCTGACGGCTGTGGGCCTGCTTCCCATCGCCTGCTGCGGCATCGACATTGAAGCGCTCATGCACGGTGCACAGGCCGAGCGTGAGGATACGCTGAAGCGCGGTGTGGAAAGCGCCGCCGTGCAGTACGCCATGAGCCGTCAGGCGCTGTACGCGGACGGCAAAAACATTGAAATCCTGGCGGCCTACGAGCCCTCGTTCCGCTTCATGGCCGAATGGTGGAAGCAGCTTTACGGCGAGTCCGAGGGCAAGGACGGCAAGGGTATTTTCCCGGCCTCCGTTGATCTGACCCCCGATCTGCACTCCATGGGCCAGTATATCCAGGATGGCATCCGCATGCTGCAGGAAACGGTTGTCTTCTTCGACAACTCCAGAACATCTGTTACTGTTCCGTCCGACGAGGAAAATCTGGACGGCCTGAACTATCTGGCGGGCCGCGAGATGAGTTATATCAACGAAAAGGCCATGCAGGCGACCAAGGCCGCGCACATTTCCGGCGGCGTGCCCGTCACCGAGATCCGCCTGCCCGAGATCGGCGCGGAAGCGCTCGGTGCGCTCATCTACTTCTTTGAGTTCGCCTGCGGCGTGTCCGGCTACATGGAGGGCGTCAACCCCTTCAACCAGCCCGGCGTTGAGGCCTATAAGAAGAATATGTTCCACCTGCTCGGCAAGCCCGGCTATTAAGAAACCCAAAACGCCGGAGGATTTCCCTCCGGCGTTTTTTCTATATTAGAGAGGGGGATTGTAATGCAGCTTCCGGATTCGCTTGCCGGGCGGCTGCTCGGGTGGTACGCGGCGGGACACCGCGCGCTGCCGTGGCGGGAGGACCATGAGCCGTATCACGTCTGGCTGTCGGAGATCATGCTTCAGCAGACGCGCGTGGAGGCCGTAAAGGGCTATTACGCGCGCTTTTTATCGGAGCTGCCCGATATCGCCGCGCTTGCAGCCTGCGAAGAAAACCGCCTGACGAAGCTTTGGGAGGGCCTGGGCTATTATTCCCGCGTGCGCAATCTGCAGAAGGCCGCCCGCGTCATTATGACGCAGCACGGCGGCGAGTTCCCGCGGGACTACGCTGCCATCCGGGCGCTGCCCGGCGTGGGGGATTATACGGCGGGCGCGGTCGCGTCCATCTGCTTTGACGTGCCGGAGCCTGCGGTCGACGGGAACGTGCTGCGCGTGCTCTCCCGCGTAACGCAGGACGAAGCACCGGTCACGCGGCCCGCCGTCAAAAAGGCGTATGAAGCCGCGCTGCGGCCAGCTTATGAGAAAAATCCGGGAAAAAGAAGCGAGCTGACGCAATCGCTCATGGAGCTTGGGGCCTGCGTGTGCGTCCCGAACGGCGCGCCGAAGTGCGCTGCCTGTCCGCTGCGGGAGATCTGCTGCGCCGGAGAAAGCGGCGCATGGTCGCGTCTTCCCGTTAAGGAGGCAAAAAAACCCCGCCGCGTTGAGGAGAAGACGGTGTTCTTTCTCCAATGCGGCGGGCAGTATGCCGTGCGCAGGCGGCCGGAGACGGGGCTGCTTGCCGGACTCTGGGAGCTTCCGAATGTGGAAGGAACGCTGAGCGCGCAGCAGGCGCTTGCGCTGCTCGACAGCTGGGGCCTCGTCCCGGAGGAGCTGACGCGCACGCGCGACCGGACGCACATCTTCACGCACATCGAGTGGCATATGCGCTGCTATGACATCCGCGTCTCGGCCCCGGTCGGCAGCTTCACATGGGTCAGCGGCGAACGGTTCCGGCAGGACATCGCGCTTCCCAGCGCCTTCCGCATCTTCTGGCAGCCGGAGGAACCGGCCTGAGCCGTCCGTTCATAAAATGATCCCCCTGCCGCAGTTAGCGGCAGAGGGATTTTTCAGTTTATGCCTTCTGCGGCTCCATTGCGTCTGCGAGGGTGTCGGTGATGGCGGCGCGGAAGAGGCTGCCTGCGTTGTCGTGGACGATGTTCAGGGCGGGGGCCGTATGGTTCAGCTCGATCTTGCTGTCCATGTAGAGATCGAGGTCGAGCATGAACACGCGTTCTTCCGTTGTCTCGCGGGTGCGGTTGTTGACCTTGCGCATCCGATGGTAATTGCACCGATTTTGATCTGTTTCATGTAATCAGTCCTTTTATTTATCCTTGCCGAAAGTCTGGAATACGTTCATTGGTCCGTATAATTCAATCAGATGATCGTATTCTTTCTGATCATAGAAAGAAATGATGCCGTCGCCATAACCTTTGGCAACTTCGACAGCAAATCTTGCAGCGGATTCAACATCTTCAAAATGGCATGCACCTGTAGCGCAGCCGGCGACTGGCTGTTCTGTTGTAATGGCAACACCTACAACAGGGGCATTTGTTGAAGTCGCAGGCTGAAGAATACTGTTCAGATGGTGCAGATCATTGCCGTAAGGGGTGATATCCTGCTGTGCAACAGGGAAAATAGCAGGCAGCTTGCCTGTGACACGTGTCATAACGTCCATCAGGTCATTGCTGACTTCAAGAATATAGCCTTCTTTGATGGTCGGAGAAAGTGCGAAACCGTTTAAATTGATGACACGGTTTCCTTTTGTTGTATCAATAGAAAGAATGGCATCCATATCCGGAAGAACTTCTTTCTCATTGTTTGTTGTCATGTCGATTGGTGAACCCATGAATGGTACAGGAAAATGCTCCTGAGTTGGGGCATCCGGGCAGATATGGGTTGCGATGATGACATCACCTTTCATAATGTCACCTTTGGTGTTCATTTCTGTCAGTTTAAGACCGGCAGCCAGTGCAGCTAATGCACCATCGCCATCAGAAACGAAACCTGTCACTTCGGGTCTTGCACCAAGTCCGCCAAGACGTCCAATGATTCCGAGTGTCGGAGCAGAGCCACCGACAGATTTTCCTTCGCTGCCTTTAATGAGAATTGTTACACAATCTGTGTCGCCTTCATCACCTTTGACATTTTCTACAGTAACTTCTACGTTACCTCTTTCCTTAAAAAGATCTGTGACTGTTGTGCCGTTGGCAGCAGGAGTGTCAAGCAGATCAAACAGTTCGATAACCTGTCTTAATAACATGGTTAATTGCCTCCTTAGATATAAAATGATATATGGCATATTTGCACATTACATTCAGTTTATAGCAAAATGTGATATGGGTCAATAGAATTTGAAAGGAAATCCTCTCTTTTAACAGATTAAAGTGACGAATGAATAAATTTTTTGAATAAAAATGCAAAAGGACTTGCAGAATTGAAAATACAATAGTATAATACGTCTTGTGCAGACAAATGTCCATTGTGGATATATCATTATGGATATATGATGTAAGGAGTTGAAAGCTATGCAGAGTTCAATCGTAAGTGAAGCGAAAGCGATTGAGAACGAGCTGATCGCACATCGCAGACATCTCCATCAGAATCCGGAGCTTGGATTTGATCTTCCGGAGACAACAGCGTATGTGATGCAGCAGTTAAGAGGATATGGATATGAACCAAAGGCGGTCGGGAAAGCAGGTATCAGTGCAGTTGTCGGCCCTGATGGCGGGAAGACTTTTTTGATTCGCGGCGATATGGATGCACTTCCGATGAAGGAAGAGACAGGATTGCCGTTTTCTTCTATCAATGGGAAAATGCATGCCTGCGGACATGATGGTCATATTACAGGCTTGTTAGGAGCAGCTTCTATTTTAAAAGAAATGGAATCTGAACTGACTGTTCGTGTCAAATTAATTTTTCAGCCGTCTGAAGAAAATACAAAAGGTGCAAAGCAGATTATTTCCCAGGGAATATTAGAAGATGTTGATGAAGTGTTTGGCCTGCATCTCTTTTCCGATATAAAAGCAGGAGAGATTTCTGTGGAGCCGGGAGCCAGAATGGCACAGACAGATCGTTTTACTATCACTTTCATCGGAAAAGGTGGTCATGCCGCAAAGCCACATCAATGTGTGGATGCTACCGTTATGGCTGCTGACTTTGTAATGAATGTACAGACAATTGTAGCAAGAGAGCTTGACCCGATTGAGGGAGCGGTTGTGACAGTTGGTTCCTTAAAATCGGGAACGCAGTATAATATTATTTCCGGTAAGGCAGTCTTAGAAGGAACTTGCCGAAGCTACTCTGAAGACGTAGCACAGCACTTACAGGATGCCATTCGAAGAAGAGCAGAAGCAGTAGCAGACAGCTACGGCGGAAACGTAAAGATTGCCTATGAACAGGGCTCTCATCCACCAGTACTTAACGATGCAGCACTTTCCCGCCGAATCGCAGACGAAGCGGAACAGCTATTAGAGAATAGAAAGCTTGTCCATATCGCGCCATTAATGCTTGGAGAAGATTTCTCCTGGTATCAGAAGGAAGTGCCGGGTGTATTTGCCTTCGTAGGCTGTGGCACACCGGGAAGAAAGTGCTATCCAAATCATCATCCGAAGTTTGAAGTTGAAGAATCTGCACTTTCAGATGGGGTGTTGTTGCATTTGGCGGCGGTGGTTTCGGCGATGCATCGGGAGAAGGAAGAGTAGAATGCATAAAATATAAAGAATGCCTTGTTAAGAAAAAAGATTGTAAAATCTCTTGATATCTTTGTAAAGAAAAGTGAAGAAAAATGTTTAAAATGTTGTAAAAAAGTGTTGACAGCTTTCACGCCATATAGTATAATAAACCTCGTTGATGACGTGGGATCTTAGCTCAGCTGGGAGAGCATCTGCCTTACAAGCAGAGGGTCACAGGTTCGAGCCCTGTAGGTCCCATATCTAATTAAATATGGCGGGATAGCTCAGTTGGCTAGAGCACACGGTTCATACCCGTGGTGTCGCTGGTTCAAATCCAGTTCCCGCTACTATGACGAAGACTGCGTGCTTAAGAAATTAGTACGCAGTCTTTTTTACGCAAATTTACTGGTTACTGCTTATATCAAGCAAAGAAATAATAGTATTAAGGAGCAACTTGTGGTAATATAACAGATAATGATATAGAAAAAAGTTGTTGTCTTTCGTTTATATTTTAAAACGTGGCCAATAACAGAAATACGGAGGAAACAAGATGAATAAGAAAAGCGGATATGCGCTCAGAATAGTACTTGGAGGTTATCTTACCTACCTGGGGATCAGAATCTTAAGTGAGATGATCCAGCAGCGTCCTAGCAATATGACACTTATGTCAGTACTGGCAGTTGTATTTATCCTGGTTGGAGTTGCTTATGCAGGGAATGCCATCTGCAAAACGTTTGAAATTGATATCAAAAAGCAGATTGCGAAGATGATAGCAAAGAGAAAAGCGGAGCAGAAACGAAAAGCAGAAGAAGCGGCAGCGGCGAAGGAAATGTCACAGGTAACAGAGAGCGCAACGACAGAAGTATCGGAAGACGAAAAAGTATCAGACAATACAATGCCGACAATGCTTTCAGAAGAAGACAGGAAGAAGCTGGAAGACGCAGTGTCTAAGGCAGATTCCGAGGAAAAAACAATGCAAGACAGCAAGGCTGAAGCTATAGAAAAAACAGCAGATTCAGATTCAACAGAAAACGAAGCAGCGGAAAAAGCAGTATCAGAAGAAAAAGTAGAATCGGTAGAAAAACCGGTGACTACAACAGAATCAGAGGAAACACCGGACGAAGAAATAAAAGCTGAAGGAACACCAGTTGAAGAAACTCCAGCTCAGGAAGAAGAACTGACAGACACAAGAGTGGTAGATATTTTTGCAGAACTGAATGAAGAACCTGTTTCAGAAGATGCTGAAAATGATTTTGAGGAGAAATAATTATGCGTGTAGGTATGGGATATGATGTTCATAAGTTAGTTGAAGGAAGAAAACTGATCCTGGGTGGAGTTGAGATTCCTTACGAGAAAGGTCTCTTAGGACATTCAGATGCGGATGTTATGCTGCATGCCGTAATGGATGCACTGCTTGGAGCAGCAGCACTTGGAGACATTGGCCTTCATTTTCCGGATACAGATCCAAAATATAAGGGCGCATCCAGTATAAAACTGCTCGAGCACGTAGGCGGACTTTTGGAAGAGAATGGATATGTGATCGAGAATATTGATGCAACGATCATTGCGCAGCGTCCAAAGATGCGTCCGCATATTGATCAGATGCGGGAAAACATGGCGAAAGCGCTTAAAATTGACGTTGATCAGATCAATGTAAAGGCTACAACAGAAGAGGGCCTTGGCTTTACCGGAAGCGGCGAAGGAATCTCATCTCAGGCGATCTGTGCGATTGAAAAATTTACGAATTACAGTAGCGTGGATGTGATGGAGAAGCCTGCAGGATGTGGTGGATGCTGTGCGGGAAAATAAGATGAAGATTCGAAAGCTGGATCAATCAGAGCATTGGAAAACAAGGAGCTTGTGGGAACAGGTATTTTCAGAAGACAGTCAGGAATTTGTTGATTATTACTATTATATCAAGACAAAAGACAATACGATTTATGTAATAGAGGAAGACGATGAGATACGTGCGATGCTGCAGCTGAACCCTTATCAGGTAAAGTTACAGGAAAGTGTCGTCCCATCGGATTATATCGTGGGAGTTGCCACGCAGGCAGAATATAGAGGCAGAGGATATATGAGAAATCTTCTGATTCATGCATTACAGGATCAGTATTCGCAGAAGATGCCATTTACCTTCCTGATGCCGGCGGCAGAAGCAATCTATCATCCTTATGATTTCCGATTTGTTTATGAACAGAAACAAATCGAGCTTGATGAAGCATTTTTTTCTGCAAGAAAAGAATATAAAAATGATAAATATAGAAATATATCACAAGAGCGGATTGTAGACCGTGATGCAAGATTTATGGATGCAGGGAAGATGGCGGTATTTGTTGAAGAGAATTTTTCGGATTGCTGGAATGTTATTGCTTTAAGAAATGCACAATATTATCAGACACAGATTCTCGAACAACAGAGCGAGTTTGGCGGGATGCGGCTTGTCTTTGAAGAAGAGAAGCTGGTCTGTATCTATGCATATGCGAAAGAAGAGGGGCTCGAGATCAGGGAACCACTTTATCTGGAAGGGAAAGAAGATCTCTTCTGGGCGTCGGTGGATGGTCTTAGAGAACCGGAAGAAAAGGTTTCGGTTTATGGGCTTAAGGAAGCACCTGACTGGCTAGATGATGAAACGTCTGCATATAAAGAAAAACCGCTTATTATGATCAGGATCGTTCATTTACAGGAACTATTTTCTAAAATGAAAATCCCGTCAGAATGTGAGATCCATTGCTCTTTTGCGGTGATCGATCCGATTCTTCATAAGAACAGCAGGATCTGGAAACTCAGTAGCTCAAAAGGAGAAGAAAGCCTGAGCGTGTCTGAAACGGAAGATTCACAGGGAGTACTTTCCATTGTAGCATTGACGGAAATATTGTTTGGATACAAAACTCCTGAAGAAATACGTGCAGAGGAAAACGTAATTCTTACAGAAGAACTAGAGGAAGAACTGAGGAAACTTCAGAACTTCTGTCCAATATTTTTGAATGAGATTGTCTGAACAGTTATGTAAAACATTAAAATGAAGTTGATCGGCAGAGATAATAGTTGACAAAAAATGATTTTTTGCATAAGATAATAGAGATATTGAAAACAATAAATATTGGCAATAGAATTGAGAAAGACAAAGAACGGGAAGAGTAACAGAGATTTGGACTCATAGAGAGAAGGTGTCACCGGCTGAAAGCACCTTTGAGAGAAGAAACTGTGAAGTGCCCCCGGGAGTCGATCCTGTGAATGGAGTAGCAGGATACGTCAGGCACACGTTACGTGCGTGAAAGTGAAAGAAGTATAACTTCTTTTATTAGAGTGGAACCGCGGATAGAACTTCGTCTCTAGATTGAGACGAAGTTTTTTGTATATTCGAAAAGTGATTGCCTAATATACAAAAAACGTTCCGCTTAGGGTGTTAAGTGCATTCTTGAATCAGAAAGGAATGATAAATATGGGAATGATATCTTATGTCAAACAGGAGATCGAGGTGATCCGAGAGCGAGATCCTGCGATCAAATCAAACATGGAAGTATTTTTGTACCCAAGCTTTAAAGTAATCTTAAGCTACAGAGTGGCGCATAAGCTTTACCTGAAAAAGCATTATTTTTGGGCACGCTGGATTTCTCAGAGAGCAGCGCGTAAGACAGGGATTGAGATCCATCCGGGTGCAACAATTGGAAAGGGACTTTTTATCGATCATGGAACAGGTGTGATCATCGGAGAAACTACGATCATCGGAGATAATGTAACACTGTATCAGGGGGTTACGCTTGGCGGTACCGGAAAAGAACAGGGAAAACGTCATCCAACGTTGAAAGATAATGTTATGGTGAGCGCCGGCGCAAAGATCCTGGGTTCTTTTACAATCGGAGAAAATTCTAAGATCGGAGCTGGTTCTGTAGTGCTTGAAGAGGTTCCACCGAACTGTACAGTTGTCGGTGTGCCGGGACGAATCGTCCGCATGGACAACAAGAAAGTCCCAAGAAGTGATATGGATCAGGTACATTTACCGGACCCGGTACTTACAGATATTCGAGAACTGCAGGAAGAGAATATAAAACTTCACAAACGTTTGGAATCTATGATAAAATATATGCGATGTGTGGAGAAAGAAAATAAGGAGAGTAAGAACGATGAAGATTTATAATACAATGTCAAAAAGAAAAGAAGAGTTTGTTCCTTTAGAGGAAGGAAAAGTAAAGATGTATGTATGCGGTCCGACTGTATATAATTACATCCATATTGGAAATGCAAGACCAATGATCGTGTTTGATACTGTCCGCAGATATTTTGAATACAAGAATTATGATGTGAATTATGTATCTAACTTTACGGATGTCGATGACAAGATCATCAAGAAAGCAAACGAAGAAGGCGTTACAGCAGAAGAAATCTCACAGCGTTATATTGCAGAGTGCAAGAAAGATATGGACGGCATGAATATTGAGCCGGCAACAAAGAATCCGCTTGCAACAGAAGAGATTGATGGTATGATCAGCATGATTGAGACACTGATTGAGAAAGGCTACGCATACGAGAAGAACGGAACTGTATATTACCGTACAAGAAAGTTCAAAGATTATGGTAAATTATCCCATAAGAACCTTGATGATCTTCAGTCAGGCGGACGTGCCCTTCTTGTAAGCGGTGAGGATGAGAAAGAAGATTCTCTGGATTTTGTTCTCTGGAAACCGAAAAAAGAAGGCGAGCCTGCATGGGTTTCCCCATGGGGTGAGGGACGTCCGGGATGGCACATTGAGTGCTCAGAGATGTCCAAGAAATATCTTGGTGAGCAGATCGATATTCATGCAGGTGGGGAAGACCTGATCTTTCCACATCATGAAAATGAAATTGCGCAGAGTGAAGCAGCGAACGGAAAAGAGTTCTCCAGATACTGGATGCATAACGGGTTCCTGAACATTGATAACCGTAAGATGTCCAAGTCTCTTGGAAATTTCTTCACAGTTCGCGAGATCAGTGAGAAGTATGACCTTCAGGTACTTCGTTTCTTCATGTTAAGCGCACATTACAGAAGTCCACTGAATTTCAGCGCTGAATTGATGGAAGCAGCAAAGAGCGGACTTGAGAGAATCATTACAGCAGCTGATCGTCTGAAATTCCTTATGGGAAGCGCGAAGACAGAAGATATGGCAGAGACAGAAGCAGAGAAGTTTGCAAAGTCAGCAGAATATGTTGGAAACTTTGAGAGCGCTATGGATGATGACTTCAATACAGCAGATGCGATTGCTGCAGTATTTGATCTTGTAAAATTCATTAATACGATGACAGACGAAGACAGTTCCAAAGAGTATCTTGAGAATCTGTTTGACCGTCTGGTAAGACTGACAGAAGTACTTGGAATTATTGTTGATAAAGAAGATGAGATTCTTGATTCTGACATTGAAGCATTGATCGCTGAGCGTCAGGCAGCAAGAAAAGAGAAAAACTTTGCAAGAGCAGATGAGATCAGAGATGAGCTTCTTGCGAAAGGTATCGTTCTGAAAGATACAAGAGAAGGAGTACAATGGAAAAGAGCATAACAGCAGGTTTAGAAGAGTATATCCGGACAATTCCCGGTATGAAAGAGATTGATGCAAAGCAGTGTTCCCCACTGGTTCTTGCTTATGTGGGAGACTGTGTTTATGATCTGATCATTAAGACGATGGTGGTCGGCCGTGGAAACAGGCCGGTCCACCGTCTCCATGAAGAGACAAGCCAGTATGTGCAGGCATCAGCACAGTCCTTTATGATGCGTTCCATGCAGGAGCATCTGAATGAGGAAGAACATGGAGTTTACCGGAGAGGAAGAAATGCACGATCTGTGTCTCCGGCAAAGAATCAGTCAATTACAGATTACAGAAGAGCGACAGGTTTTGAGGCATTGATCGGACATTTATATCTGACAGGTCAGTATGAACGACTGACAGAGCTTGTAAGTATCGGACTTGAAAGCATTGAAAAAGAGATAAAGGAAAAAGGAGCAGAACATGCAGGAAAATAGAGAACAGGGAACAGAGACATTTGTAATTGAAGGAAGAAATGCCGTACTGGAAGCATTTCGTTCCGGACGTACGATTGACAAGATTTATGTTCTTGACGGATGTCAGGACGGACCGGTAAGAACAATTGTACGTGAGGCAAAGAAACATGGCTCACTGATCAATTTTGTGACAAAAGAAAGACTTTCCCAGCTCTCAGAGACTGGGAAGCATCAGGGTGTAATCGCGCATGCGGCAGCATATGAATATTCTACGATTGACGATATGCTTAAGCTGGCAGAAGAGAGAGGCGAAGCTCCGTTTCTGATTCTTTTAGACAATATTGAAGATCCGCACAATCTTGGCGCGATCATTCGTACAGCGAACCTTGCAGGTGCACACGGAGTCATTATTCCAAAGAGAAGAGCAGTTGGTCTGACAGCGACAGTTGCGAAGACATCTGCCGGAGCTTTGAATTATACACCGGTCGCAAAGGTGACGAATCTTGTGAAGACAATGGAAGAACTCAAGGAAAAAGGACTCTGGTTTGTATGTGCTGATATGGATGGCGAGCAGATGTATGACCTGAACCTGACAGGACCGATCGGTCTTGTGATCGGAAATGAAGGTGAGGGCGTTGGCCGCCTTGTGAAAGAAAACTGTGATTTCGTTGCAGGAATTCCAATGAAGGGTCAGATTAATTCTCTGAATGCATCTGTGGCAGCAGGTGTTCTTGCTTATGAGATCGTAAGACAGAGGATTTCGCAGAAATAAATATGAGTATTGCTCGAAAAAAGAGTGATAACAGGTGATAATCGGATGAGTAAGTATGACAGAATGACAGATGAGCAGCTTTTATGTGATTACAAAAATGGAAATCAGGAGATTATGGATTACCTGATGGTGAAATATAAATCCATGGTAAGGAAGAAAGCGCGTGCAATGTATCTGTTGGGGGGAGAGAACGAGGATCTGATCCAGGAAGGAATGATCGGTCTGATCAAAGCAGTGCGGGATTTTGATGTAACGCAGAAAACATCATTTTCAAGTTTTGCAGAACTTTGTGTTTCCAGGCAGATGTACTCAGCGATTGAGGCGTCAAACCGAAAAAAGCATCTGCCTTTGAACTCCTATATTTCGCTGTATGAAGACAGTGAACAGGAAGGAGAAGGGAGAAGTCTTCCTTTAATTGACACGATAGAATCATCGAAGGAGAATGATCCGGAAGTTCTTTATTTTGGAAAAGAATATACAGAAGCTTTTGCGGAGCAGCTGAAAGAATTGCTCAGTCCATTAGAAAATCATGTTCTTTATCTGCATTTGATGGGAACCGACTATAGAACAATTGCAGAATTGCTTGGAAAGAGTCCGAAGTCAGTGGACAATGCACTTCAGCGGATCAAGACAAAAGCACAAAAGATTCTGCCGTAAAGGAGAAATACGGATGAAGAAAAAATACAATTACCTTTTGGCACTTGCAGTCTTTCTAGTGATCATGATCTGCTTTAACAAATTCGGATACATCATTTCTTACCTGGCCGCAATTGGCGGGTCTCTGGTTATGGGAAACAATGGAACAATGGTGGTTTATGAGTTCCTGATGAGTCATTTGAATCTGGTATCGGCAATTTTGTACCTTATGGTTCTGCCTATTCCTGCTTTATGGTATTATCTTGCTTTTCAGCTGCGTGAAGGAGGAATCCGTGCAATCCCAGGCAAATGCAGAAGAGTCGGATTGGAAGGATGTGTTTTAATTGTACTGTTTACTTTTGGTATGATACATGTGACCAGCATTATACTGGCAATCGTAGCACAGGTACTTCCGGATGCGATGGATAATTATCAGAATCTGATAGAAAATTCCGGCCTGACAGAATATTCGCTGATGTGGGTTTTCAGTACATTGATTCTTCCACCTCTTGTGGAAGAAATGATTTTCCGGGGTTTGATCCAGAAATATCTTGAACGTGCCGGAATGCATTGGATCCTGGCGAATGTTGTACAGGCGGTTCTGTTTGGAGTGTTCCATCAAAATCTCGTACAGGGAATTTATGCGGCACTTTTGGGGTTTGCACTTGGATTTGTGGCGCATCGCTATAACACCCTGGCGGCATCCATACTGATGCACATGTTCTATAATCTGATGGGAACGCTGATCGTAGATCTTGAGAGCAGATTCCTTCCGGCAATAGTAATGGGAATGATTATCCTGATCAGTATTCCGATGACAGTGAGTGCTGTGACGTTGATTTGTCTGACAACAAATAATAAAAAAACAGAGGTTTGAGAAGATGAGATTTGTAATACAAAGAGTAACAGAGGCATCTGTTACGATTGATGGTGAGATATCCGGAAAGATTGGAAAAGGGTATCTTGTTTTGATTGGAGTAGCAGATACAGACACAAAAGAGATTGCAGACAAAATGATACGAAAAATGATCGGACTTCGTATTTTTGAAGATGAACAGGGAAAAACAAACCTTTCGCTTGCTGATGTGGACGGAGGTCTTCTTCTGGTTTCACAGTTTACGTTATATGCAAACTGTAAGAGAGGAAACAGACCAAGCTTTATTGAAGCAGGAAAACCGGATATGGCGAATGAGATGTATGAATATATCATTGAAAAATGCAGGGAATCAGTGGATGAAGTACAGACCGGAGAGTTTGGAGCTGATATGAAGGTTCAGCTGCTCAATGACGGGCCATTTACCATTTTGCTGGATTCAGATCAGCTTTAACTTGACAATCAAACTCAAGTAGTGTATATTTAATTTTGCGTTCTGCTGGAACGCAATAAGCTGTCTTGGCGCAGTCGGTAGCGCGTCGCCTTGGTAAGGCGGAGGTCGGGGGTT
>OLOW01002095.1_pt1 | contig 13682 bp, 16 predicted proteins | sample 1672801 | NCBI WGS metagenome assembly OLOW01 (sample SAMEA3136725, study PRJEB25190) | human gut metagenome | biome: human gut; feature: human-associated habitat; material: faeces | place: Austria | collected 2013 | reverse complement strand
ACGCCGATATAATATACAAGCGAGTGATTGACGCCGTTTATCAGATTGAGCATATACAGCCTCCGAAATTTTCATTTACAGCATATTATACCATACATTTGCGGATATAGCAAGAGTATCGTCTCAAAAAATGTACTTTGCACAGGCGGAGTATGCGCCGCCTGTAAGGTCTCAATCTTTCAGTGCGGTTACTGGAACGACAAAAACGCCGTCGGGACGAACGTATGCCGCGCTGCTCATGCCGCAGACAACACACAGAACGGACGGTGCCTTGCCGCCTTTTTCCGCAACTGAATCCCGCAATGCAACAAGATTCTGCGCTGCGGTTTCGATTTGTTTTGCACCGAGTTTTATTTCAAATGCGCACCAATCGCCGTTGTCAAGTTCAATGACGGCATCAACTTCCCTGCCCTGATAATCCTGATAATGAAAAAGATTTGCACCGAAAGATTCGGCATATATCTTCAAGTCCCTTTCACAGAGACTTTCAAACATAAAACCGAGTGTTTCAAGATCGTTCAGAAGTCTTTCGGGTGTTGCTTTCAGCAATGCGCAGGCAAGCGCGGGGTCACAAAAATGGTGTTTTACGGACTGTTTCAAGCGAACGGACGACCTTATATTCGAAGAAAACGCAGGTTGGTCGTCAAGCAAAAACACTTTTGCAGGGTGTAACACACTACACCTTGCAGGCAAGGTCGTGTGCCAGACTTTCCCTCTGGACTCCCTTTATGCAGGGCTTGCGCCCTGCTCCCCGCCGCCTGCGGCTGCGGGAAAAGGCGGCGCCGGTGACAGTGCCGCATAGGTTTAGGGGGCATCCCAAAACCACCGTCATCACTGTCACCACCGTCACCGCCCAAAGAACACCCGCCGAAAAAAGAAAGGAGTAAAACGATTATGCCTTACGCAATCCTGCGTTTCCAGAAACGCAAGGCAGGCTCTGTGGCTGCCTGTGAACGCCACAACGAACGGAAGAAAGAGACGTACAAGAGCAATCCCGATATTGATCTGGAATGCTCCAAGCACAACTATCATCTTGTGCCGCCGCCACGCCACACCTACAAAAAAGAGATCAACCGCATGGTGCAGGCGGCAGGCTGCAAGGTGCGCAAAGACAGCGTGATGATGGTGGAAACCATCATTACCGCCTCTCCTGAATTTATGAACAGTTTACCGCCGGAGGAACAGAAAGCCTACTTTGCTATGGCTTTGGACTTTATAGCGGAGCGTGTGGGAAAGAAAAATATCCTCTCTGCTGTGGTGCATATGGACGAGAAAACACCCCATATGCACCTTTGCTTTGTGCCGATCACGCCAGAGGGAAAGCTGTCTGCCAAATACTTTTTAGGCAACCAGAAGTCTTTATCCCAGTGGCAGACCGCCTACCATGAGCGTATGTCCGCACGGTGGAATGAGTTGGAACGGGGGCAGTCCTCGATGATTACGGGGCGAAAGCATATCCCCACATGGCTCTTTAAGTTAGGCGGCAGGCTGGATAAACAGTATGAGGAAATCGTGGCGGCGCTGTCCGATATTAACGCCTTTAACGCAGGGAAGAAACGGGATAAGGCGCTCTCCCTGCTCTCCGCATGGCTGCCGGAGGCGGAAAAGTTTTCACGGGAAATCGGGAAACAGAGCGCCTATATCGACAGCCTCAAAAAGAAAATCGGGCAGGAAAGCGACTATGCGGGGCGGCTGCGTGACGAGAAATACGCAGAGGAATTAAAGGTGCAGAAAGCCAACCAGAAGATATTTGAGCTGCAGCGCACCAATCAGCAGTTGGAACGCCTGCTGAGGAAAATCCCGCTCGAAGTGTTGGAAGAATTGCAGAAATCGAATAGAAACAGGTCAAGAGAAAGGTAGGAAAGCCATTGAAAAAACAGGATTTTACCGTATTGAAGATTGCGGATTTACACCCGTTCCCCGATAACCCGTTCCATCTGGTGGAGGACGAACTGCTGATGGAACTCTCTGAGAGTATCAAGGAGTTTGGTGTGGTAACGCCCATCATAACCCGCCCGAAAGAGGACGGGAACGGGTACGAAGTCATCGCAGGGCAGCGGCGTGTCCGTGCCTCACAGCTTGCAGGGATAGAGACCATCCCTGCTTTTGTTTTGCCCTTAGACCGTGACCGGGCGATCATTACCCTTGTGGACAGCAATATCCAGAGGGAAAATATCCTGCCAAGCGAACGGGCTTTTGCCTACAAGATGAAGTTGGAGGCGATGAAAAGGCAGGGATACCGCACGGATTTAACTTCTGACCAAGTTGGGCAGAAGTTGACTTCCGTGGAGACAGTGGCAAAGCAATCGGGAGACAGCCGCACACAGGTACAGCGATATATCCGCCTGACCGAGTTAATCCCGCCGATTTTGCAGATGGTGGACGAGGGGCAGATTGCCCTTACCCCTGCGGTGGAACTGTCCTTTTTAACACAGGACGAGCAGGAAAACCTGCGGATCACGATGGAGAGCGAGGACGCTACCCCCTCTCTTTCGCAGGCGCAGCGTATGAAAAAGCTGAGCCAGATGGGGCGGCTTGATATGGATACCATCTTCGCGATTATGACTGAGGAAAAGGCAAACCAGAGGGAAACCGTGAAAATCGGTATGGACAAACTGCGGAAATATTTCCCCAGAGGCACAACGCCAAAGCAGATGGAGGATTTTATTCTCCGCTTATTAGAGCGTGAATTGCAGAGAAAACGAAACCGTGACAGCCGATAATCTTCTTTTCTCGGCGGATAACAGACAGAAAGGACAGGTCATTGATGAAAGAAATCCAGTATGAAATCGTAAAGGAAATCGCTGCCCTCTCCACGGGGGACAGCGGCTATACAAAGGAAATCAACCTGATTGCGTGGAACGGGAATGAGCCGAAGTACGACATCCGCAGCTTTTCCCCTGCCCGTGAGAAATGCGGCAAGGGCATTACGCTGACAAAGGCGGAGGCGGAGAAACTCCTTGCGGCTCTGAAAAAGGAACTGAAACAGTGAGATTTTGAAGGGAGGTATGCCTATGGCAAAGACAGCGGTGCGCCCGAAAATCATCGTGCAGGCGGCTTACACGGGCGGCGCAGATATGCGGGAATTGTTTATTTCCCTGCTTGTAAACGAGGTGCGGAGGGGGAAATCCTCTCCCCGCACCTTTGAGATAATCAAACTTCCGCAATATAATGAGGGCAGTACAGATACAAAGGAGGCGAGCTGAATGGCAATGTTAAGGGCGGCTCTGTACTGCCGCTTATCAAAGGACGATATGCTGCAGGGCGACAGCGAGAGTATCAAAACGCAGAAAGCCATGCTGACGCAGTACGCAAAGGAACAAGGCTTTCTGGTGGTGGAAATCTATGTGGACGATGGGTATAGCGGCTTGAATTTTGACCGTCCGAGCTTTAACCGTATGCTTGATGACATCGAGGCGGGCAAGATTGATGTGGTCATTACGAAAGACTTATCCCGTCTGGGGCGTGACCATCTGAAGGTCGGACACTTCACGGAGATTTACTTCCCGATGAAGAATGTACGGTATATCGCAGTCAATGACGGTGTGGACACCGCCAACAAGAACAACGATATAGCGGCTCTGAAAAATGTGATGAACGAGTTTTACAGCCGGGATAATTCCCGCAAAATCCGTTCCTCAATACGAGCGAGGGCAAAGGCGGGGCTGTACCGTTCTTCCTTTAACCCCATCGGCTACCGCAAATCCCCCGATAACCACAACAGGCTGATCGTGGACGAGGAAACAGCGTGGATTGTGAAACGGATCTTCGAGTTTGCCAACGCAGGCATGGGAACGCACAAAATCGCTGCTGTGTTCCGTGAGGAACAAGTACCCTGCCCGTCATGGTGGCTGCACAGCCGGGGCGAAAAGGACTACTCCAAACGGTTTGAAAATCCAGAGAACAAGTATGAATGGTCGCACACTGTCATACGCAATATCATCTCCAACCTCCTTTATCTGGGGCATTGCGTGATGTGCAAGACCGAGAGTATCTTCAAGGTCAACGCCTCAAAGAAAGTACCAAAAGAGGACTGGATTACCGTGGAGAACACCCATGAGCCGCTTGTGACGCAGGAGGTTTTTGACGGGGCAAACGAGAAGATTTTGAGCCGCAGGCGGGATACCGCCGATAACTTTGTCTCTCCCTTTGCGGGGCTTGTGAAGTGCGGCACTTGCGGAAAGGCGTTAGGATTACGCTTTTGGGGCAGGGAAAAACACCGTATCTATATATGTACCACTTACGCTCACAACACCAAAGCCTGCACAGACCACCGTATTTTCTATGAGGATTTATACAAGGCGGTGCTTGCGGATATTCAGTACCACGCCCGCCTTGCCTATGAGGACAGGGAGAAAGCGGTGGCTCTGGCAGTGAAGATGAACGCCAGAGCGGACGGGAGCAAGGGGAAAAACAACGCCGACAGGCTGAAAGCGGCAAAGAAACGGTATGAGGAAGTGACAAGGCTGTTTGACCGTCTGTATGAGGACAGCGTATCGGGGCGTATCTCCCATGACAATTTTAACCGTCTGATGGATAAGTACCAGACCGAGCAGGAACAGCTTTTAGGACAGATACAGGCGTTAGAAACCGCCATGCAGGAGGTTAAGGACAATCAGCAGAACGCTGTCAGATGGGCGGAGCTGATGGCGCAGTATGTGGGGATACAGGAGTTGACTGCGGAAAACCTCAATCTCCTTGTGGAGAGGATTGAGGTCTATGACCGCACGGAAACCAATGCCGGGGCAGAACAGATGATTAAAATCTGTTACCGCTTCGGCGGCTACATAGGGGAACGGGTATTTTCCGCAAAGGTGCTGAAACACCCTTGCAGGAAAAACGCCTGCCCTCTCAAAGAAAGGAAAGGCTATGGGAAAATATCACTTATATCTTAGCGAGGAAGAAAGGCAGCTTGTTCTCCACGCTCTGATTGATTTTCGCAACAAGCTGATTGCAGCAGGCAGATATACGGACCGTGTGGACGAACTGCTGATAAAGGTCATGTACGCAAAAGTGAAGAAAGTAAAAATACGGGAACGGAGGAAATGAAAATGGTAAAATCAATCTTTGAACAGATGTGCGGCACTTATGAACAGCAGGGGGATTATCTTCTCCCCTGCCTTACCGTGCCAGACGAAAAAGAACAGCCGATAGGCGTATGGGGGCAGCGGCACTTGCGGTATCTGAAAGAATACCGCAGAGCCGCCTACATAACCCTGCTCACAAGCGGCAGGCTGAACGCTTACCTTGCCGACATCGACAGGCAGGCGCAGGAGCGCATGGAAAGGCTCACAGAGCAGATGAAACGGGCGCAGGGTATCACAGAACAGCTAAAGGCGGAAAGTGCTTTAGAATTGGTGCAGAGAATGAATAACATACGGGCGTGTGCGAGGGAGATTGTGGAGAGGGAAATCATATTTGCATAAAAGGTAATTTTTACCGCATTTTCTGCTCACCCAAAATTAAAATTTTAGAAATTGAAAATGAAGAAACCTCATGATATAATTTTAAGTTAAACGAGCTTTACGAAAAAAATTGAAAACATATTTTAAAAACTTGCAGATCGTAGAAATCGTTTATCCTAACTATAACAACTGTCATTACTACACTCTATTGAATGTGGTATTGCGAAGATATGAGGTGTAATTTTGAATACTCTTGGTGAAAAACTAAAGGCTGCCAGAATAGAAAAGAAGCTATCACAAATTGAAGTGGCAGAGAAACTATTGGTATCAAGACAGACAATTTCCAAATGGGAAAACAATGTATGCTTGCCGGACTTAGATAATTTTCAAAAAATCTGTGAGTTATATGGATTTAGTTCAAGTGAAGTTTTAAACGGAGAATCTGAATCAACAATCTCGGAGAAGCACCACGTATTTACCCGTAGGCAAGGAAAATCGCTCTCCATCCCACGCCGTATAGTCATCCGTTTCCTTAACAACACCTCCTTGATCATTCAAGATTTGTACCGCCAACTGTTTGGGATTATAAACAACCTCCTCACTTCCCGCTTTGGTGGCTGTGGAATTATTGGTCGTTATATCCATACTTAAATAACCGGTATTTTTCATGGATGTATCATCCTCGGCCTGGCAAGCGACCAAACCTAATACCAACACAAAAAATAAAAGTGTATATATTGTCTTCATATTATTCAGCCACTTTTACACTTAATTTATCTTTTACGACTTTACCATCATTATCTTCCACCGTAATATTAAATACGTGTCCTTCTGGATCTGTTGTAACACCTCCACCAGTACTTGGATCTAGCAACAAACTAAAAAAGGCATGTACCGGAAATTCATAGCTCTTTTCTCCACCAACAGGTAAAGTTACACCCATTGACGTCAACGTCTCTCCTAAAGCTTCATTTCCTATCAATTTAAACTCTTCACCAAATAGATCTTTAACTATTGACGCAAAAAGCTCATTTCCTCCCTTTATCGCGACAGTGATATTTTTCAAGCCGGCAGGAGTTGATATAATAACATTTGCATTTTTTTGTTCATCAGCGGGCAACGTATAAAGAGCTTGCGGTATCGTGATTGTCGGATCATCACCCGTCACCGGTGGTGTCGGAGGTTCAGGATTCTCTTCGCCACTATCACCTTCCACTTCTATATCAATATTCTCATTTGTCTCTTGGTTAAAACCGTTAACCGTGATGGTGATACCGGTTTTATTGAGATCCACTTCTTTTCCGGGAGCCAACGAGATCGCCAAACCATCTCCTCCTACAAAATAGGGGCTGTCGCTTTCTACAAAATCAGCACTTTCCTTCTTCGTTAATGTCTGATTTATAATAACTTCTTCACTCGTTTCCTTCACTATAGCTGTTCCCGACACATAAATCTTATCTGTCTCAGCAGCCATTTTCCAATAAATCGGAGTTGGGTTTGGATTTTCTTGCGTATAAATATCTGAATGACCGCACTTGTCATCCACCGTAATAGACCATTTGCTATAATAGTTTATAAACTCGGAGGTAAAATCCATCGCAATTTTGACATTCTGGATCTTACATTTCACCGTAGCGGTTTTTTCCACACTAGGCATTATCTCTGCTTTTTCTACACCTCCATAATAAGGATCGTACATCTTTTCGGCAAACTCTCCCGGCGAATGCGTACTTCCGGTACTGAACTGATGGGCAAGAAACTGGGTATCCACGCTTATGGTAACGTGGGGCGCAACGTAGCCCGTATTGCCAAAGGCTTCGGTATGGAGATTTATGCGTTCGACGCTTTCTGCCCGAAAGAAGTAATCGAGAAGGATGGAGTGAAGGCTGTGGGTTCTGCTGAAGAGCTTTATTCTACTTGCGATGTCGTTTCCCTGCATATTCCTGCAACTGCCGAAACGAAGAATTCCATCAATTATGCATTGGTGAACAAAATGCCGAAAGGTGGCCTGCTGGTAAACACAGCCCGTAAGGAAGTCATCAATGAAGCAGAGCTTATCCAGCTGATGGAAGAGCGCACCGACTTGAAATACATGACCGACATTATGCCTGCTGCCAATGAAACATTTGCAGCCAAGTTTGCCGGACGTTATTTCTCTACACCGAAAAAGATGGGTGCCCAGACTGCCGAAGCCAATATCAACGCAGGTATTGCCGCTGCCAAGCAGATTGTAGGCTTCCTGAAAGACGGTTGCGAGAAGTTCCGCGTAAACAAGTAATATTTTTAGTAGGCGCGGATTACGCGGATTTCACGGAGTTTTTATTTTCCGTACAGTTCCGTGTAATCTGCGCCTAAGTATTCCATTAAAACATCTAATTACCATGGCAATCATTAAACCTTTCAAAGGAGTCCGTCCTCCCCAAGACTTAGTAGAACAAGTAGCTTCCCGCCCGTATGATGTACTCAATTCAGAGGAAGCCCGCATAGAAGCGGAAGGTAATGAAAAATCCCTATATCATATTATCAAGCCGGAAATAGATTTTCCCGTCGGTACGGATGAGCATGACGAACGTGTTTATCAGAAAGCTGCAGAGAACTTCCGTATGTTCCAGGAGAAAGGCTGGCTGGTGCAGGACGATAAAGAAAACTATTACGTCTATGCCCAGACCATGAACGGCAAGACACAGTACGGTCTTGTTGTCGGTGCCTATGTTCCCGATTATATGAATGGTGTTATTAAGAAACACGAACTTACCCGTCGCGACAAGGAGGAAGACCGTATGAAGCATGTTCGTGTGAACAATGCGAATATCGAACCCGTATTCTTTGCTTATCCCGATAATGATAAACTGGATGTTATCATCAAGAAATATACTTTGGAAAAGCCCGTCTATGACTTTATCGCTCCGGGTGACGGTTTCGGACATACTTTTTGGATTATTGACCAGAGCGAAGACATTGCGGCTATCACCGCCGAATTTGCTAAAATGCCAGCTCTTTATATTGCCGACGGACATCATCGTTCTGCTGCCGCTGCATTGGTAGGTGCTGAAAAGGCAAAGCAGAATCCGAACCATAAGGGAGATGAAGAATATAACTATTTCATGGCAGTTTGTTTCCCTGCCAATCAGTTGACTATCATTGACTACAACCGTGTGGTAAAAGACCTCAATGGATTAACTCCCGAACAATTCCTTGGCGCCTTAAACAAGAACTTCATTGTTGAGGAAAAGGGGGCGGATATTTACAAACCTTCCGGTTTGCATAATTTCTCTCTTTATCTTGGAGGAAAATGGTATAGTTTGACTGCTAAAGCAGGTACATACAATGATAACGATCCGATCGGTGTGCTTGATGTGACTATATCCTCCAACTTGATTTTGGATGAAATCTTAGGCATCAAAGATTTACGCTCCGACAAACGTATCGACTTTGTAGGAGGTATCCGTGGTTTGGGAGAACTCAAGAAACGTGTAGACAGTGGTGAGATGAAAGTGGCATTAGCTCTTTATCCCGTGTCTATGAAGCAATTAATGGATATTGCCGATACAGGTAACATCATGCCTCCAAAGACAACTTGGTTCGAACCGAAACTTCGTTCGGGACTGGTTATCCATAAATTGGAATAAGACAAGTATCATTTTATAAAATAGAGCGGTCGATTTGTTACAATCATACGGTAGATTATAACGGATCGACCGCTTCTTTATAAAGAATCAACCGTTCGTTTGTAGTAAAACGACCGCTTGTTTGTATCATCCCGAACGTATCTCGTCAATTGTCTGATCGCTTAATATTTCCAAACGATAAATTGAAATTTCCGTGTAAACCCGTATCTTTGCAACATGACTGCTGAAGATACTTACAAAACCATTGCCGAACCTTCCGAAGGTATTTATACAGAAAAGCGGAGCAAGTTTATTGCTATCGCCCTGCCTGTGCGTACTCTCGATGAGATAAAAGCTCATCTTGAAACGTATCAGAAGAAGTATTATGATGCACGGCACGTATGCTATGCCTATATGCTGGGAGCCGCTCGCAAAGATTTCCGTGCCAATGATAATGGAGAGCCTTCCGGAACGGCGGGCAAGCCTATTCTCGGACAGATAAACTCCAATGAACTGACAGACATCCTGATTATCGTAGTCCGTTACTTCGGAGGAATCAAGTTGGGGACAAGCGGACTGATTGTTGCCTATAAAGCTGCTGCTGCCGAAGCAATAGCTGCTGCTACGGTCATCGAGAAAACGGTGGACGAGGAAGTGACAATCATGTTTGAGTATCCTTTTATGAATGATGTGATGCGTATTGTCAAGGAAGAAGAACCGGAGATTCTTCGGCAGTCGTATGATATGGATTGCAGTATGACATTGCGCATCCGTTCTTCCATGATGCCGAAACTGCGTGCACGGCTGGAGAAAGTGGAAACGGCACGGATTCTTGAGGAAGACTGATTGAAACATTTACCTATCACTTCTCCCTACGGAGACTCCTCCTTCCCGAAGGAGGAGAATTTTGATAGAGATTGTTGGTGGAAGTGAGATAGAATATAAATAAGAAAAATATGTTTATGAGGAACAGATATAATATACTTTTCAGCTTGTTTTGGGCTTCTCTTGTGTTGGTTGGCATTGAAACACAGGCACAGGAGAACTTGAAATTTGCTCCAAACGACATACCTGTTCCCTGGTATTCGCAGAAAATCACAGGTTGTCCCTATACACACTGTTCGCTTGCATCCTCATTAATGGTATTCGATTATTTCAAAGGCATGACAGCAGACGCGCAACGAACCTCTTCGGATGCGGAAAAGAAACTGATTGAATATCAGAGGAACTATTTTTTTAAGAAACGCGCTCCCTTCCGTCGTCGTACATCGATAGGGCAGGGAGGATATTATTCTTTCGAAATAGATTCATTGACCCGTTATTATGAGAATATGATAAGTGCGGAACATTTCCAACAGAAAGATTACCGGATACTGAAAGATTATATCGACCGTGGGATTCCCGTGTTGATAAACGTAAGGTATACAGGAGCAACTCGTGGACTTCGTCCCGGACCACGAGGACATTGGATTGTATTGCGTGGCATTGATGATAAATATGTGTGGGTGAATGACCCCGGCCGTTCGCCGGAGATGAGGAGTAAAGGCGAGAATATTCGCTATCCGATTAAGAAACAAGTCGGCAATCCTTCTTATTTTGACGGATGCTGGACAGGCAGATATATTGTGGTTACTCCGAGAGAATGGATACGTAATCCTCTTGAATCAGTAAATAAGAAACATAAGATATATGGCATTTGAAGCAACAAAAAAAGAATGGTGCGAACTTTATACTTTCTTCCGCCTGTTGGCAGACGGAAAAGTTGTATTAGGCACGGCAGAAGCGAAAATAGGAGAAATGTCCTGGCCTATTGCAGTGATTCAACGGGAAGAACATGACGGAACGCGCCGGTATTATATTGAAGAAGAATCAGTCCGTATTGAGGGAGAAACGGGTGTTAAGTCCATGCCGCGTGAAGATTTCGGTATTGTTGCCGATCTGATTTTGCAGGCAGTGAAATCCTCCTCGGAAAATGATGTCACCTCGCCGGAGGGAGTGGAAGAATTTTTGGACGAAGCCGGTATCTTCGATTTGGAAGCAAAAACAGAAGATCGTACAGATTTCTCGGTTGCCTTTTGGCATCCGGAAGCTCCGGTAAGAGGTTTCAATGTACGTTCGCGGTTGAGTGCCATGAATCCGTTATTGGACGGAGGGCGTGCGGCAAATCTTAAACTGGAGCAGAGTGGAATCAAGTTTGCTACTCCTACGGTGAATAAGATTAATGCATTGCCCGAATCCCCCAACGAAGTATCCGAGCGAATGATGCTGATAGAGCGTTTGGGTGGTGTGCTCAAATATTCGGATGTAGCCGACCGTGTGTTCCGCAGTAATCTTCTGATGATTGATTTACATTTTCCGCGTGTACTGACAGAGATGATTCGTATTATGCATTTGGACGGCATCTCCCGAATCAGTGAATTGACGGAAGTAATCAAGCAGATGAATCCTCTGAAGATAAAAGATGAGTTGATAAACAAACATTGTTTCTATGAGTTTAAAATAAAGCAATTCTTAATGGCTCTGGCCTTGGGGATGCGTCCGGCAAAGATATACAATGGTCAGGATTCGGCTGTTGAAGGCATTTTGCTGGTAGGTGGAAACGGGGAAGTACTTTGTTATCATAAATCGGAGAAGCAGGTCATGGAAGACTTCCTGTTCCGAAATACTCGTTTGGAAAAGGGCTCTTTGGATAAAGATAAATATGGCTTTTTGGAGAAAGAGAACGGAGTTTATTATTTCAAGCTGAATGCAAAGATTGGTTTGGTTAAACGGTAAATAAATTATAGTATGAAGACAAATGAAATTTTAGAGAATATCAAAGCACGTCGAAGTGTACGGGCTTACACCGGTCAGCAGGTCTCGGAAGAGGATTTGCAGGCTGTTCTGGAGGCTGCTACTTATGCGCCGAGCGGGATGCATCTGGAGACATGGCATTTCACTGCCATTCAGAATGCCGATAAACTGACCGAATTGAATGAACGTATCAAGGGCCCCAGCGAGAGCCGAGTCGCCGCTGGGGTGTTTATTACTGTCTCCGTGGGGGTTTAGCTCAGCTGGGAGAGCGCGGGCTTTGCAAGCCTGAGGTCAGGGGTTCGATCCCCCTATTCTCCACCATCAACTCAGTCGCCGGTCGAACAATCGATTGGCGATTTTTTTATTTCAGCTCGGTGGTGATTGAGCCCCGTGAGGGTTGGACAACCCTGCGGGCTTTGCTGCAACTCAAATCGCAATTGACGGTGACCGACCGATATATGCTTCTTACAAGGGGCTTTCATGTTATCTCCTTCTCGCGTTGTACAATGAAGCGTCATGATTGAAGGAGGAAGATGAACCGCAACGAGGCACTGCGCCTGCTGGGGCTTTCTGCGGACGCCACGTCCGAGGAAGTGAAGGCGGCATACCGCGAGACGGCTCAGATTCTGCATCCGGATCGGTTTGCTTCGAACAAGAAGCTCCAGGAGCGGGCCACCGAGCAATTCAAAAACCTTCAGGAAGCATATGAGGTGTTGACAAGCGGGAAGGGGTCCTCCGCGCGTGCTCGTGGAACGGTTGCCTCTTCTGCCGAGGAAGCGGAAATCAACGCTCGCCTTGCGGGCATCTCCGCCGCTCGCAAACAGCTGCTCACGCAGCGTGACGTCGCTCTCGATGAGCGCCGCAGCGGTTTTGCGATGGCGGGCATCGGCGCTTTGGTGGCACTCGCGTTCGGGCGCAAGCTCGGCGTGCTCGCCGTTGTCGCGAGCATCGGCGTGGCGTGCGCGGTGTGGGGTATCGTGAAAGTGGTGAGCGCGCAGAAAACCGCGAGCATCCTCAACGATCACCTCGACGAGCTCGCCGCTGAGAAGAAGCAGCTCCTCGCGCGTCTTGACGAGATAGGGTAAGGAAGAAGATGCGTCTTCCCTTCGGGGGTTTCACGTGAAACAGTCGAAGAGAAGACGCAAACAAGCAGGTAGATTGTAGAAAAAGGAACACAGGTGAAACAAGAGAACATTCGCAACATCGCCATCATCGCTCACGTCGACCACGGCAAGACGACCCTCGTCGACAAGCTTCTGCGCGCGACCGATGCCTTTCGCGAGAATCAGAAGGTCGAGGAGCGCGTGCTCGACTCCAACGACCAGGAGCGTGAGCGCGGCATCACCATTCTGGCGAAGAACATCTCCATCGAGTACAAGGGCGTGAAGATCAACGTCATCGACACGCCGGGCCATGCCGACTTCGGCGGCGAGGTCGAGCGCGTCCTCAAGATGGCTGACGGCACTCTGCTTCTCGTCGACGCGTTTGAGGGTCCCATGCCCCAGACGCGCTTCGTGCTGCGTCACGCTATCCAGGCGGGTCTTTCGATCATGATCGTTGTGAACAAGATCGACCGCCCCGGCGCCGACCCCGAGAAGGCGTACAACGACTGCCTCGATTTGATGGCCGACCTCGGCGCGAACGACGAGCAGCTCGAGTTCGCCATGGAGCATGTGGTGTACGCGAGCGCCATGAACGGCTTCGCCCGCCTTGACCCCGCCGACGACGACGACAACATGTATCCGCTGCTCGACATGATCCTCGACGACATGCCCGCGCCCGAGGTTGACCCCGACGGTCCGCTCGCTATGCAGTGCGTGACGATCGATCACTCCGAATATTAATCATCCTTTCGGCATTTGACTTTCGGCATTTG
>OLOW01002092.1_pt1 | contig 13694 bp, 12 predicted proteins | sample 1672801 | NCBI WGS metagenome assembly OLOW01 (sample SAMEA3136725, study PRJEB25190) | human gut metagenome | biome: human gut; feature: human-associated habitat; material: faeces | place: Austria | collected 2013 | reverse complement strand
GGCCATGTCACGGCGGACGAGCGCTTTTCCAAGCTGGCTTTCTATGTCCGTCCCAATAAAAATGATAATGATTTCTGGTGGACGCATATTTCTGTCTGCAGGCCGGTGTTTCCGTTCCTTTATTATAACAAAGAGGCTTATGAGGATGCGCATGAATGGTATTACTGTGTACATGTTGATTCGGCAAATGGCGTGTCCGGCATTAATCACACGGAGCCCGTGCAGGTGCAGCCTGCGGATGAATACCCGGACTGGGTCATGGAGGCGTTTCAGGCGCTGAGGGAGACTGGGATCAATCGTGGTACCCCGGAACGGATCGGTTTGAGTGGATCCTGATTTGAAGTGAAGCAGTCAGCGGCCCCGGCTTTCCATTTGGGAAGCCGGTATGATTTTTGCCGAGCTTTCTTATAAGAGTTCTTATCTCGATTATCTGCTTAGGGTCAAGACCTACTGTAGGCTCGTCCAGGATAAGAACCTTTGGGTTGCCGATAAGAGCCTGAGCAAGACCTACTCTCTGTCTATAACCTTTTGACAGGTTCTTGATTATTCTGTTATAAACATGGTCTATCTTTACAAGTCCGCATATATCTTTAAGATGCGACACCTTTGGAAGCTTACACTTTTTAAGGTCATAGACAAAATAGAGATATTCTTTTACGGTCATATCCATATAAAGGGGCGGAAGCTCAGGGAGATAGCCTATCTGCTTTTTAGCCTTGATAGGGTCTTCAAGGATATCTACGCCGTCTATAAGGGCTTTGCCGTCTGTACAGGATATGTAGCCTGTAAGGATATTCATGGTGGTGGATTTTCCCGCTCCGTTAGGACCGAGGAAGCCGAGAACTTCGCCGTCCTCAGCTTTAAAAGAGATATTATCGACAGCCTTTTTGTCGCCGTATCTCTTGGTAAGGTTTATAACCTCTATCATTTTATTTCCTCCTCTTAGGAAAAGCATTCATAAGTCTTTACAATTTTATAATACTTATGTGACAGGGGAGTGATAGCTGTACGAAATACAGAGCATTTTAAGTAAATTTAAAGTAGCAAATACTCAAAATGCTCCGCTGTTGAATTATTTATCTGTTTAAAAGCGATGTATCTATGTAATTTGTAGGGGAGCGGTGCAATTTCTGCTTTGCAGAGATCCGACATCCCACTTGTTTGGAAATTATTTCGCCCCTACACATGTTCAACATTTTCGTAGTTTTTATTATGACAGCTTCTCAATGCCCTTTCTTATTCTTGCAAGAGTATCCTCCTTGCCGATGAGATACGATATCTCAACACCGCCGCCCGGAGTGAACGCCTTACCTGAAACTGCAACTCTAAGAGGCCACAGAACGATACCGTTCTTTACGCCAAGCTTGCCGATAAGGTCAAAGAGTGCGTCATGGATATTTTCCTCTGTCCAATCCTCAACGCCCTCGAGTACAGGGAGAACTGCTTTGAGAGATTCAAGAGAATTTTCAGGGTTCGTTTTCATCTTCTTATGTGTATAGAGAGCTATATCATACTCAGGGAGAGCGTCGATAAAGTCTACCATTTCAGGTATCTCTGTGAAAAGCTCTGTTCTTGCCTGCAAGAGCTTTGCTATCTCGTTAAGGTCAACGTCCTCTCTATGAACGGACTGCTTGATATAAGGTATAGCATACTCAGCAAACTTCTCAGGGGTCATAGCCTTTATATACTTGCCGTTGATAGCTTTAAGCTTAGCAGGGTCAAAGATAGCAGGTGACTTTGAAAGTCCGTGGATATCGAACTCCTTAACAAGCTCTTCAAGTGAGAATATTTCGTTCTCGCCCTTTGGCGCCCAGCCAAGCAGAGCGATATAGTTTATAACGGCTTCTTTAAGATAGCCCTTTTTCATAAGATCCTCATAGGAAGCGTCGCCGTCTCTCTTTGAGAGCTTATGCTGCTTATCTTTCATGATATGCTCAACATGGATATAGGTTGGTATCTCCCAGCCGAAAGCCTTATAGAGCAGGTTATACTTAGGTGCAGACGCAAGGTACTCGTTACCTCTTACAACGTGGGTGATACCCATAAGGTGGTCGTCAACAACGTTTGCAAAGTTATAGGTAGGCATACCGTCTGTCTTTATAAGTATCTGGTCGTCGAGGGTAGAGCAGTCAACAGTGATATCGCCGTAAAGCTCGTCATGGAAAGTAACTTCGCCCTCTGTAGGTATTTTCTGTCTGATAACATAAGGAACACCTGCGTCAAGCTTTTCCTTTATCTCTTCAGGTGAGAGGTTACGGCAATGTCTGTCATACATTGGAGCGATACCGCTTGCTTCCTGAATGGCTCTTACTTCCTCAAGTCTTTCCTTGTCGCAGAAGCAATAATAAGCCTCGCCCTTTTCAACGAGTTCCTCGGCATATTTCTTGAACATACCCATTCTCTGTGACTGGATATACGGACCTACAGGTCCGCCGATATCAGGGCCTTCGTCCCAATTAAGACCAACGTCTTTAAGTGTTTTATAGATGACCTCAACAGCACCGTCAACATAACGCTCCTGGTCTGTATCCTCGATACGGAGAATAAAGTCTCCTCCGTTCTGCTTTGCAATAAGATAGGTAAAGAGTGCTGTTCTCAGGTTACCTATGTGCATATAACCTGTTGGTGAAGGTGCAAATCTTGTTCTTACCTTGTTCATTTATATCTTCCTTTCAAAATTAGAGTCTTATTTCATATCCTGCTCATCAAATGCAATTTTTACATATTTCGCAGGATTATTTGCAATATACTGCCTTATTTCTGCGTGTTGCTTTCTGTTTTTGATTATCGTATCATAAAAAGATTTTTGCCATATGGAATAACCTAGTACTTTTGTGACAGCCTCTTTGAAATGTTTTATGACCCTTGAAAGTGTCGGTGTTTCACTTGTAGGGGCGAACAGTGTTCGCCCGTTTTTCGGCTGTTTTTCAATTTTGATTATAATATGCACATGGTCAGGCATGATACAAGACATCTCTACAAAAACGTCGGGATAGTGCTCAGATATCTCTGTGAGTTTTCTCTTTACAAGTTTTCCTGTATCAGAAAGTTTTGGGTGCAGAATTTCATTTGCAGTCAGCGGGCGAACACTGTTCGCCCCTACATTCTCCCACAGGACTTGGTATTTTTCAGTAACACATATCGTCACAAAATACAAGCCGTTCGCAGAATAATCATAACCCTCAAGACGTATTTTCTTTCGTCTTGGCAAATCTTCACTTGTCATATTTTATTTTCCTCAAAATATCTGACCGCCTGCTCTTTGTTTTTTGCTATCTCCTCACGGAGGCTGTCAAAGCTGTCAAACATTTTTTCGGGGCGGAGAAATTCATGCAGTTCAAGTTTTAGCTTTCTGCCGTAAAGATCCCCATGATAATCCATGATGAAGGTTTCTGCAAGGGGAGCTGTTTCAACATGGACGGTAGGCTTTACGCCTATATTTGTCACGCCTGCATACTTATTTCCGTCTATTTCAACAGCGGAGCAATAAACGCCGAATTTCGGCATTACCCTGCCCTTTGGTATCTGCTGATTTATCGTGGGGAAATCCCACGTTCTGCCACGTTGAAAGCCGTGTTCCACTTCAAGGCAGAATCCAAAATGATAACCCAGCATTTCATTTGCTTTGGCTATCTCGCCCTCACGGACGCATCGTCTTATCTCAGTGGAACTTATGACCTCACCGCCCATGAGCAGTGGACTTACTATTTCCACATCTATATCATATTTTTCACCGAGCCTTTTAAGGTCAACAGCCTTGCCCTGTGCGCCTTTGCCGAATGTAAAATCGTTTCCGCACACTGCGCCGCTGCAATTGAGCCTTTCTTTCAGCACCTTTTTCACAAAATCCTCCGGCTCCATGCCTTTGAACTCTGCAAAATCAGGTGAGAAAAGCACTTCGACCCCAAGCTCTGCCATTTTTTTATGCTTTTCCTCGTCGCTCATAAGCATTTCTATCCTGCCGTCATGACCTTTTGAGGTCACTGTGTCGGTCTTGAAACAGAAAACTGCCGAATGTCCGCCAAGGCTCTGAGCCTTTTTCACAGCCGTTGTTATTATGAGCTGATGTCCTCTGTGGACTCCGTCAAAAAGTCCAAGAGCGCAAACTGTTCTTTTTTCGGGGATAAACCCGCTGTTTGTTATATCCGTCAAAATATCCCTCCGAATAAAACAAATTATCAGAAATTTTTGAAGCTTCTGAAGCTGCCCTCATGAAAAGTGCCGATACCCAGGAAGCTGTTATCACTGCCGTAGACACGGTAGTGCTTGTCCTCTGACAGATCTTTTATCCCTGTCTGCTCAGGTCTGAGCTTTACTCCGTTTCTATAAAGCTTTGTTTCCCACTGTCCAAGGGTAGTTTTTTCGTAGCTTACAAAGGCTCTGTCAAGTGGGATAAGCATTTGTGACAGCTTGTCCTGCTCACAAATTTCGGCTATCTCCTCTATGGTATAGCAATCCTTTATATCGACGCCCCCTGAATAGGAACGCTCAAGAGAAGTCATCATTCCGCCGCAGCCAAGCTTTTCACCTATAACGCTGATAACGGAGCGTATATAAGTACCTTTTTCGCAATCAACTTTCATTACGCCCCTGCGTGAAGCTTCGTCATATTCTATTATATCAATGCTGTCGATATGGACAGCTCTCGGCTCACGCTCTATTTCTTTGCCTGCTCTTGCAAGCTCATAGAGCTTTTTGCCGTTCACTTTTATTGCAGAATACATAGGCGGCACCTGCATGATATCGCCTACAAAACTGCTTTTTGCACATTCAAGGTCGGCTCTGGTAACTGCCTTGTCGCTTGTTTTTAACGTCTTTCCTGTGCTGTCTAAGGTATCGGTGCTTACCCCAAGCTGAAAGCCTGCGGTATAGACCTTTCGTCTGTCGGGGATAATATCGCAGGCTTTTGTGGCTCTGCCCACGAAAACAGGCAGAACGCCTGTTGCCATAGGGTCAAGGGTCCCTGAATGACCCAATCTTTTTATCCTTAGAACGCCTCTGAGCTTTGCGATAACGTCAAAAGAAGTCCAGCCCTCGGGCTTTTTTACAGGCAAAATGCCGCAGATATTATCCTTGCTGTTATCCAAGCTCATCAGCCCAAGACCTTTTCCGCTTGCTTGAGAAGCTTAGCCTTTACTTCTTCAAGGCTTCCTGTTATCTCACAGCCTGCGGCTCTTATGTGTCCTCCGCCGCCAAACTCACGGCAGAATGCAGAAGCGTCTATCTCATCGTCGCTTCTTACTGATATTTTAAAGACGTTCTCGTGTCTTTGCTTAACTGTTATGCCTATTTTCACGCCCTCAACGGACAATGGTATAGAAGCAAGTCCCTCGAACTCGGCAGCGTCAACGCCGCTTTTCTCCATTAGCTCTTTTGTAAGCACTATCATAGAGCATTTGCCACCGCAGTAATACTCCATATTCGCTGTAACGGACTGCTCCACCATAAGTCTGCCCTTGCTTTTTACATCAAACATTTTTCTGTTGATATAAGCAAAATCTATGCCATATGACATAAGCTCTGCACAGGCGATATGAGCCTGCGGAGTTGTGTTTTCATACTTAAAGCAGCCTGTATCCGTTGCAATGCCTGTATAAAGGCATCTCGCTATCTGACGTGATATCTTTCTGCCTGAAGCTTTGAATATCTTATACATTATAAGTGCTGCGGCAGAAGCGTCTGCTTCTACATATGACTGCTTTGCAAAATACTTGTTTGAGATGTGGTGGTCGATGCAAAGGTCGATCGCACCCTCCTCGGCATACTTTGAAAGGTTGCTGCCAAGAAGATTTGTGTCTGCGATATCCACTGCGATAACGTACTTCACATCAAATTCCTGAGGGTAATAGCTCTCATAGATAAGATCATATCTTTCGGGAAAGCTGTCGGAATTTACAACGTCAGCCTTTTTCCCCATATCTCTCAGAAAAGCGCACAGGGCAAAGCCTGAACCAAGCGTATCGCCGTCGGGGCTTTTATGAGTTAAAATAAGAAAATTGTCATTTTCTTCAAATATTTTAAGAATATCCTGAAATGTCATAATATCCTTTCTCCTCTATTACTCTTCGCCGTCTTTCTCTTCTTTTTCTTCTTCGGGCAGAACTTCTTTAAGAAGCTTGTTTATCTTTGCTGAATGCTCGATAGAATTATCTGCGATAAATTTAAGCTCAGGGCATTTTTTCAGCTTCAGCACGTTTGATATCTCTCTTTTGAGAAATCCTGTTGCCGACTCAAAGCCCTTAACGGCTTCCTTTGCCTTTTCATAGCCCTCAAAGCTTGAAACATACACTTTACAGAATGAGCCGTCGCCTGCCACGTCGCAGCGGACGATAGTGAGCATATCTCCTCCGTGTATCCTTGGGTCTTTAAGGTCTCTCATTTTGCCCGATATTATTCTTCTTATATCTTCGGACATACGTCCTGCTCTGTAACCTGCCATAATATCTTTATCTCCTGCTTAAATATGCTCTTACGGGGCGGCTGTCCGTCCCGTAAGCATCATTATCAATCTCTGTATTCTTCCATATAGAACGCCTCGAAAATGTCGCCCTCCTTGATATCGGTGAACTTTTCAAGAGTGATACCGCACTCAAAGCCTGCGGCAACTTCCTTGGCGTCGTCCTTAAATCTCTTAAGGCTTGACATCTTATCCTCGGCGATAACGATACCGTCTCTTACGACTCTTATCTCGTTATTTCTGCCCACCTTACCGTCAAGAACGTAAGAACCTGCTACAGTACCAACATTGGATATCTTGTAGACCTGTCTTACCTCGATACGAGCTGTTTCCACCTCTCTGTACTTAGGAGCGAGCATACCCTTCATAGCGTCTGTTATTTCTTCTATTGCATCATAGATTATTCTGTAAAGTCTGATATCAACGCCACTCTGCTCTGCATTCTGCTTTGCAACAGGGTCAGGACGAACGTTAAATCCAACGATGATAGCGTTTGAAGCGTTTGCGAGCATAACGTCGCTTTCAGATACAGCGCCTACGCCGCCGTGGATGACCTTAACTCTGACCTCGTCATTTGAAAGCTTTTCAAGTGACTGCTTAACGGCTTCAACTGAGCCTTGAACGTCAGCCTTGACGATGATAGGAAGCTCTTTCATTTCTCCCTCAGCTATCTGGCTGAACAGGTTGTCGAGAGTTACCTTCTGATGCTGCTGGAACTGTTCTTCCTTAGCTTCATGCTTTCTCTGCTCAACAAGCTCTCTTGCAAGCTTTTCGTCTGCAACTGCGTTGAAAACGTCGCCTGCACTTGGAACTTCGCCCAGACCTGTTATCTCAACAGGTGTTGACGGGCCAGCTTCCTTAATGCTTCTGCCCTTATCGTTTGTCATCGTTCTGATACGTCCGACAGAAGTGCCTGCGATTATAACGTCGCCTGACTTCAAAGTACCATTCTGAACGAGGAGTGTAGCAACAGGGCCTTTACCCTTATCAAGTCTGGCCTCGACTACAGTACCTCTTGCAAGTCTGTCAGGGTTAGCTTTAAGCTCCTTGACTTCTGCAACGAGGAGAATGTTTTCAAGAAGTTCGTCGATACCCATACCGGTCTTTGCGGAAACAGGAACTGCGATAACGTCGCCGCCCCATTCCTCGACAACGAGGGACTGCTCTGTGAGCTGCTGCTTAACTCTGTCAGGGTCTGCGCCTTCTTTATCCATTTTATTGATAGCAACGATTATTGAAACGCCCGCTGCCTTTGCGTGGTTGATAGACTCGATAGTCTGCGGCATGATACCGTCATCAGCGGCAACAACGAGGATAGCGATATCTGTAACGTTCGCACCTCTTGCTCTCATGGCTGTGAAAGCTTCATGACCAGGAGTATCCAGGAACGTTATCTTCTTGCCCTCATACTCTACCTGATAAGCACCGATATGCTGTGTGATACCGCCTGCCTCAGTGTCAGTAACGTGAGCGTTTCTTATTCTGTCGAGGATAGAAGTCTTACCATGGTCAACGTGACCCATAACGACAACGACAGGGCATCTTTCCTGCAGGCTCTCCTCTGGATCTTCGTCAGTTTCGATAAGTCTTTCTTCTATTGTAACGTGTACTTCCTTTTCAACCTTTGCGCCAAGCTCTTCTGCAACAAGTGCGGCGGTATCAAAGTCGACCACCTCATTGATAGAAGCCATTACGCCAAGACCCATAAGCTTTTTGATGACCTCGGTAGCTGTTACTTTAAGTCTGCTTGCAAGCTCTGAAACAACGATCTCGTCAGGTATCATGACCTTGAGCTGCTGCTTTCTTGCTCTTTCAAGCTCCAGTCTGCGGAGCTTTTCGCTCTCAGTTTCCTTCTTATGTGAGAACTGCTGTTTCTTTCTCTGCTGAGATTTCTGAGTGAGCTTCTGCTTCTTTGTGAAGTTATCCTTGCTCTTGTTCTGCTTTGAGTTTGCAAGGTTATCATACTTCTCGTTATACTTATCAAGCTCTATATAGCTTCCTCTTGTGTCGATAGTTCTCTGTGTGCCGAACGAATCGTTATCCTCAGAGATAGTATATCCGCCTGAAGTTTCTTTCTTATCAGAAAAACCGCCAAGCTGCTGACGAACGCCATGCTCTTTCTTCTTTGCTGGCTTCTGTGGAGCTGGCTGCTTTTTCTTCTGTTCAGGTGCAGGCTGTTTTGTTTCGGCCTTGACCTCCGGCTTCTTTTCCACCTTTGGCTCTGCCTTAGGCTCAGGCTTTACTTCCGCCTTTGGAGCCGGCTTAGGCTCAGGCTTTGCTTCCGCCTTTGGAGCCGGCTTAGGCTCAGGCTTCTTTTCAGCCTTTTTCTCCTTTTTCTCAGCCTTTACAGGCTTCTTATCTGCCTTCTTTTCTTCCTTGACAGGCTTTACGTTATTTGCATAGAAAGCATCAAAGCTGTCCACCTGATTGTTCTGTGTATAATACTCCAGAACATAAGAGATCTCCTCAGGGGTAAGCACTGACTGTGTTTTCTTTGGCTCTCCGCCGAGTTTTCCAAGACACTCGATAAGGTCGTTATTTGTAACTTTCAGATCCTTAGCCATATCGCTAAGCTTATATTTAGTTGTTTTCATACTCATAGGCTATAAAATACCTCCTCAATAAATGCTAAATGCTATAAAACTCATTTTCGTCTATAGGGATCTCCTCAAGCCCTTTGGCGCAAGCCTTTGCAAAGCCTCCCTCGCAAATAGCGATAACACCTGTTCTTTTGCCAAGGCCAAAATGGATATCGTCCATTGTCATGCCAAGACTGTAAAGCTTTATCCCGTTTTTGTAGCAGTTGAACTTTATCTCTTTAAGAGATTTAGGTGAAAAATCCGTTGCCGCAAACACTGCGCAGGCTTTGCCTGTATTGCAGGCGTCCTTCACCATATCCATACCCATTACAAGCTTTCCTGCTTTTCTGCACATTGTAACAAGCCCTATTTTATTATTCATTTTCCCTAAGCTCGCCCTCCATGCTGTTATATATATCCTCGCTTATCATGCAAGAAAAGCTTCTTTCAAACTTTCTTGCTTTTCTTGCTTTTTCAAAGCATTCGACGCTTTTGCATATATAAGCGCCTCTGCCTGATTTTTTGCCTGTGAGGTCAAGGGAGATATCCCCCTCTTTTGACTTCACCACTCTGATAAGCTCTCTCTTGGGTTTCATTTCGCCGCACCCAAGACACATTCTCATTGGTATCTTCTTAGTTTTCATCATCAGCAGCCTCAGCCTTTGCAGAGCTTTCGGATACGATATCTATTTTATAGCCTGTCAGACCTGCGGCAAGCTTTGCGTTCTGACCCTTATTACCGATAGCAAGTGAGAGCTGGTTGTCAGGAACAGTAACACGGCACTCTCTTACGCCCTCATCTTCGCTGAGAACAACGTTTATTACCTCAGCCGGAGCAAGAGCCTTTGCGATAAACTGTGCAGGGTCTTCGCACCAATTGATAACGTCTATCTTCTCGCCCTTAAGCTCGTTCACAACAGAAGTTATTCTTGACTTTCTAGGACCGATACAAGCGCCTACGGCGTCAACATTAGGGTCCTTTGAATAAACCGCTATCTTGCTTCTTGCGCCTGCAACTCTTGAAATAGCCTTTACTTCAACAGTGCCGTCTGCTATCTCAGGAACTTCAAGCTCAAAAAGTCTTTTAACAAGCTCTCTGTGAGTTCTTGATATCTTGATAGAAGGCTTTCTGTCAGGATTTGCGATACCCACAACATATACCTTGATGATATCTCCTGCCTTGAGTGTTTCGCCTGGTATCTGCTCGTTTCTTACAAGATAAACTTCGTTCTTGTCGATAGTAAGTATAGCGTTCTGAGTAGCAGGCTCGACCTTCTGAACTGTGGCAGAAACGCACTCATGCTCCTTATCGTGATACTGCTCGATAAGTCTTGCTCTTTCAAAATCCTTGATATCGTGCTTGATAGACTGCTTTGCATTCTGAGCGGCAACTCTGCCGAACTTTGCAGGATCGAGAGGTATCTCCACCATATCGCCCACCTTGATGTTAGGGTCATAGACCTTTGCTTCGTCAAGGAAGATCTCGTTGTCAGGGTCGTCAACATACATAACGTCCATAACTTCCTTGAGTATCCTTATATCGAGCTTTCCTGTAACAGGGTCGATATCCACTCTGATATTCTCGCAGTAAGGATAATCCTTCTTGATAGCCTTTTCGATACCTGATTTTATTTTCTCAATAAGTATATCGCTGCCAATATTATTTTCCTTTTCCAAATCCGTCAGAGCTTCAAAAAATTTGCTGGTCATTTCCTTATTCATTTTCTGATCAATCCTTTCACACTTGATTCGGGCTTTGCCCATATTTATTAAATTTCTTCATTCAGAACAGGTCTGCGTCGTCATTGAGCTTTACATAAGCACAATCTGCAAGCTTGAACTCTACATTCTCCACGCCGTTCATATCCTCGTCCAGCTTCTGACAAAGTATCTTATCCTTGTCATATCCCACAAGACCCACAACGAACTCTTTTTCGCCGTTTTCGTCAGGTCTTATGAGCCTTACTCTTATAACGTCGCCTATGCAGACCTCAAAATGCTCGGGTCTTCTAAGCTCTCTGCCAAGTCCGGGACTTCCGCACTCCAGCACATAGCTCTGAGATATAGGGTCTGCCTCGTCAAGAACCTTGTTCATCGGTCTTGTGAAAGCCTCGCAATCGTCCATATCTATGCCGCCGTCCTTGTCGATAAGCACCCTGAGGTACCACGTTGCTCCCTCCTTTTCAAACCTTACGTCCCAAAGGAAAAAGCCAAGCTCGTCTGCGATAGGCTGTGCAAGCTCTCTTACTTTTTCTACCGTAGTTTTCTTTACTTCCATACAGCACCTCCGTTAATGCTTCCCAAAGCAAAGCCATCAGGCTTTGCCATGAAAAAAAGCCCCATACAAAACCAAAAGACCGGAAGTCAAGTTCCAGTCTTTCATTAAAAGCCTATTGTGATTATTATACCACACAAAACAGTTTTTTGCAAGGACATTCAAAAGTTTTTAATGAAAAGAATTAAATATTATGTTAATAGTCTGTAAACATTTCGTCAACTGACGTTCTTTTCATTCTCCTCAGGGATATCCTTAGGTTTTGCTTTTTCTTTATCCACGGGTTTCTTCACTGTTCCCTCGACGAAATCCAGCGGAACGGTGAACATTATTCCCGTATTGGGCTGAGATAGATCGCCCACAGTATTATAAACTATCTTTCGTGCGGTATCGAGCTGATTATTTTTTATTACTGAGAGGATAGTTCTGTTATCCTCGTCACCGCTGAAAAGTCCTCGGATAGAGGCGCTGAGAAAGCTGCTGTCAAGTCTTGAAAGGGTCATTGCCATACCTGACGACTCGATTATAGTCGCACCCTTTATGCCTGCTGCTGAAAGTCCCTCCAGCAAATAGTCAAGCACGTCTGTTTTATTAAGGATTATGACCAGAAGTTTCACGTTATATCGCCCCCTGTTAAAATTTCAGCCTTTACGTTTTTACTTCTCCGCTGCTGACGGTGCAGTATCTTTGAGCATTGTCTGAACGCTCTCCTTGAACTTATCAGACACCTTAAAGTGAGAATCGTCCGTCCACTCGCCCTCTGGCACAAGAGCTTCTGCAGGAGTAAGGTTCTGATCCAGCATATCCTTGAGATATGACTTTTCTTCCTTATACTGTGCACTTGTCCAATCGGTATCACTGTTTGCGGTGAATATATTATAGAAGTTATCAAGATTATCCTTAGTGATATTCGTCTGCTGGAAAGCGTTGTTTATAAGCATTGTCACCGCAGTTCCAAGAAACTTCATATTACCGTTCCTGCCCTCTTTGAAAACAGGATACTGACAGATAAGTCTTATCTGATGACCGCTGAGGTTAGTCAGATCGCCGCTTGGGATAGCAATATCGTTCTCGTCATTATCCTGAGAGAGATAGTAAAGCTCCTCATCAGGAGTATATGTAATTCCGCCCACAATATCCGCCGCATTCTCGAATGCGTCATTTGTGAGAGAAACGTAATTGTCTATAGTGATACCGAAAGTGTCTGCAACGGCTGCTTTAAGCTTCACCATGCCGCCCTCTTCGTGTATCTCACGCATTGTCTGGCTTCCGCTCACTGTGAACGCTGAAACAGGCATTATGATTATCTTCTTTGCGTCCGGTGCAACTCTTATGACTGTTGCGTCTGCAAGAACGCCCTTGCTGTTCACTCTTGCAAAAAGGGTATTATAAACCGGGCTTTTTATGCCTGCGTCGCTGTCGCTGTCATCATTGCCGATAACACCAAACTCTCTGAGGGCATACAGTGCAAGCATGCCGATAACAAAGAGGAATATTATCATCGTTATGAAGTAGACCAGAGCGATAGGAGCCTGAGATCTTCTTTTTTTCTTGTGAGCTTTCGTCTGAGCCATGTTATTGATCTCCTTACTTTCAAATATATACAGGCAGGCATACTGTCCGCCATATTTTCATATATAAACTTTTTCGGAAAAATTCTCGAAAACTATTGAACAATTTGCAATTTAGGTGTAAACTAAATAGGACGGCTGTCTGAGTCTGAGTCGATATAAAAAATTAAATTTTTGAAACACTCTCCAAGTATATATCCCCGGAAAGAATTTCTTTCCGGGGATTTTTTTATTAAATGACTTTATTAACTTTTTCTTACTGTTCTTGTAATCGAGTTCAATAGTCAGCATTCAAGTATGGTTAGTTCCGTGGGATTTTCTCTGTATCGTATACATATAGGCTTTATGTAATTAGGAGATAAAAACACAATATAAAACTTGTTTTTAATTTCCCTTTACACTATCTTCGCCAAGTCGTTCGGCTGTTTGGTCTGTTCGACAGACATATTTTTTTGAAGCGTTTTGTTTTATCCTTTACAAGAAAACGACCAATTTTTAGCAGAAGGATAAGCAGTGCAAACGCTCATGCTTGCCATATATAATTTTCTGAATATATACTGGTTTAGTGTGGGGTGGCTGTTTATTTCTGCGAAGGTTACTTGGTCGTTACCTCTGAAAGAATAAACTAGCAATCTCCACACTTCTTTTTTTAATAACTTACCACTAGGGGATTGGGGTAATAAAAAATTATCATCATGTGCGTAACAAAACTAGAATCCGCAATTAAAGATTATTGCTCAATGCTTCCTAATCTTAAAGCTACAAGTGCTATGGATTACAAAAGACTTTATAAAATCTCTTATGAAGCCTAC
>OLOW01002085.1_pt1 | contig 13725 bp, 11 predicted proteins | sample 1672801 | NCBI WGS metagenome assembly OLOW01 (sample SAMEA3136725, study PRJEB25190) | human gut metagenome | biome: human gut; feature: human-associated habitat; material: faeces | place: Austria | collected 2013 | reverse complement strand
ATAAAAGAAGAATAAAAAAGGAGAAAGGAATATGAGCAAGAAACTTAGGACAGAGGCAGTCGATCATCTTTTTGATGCTATCTTAAGCCTCCAGAACAAGGAAGAATGTTATACATTTTTTGAAGATATCTGTACGATCAATGAGCTGTTATCGTTGTCTCAGAGATTTGAAGTTGCAAAGATGTTAAGAGAACACAAAACCTATCTTGAGATTGCAGAGAAGACAGGTGCTTCTACAGCAACGATCAGTCGTGTGAATCGTTCCTTGAATTATGGAAATGACGGATATGATATGGTCTTTGAAAGAATTGGACTTGGGGAAGCCAAAGAAGAAAAAGCAGAATAAGACGTGAAAAAAAGAAATAGGACCTTGTGCCCTATTTCTTTTTTTTCGTGTCTTTATTTGAATCTTTCTTATTTGAATTTTTCTTTTCGGAATGAAGCAGATCGGGGAAATTATCCAATAATTTTTCGACAATCTGTTTTTTTACGTAAATATCAAAACTCAGATTACAGATGAATGCAAATAACTGAAGAGAATCTCTGTCATCTTCCGGGACCTCGACAAAGCATTTTTTTGAAGTATTATAGGAACGGATGATTTCTTTTTCGAATTCCGGAATCCGTGATTTTTCCAGTTCACATACTTCTTTATAAATAGAAGTGATATCAAAATCTTTGTCGGTATCGAAGTATTTATCTGTAATAGGTGTTAACATGGTTTCAATATCTTTAATAGAAAGAAAATTCTTAAAATAATAGATAAAGATCATTACCAGTAAATGTTCTTTGGAATACTTTTTCTTCACCGGTGGTGGAAGAAGATTATTCTTGGCGTAATTATTGATCATTGTCTTGGTAAGAATCTTATCATCTTCGTGGCGTTTACTGGATGCCAGTTCTTTTTCCATAAAGGTAGTAACCTGATCCATGTACAAATCTATATTCGGAATGTCATCCGGCCTCACGTAATCAATTCGTGAGATGCTTGATAAAATGCTGTTCAGCATATCTTTTGTGTCTATTGTCATTCTTATCACCTCAATGTAATTATTATATAGTTTTGAAAACTAGATAGCAAGCATTTTTTTGAATACAGAAAGGGAAAAATGTTGAAAAAATTTTCTGAAATTTGTGGAAAGTGTTGACATTCTTAAGTATGATGATAAAATATGTTTGAAAGCAAATAATTTGATAACGAACAATTCGAAAACAAACATTTTTTGACAAATAGAGAAAGGATGGTAATGTGAAAGAAGAAGACAGAAAGATTGGCCCGGAAATTCATTGTACAGATCTGAAACTGTCAAGAAATCTGTCAGCACATGTCAGAAAATCCGGAGTGGATGAAGTGACGATGATGCATGGCTGGATCATACGGTATCTGTATGAGAACCGGGAGCAGGATATTTTTCAGAAGGATATTGAACAAAGATTTGCAGTAGGTAGATCTACAGTTACGAATCTGCTTCAATTGATGGAAAAGAAGGGATTCGTAAAAAGAGAATCGGTAAAACAGGATGCCAGGTTAAAAAAAGTAATCCTGACAGAAAAAGGGATTGCAAGCCAGGAATCTTTTGAAGATATTGTGGAGCATATCGAAGAAGAGCTTTCCGAAGGAATATCAGAAGAAGAACTTCATATTTTTTATAAGGTATTAGACCAGATTAATCAGAATGTGAAGAAATATGAAGTCAGGTAATCCGGAAAATCGGAGTTATAAATGTAACTATAAAACAATAAATGAAACAGAAAGGGCGTAAATGGAATGATTAAGACATTAGCAAAACAGATCAAAGAATTCAAAGCAGCATCCATTGCAACTCCGCTCTTTATGATCCTTGAGGTATTGATGGAGATGATCATCCCGTTTCTGATGGCATCGATCATCGATAAAGGTGTCAATGCCGGGGACATCCAGCATATTTACAAGGTCGGCGGGATCATGGTCGTTGCAGCGGCCATCGGATTATTCGCCGGAATGATGGGCGGAAGATACGGTGCAAAAGCATCGGCAGGATTTGCAAGAAACTTACGAGAGGCGATGTTTAACAATATTCAGACATTTTCATTTGCGAATATTGATAAATTCAGCACGGCGGGACTTGTAACCAGAATGACAACAGATGTAACCAATATACAGAATGCATACCAGATGATTCTGCGTATGTTCACCAGAGCACCGGCAAGTATGATCTGTGCGATGGTCATGGCATTTACGATCAATGCAAGACTTGCATGCATCTATCTTGTAGCGGTTATTATTCTTGGAATATTGTTATTCCTGATCATGAGCCATGCGACAAAATATTTCCAGCAGGCATTTCCAAAGTACGATGACCTGAATGAGTCTGTACAGGAAAATGTATCTGCGATCCGTGTCGTAAAGGCATATGTAAGAGAGGAACAGGAGACATCCAAGTTGAGAAGAGCAAGTGAGAATATCTATAACATTTTTGTAAAAGCAGAGACAAACCTGGTATTCAATGCCCCGATGATGCAGACAACGGTATACACGTGTATCCTGTTAGTGAGCTGGTTCGGAGCAAAGATGATCGCAAGTAATTCCCTGACGACAGGAGAACTGATGAGTCTTCTTACATATTGTATGAATATTCTTATGAGCCTTATGATGCTTTCCATGGTATTTGTTATGATCACCATGAGTGCTGCAAGTGCAGAACGTGTTACCGAAGTTATAAACGAAACAGCAGACCTTGCAGATCCTCAGAATCCAGTTATGGAAGTGGCAGATGGAAGTATTGTTTTTGACCATGTGGATTTCAGTTATAAGAAAAACAGTCAGCAGCCTGTGCTGAAGGATATCAATCTTTCCATTCGTGCAGGAGAGACCATTGGTATCATCGGAGGCACAGGAAGTGCCAAATCCAGTCTGGTGAACCTGATCAGCCGTCTTTATGATGTTAGTGCCGGTTCTGTGAAGGTAGGCGGCGTAGATGTGCGGGAATATCATATGGACAGCCTCCGCAACCAGGTGGCAGTTGTGCTTCAGAAGAATGTACTGTTTTCCGGCACAATTCTGGAGAATCTGCGCTGGGGTAACAAAGCGGCTTCTGAGGAAGAGTGCAAAAAAGTCTGTGAGCTTGCCTGCGCAGATGATTTTATTGAGAAGATGCCGGACAAATATCATACCTACATTGAACAGGGGGGAACCAATGTTTCCGGCGGACAAAAGCAGCGTCTGTGTATTGCCAGAGCCCTTTTGAAAAAACCGAAGGTATTGATCCTGGATGATTCCACAAGTGCAGTGGATACTGCTACAGATGCCCGTATCCGTAAGGCTTTTGCAGAAGAAATCCCGGATACTACCAAGTTGATCATCGCACAGCGTATTTCCAGTATCCAAAGTGCAGACCGCATTGTTGTTATGGACGAGGGACGTGTAAGCGGATTTGGAACCCATGAGGAACTGATGAAGACCAACGCAATTTATCAGGAAGTATATAATTCCCAGATAATGGGCGGCGGAGATTTTGATGAAAATAGAGGAGGTGAACTGGCATGAGTAACAGTAAACCGGTAAAAGGTCCGGGACGTGGCGGCGCTGCCTTTCGTTTCGGCCCTATGGTAGAGAATCCGGGCAAAATGCTTGGAAGATTGCTGGCTTATATTTTTAAGAATTACAGGGTACATATTATTGTGGTGGTGATCGGAATTGTGGTCAGTGTTCTGGCAAATGTGCAGGGAACCATGTTCATGAAGACTCTGATCGATCAGTACATCATGCCCCTTCTGAAAGCTGAGACTCCGGATTTTCATCCTCTTGCAATGGCAATTTTGCAGGTGGCCTGTTTTTATGCCATTGGTGTGGCCTGTACTTATACTTACAACCGTCTGATGATTTATGTCAGCCAGGGAACCCTTCGCAATCTTCGAAATGAGATGTTTGAGCGTATGGAGACCCTGCCTGTAAAGTATTTTGACACACATGCCCATGGGGATATCATGTCTATCTACACCAATGACATTGATACTTTGCGGCAGATGATCAGCCAGAGTATTCCACAGCTGATATCCTGTGTGATCACGATAGTCAGTGTGCTGGTCAGTATGCTTATCCTGAATATACCGCTTACTCTTGTGACCCTGTTTATGGTAGGAGTTATGTTGGTAGCAAGTAAGAAACTTGCAGGGCTCAGTGGAAAATATTTTATGGAGCAGCAGAAGAACCTTGGTATTGTAAACGGTTATATCGAGGAGATGATGGAAGGCCAGAAGGTGGTTAAAGTATTCTGTCATGAGGAAGAGAGCCTTGATAAGTTTAATGAACTGAATGACCAGCTTTTTGAAAGTGCTAACAATGCCAATAAATTTGCCAATGTATTGATGCCTACCTGTGCGCAGATCGGAAATATCAGCTATGTACTTTGTGCCATCACAGGGGGTGTCCTTGCGGTAAATGGAATCGGCGGCTTTACCCTGGGCGGTCTGGCCAGCTTCCTTACATTTAATAAAAGTTTCAGCCAGCCGATCAACCAGGTTAGCCAGCAGTTTAACAGTATTGTCATGGCTCTTGCAGGTGCAAAACGTATCTTTGATCTTCTGGATGAAAAGCCGGAGGTAGATGAGGGATATGTGACTCTGGTAAATGTAAAAGAAGAGAACGGAAAGCTCGTGGAATCAGAAAAGCGTACCGGACGCTGGGCCTGGAAGCACTATCACAAGGCTACCGGCGTTACAGATTATATTGAGTTAAAAGGTGATATTGTGCTGGATGGAGTGGATTTTGGATATCGTGATGACAAGATTGTCCTTCATGATGTGAAAATGTACGCAAAGCCAGGACAAAAGATCGCTTTTGTGGGTTCTACCGGTGCTGGTAAGACTACGATTACCAATCTTCTGAACCGGTTCTATGATATTCAGGATGGTAAGATCCGTTATGATGGAATCAATATCAATAAGATCAAAAAAGATGATCTGAGACGTTCTATGGGAATCGTGCTTCAGGATACGAATCTGTTTACGGATACGGTTATGGAGAATATTCGTTATGGAAAACTAGATGCCACAGATGAGGAAGTGATCGCAGCAGCCAAGCTGGCTAATGCAGACGGTTTTATCCGGAGGCTTCCAGAGGGATATCATACCATGCTTCGAGGGAATGGTGCCAACTTGAGCCAGGGACAGAGACAGCTTCTTGCTATTGCAAGGGCGGCAGTTGCAGATCCACCGGTGCTGATCTTGGATGAGGCTACTAGTTCTATTGATACCCGTACCGAGAAACTGGTACAGGATGGAATGGATAAGCTGATGGAAGGCAGAACGACATTTGCCATTGCCCACAGACTTTCTACAGTAAGAAACAGTGATTGTATTATGGTTCTGGAGCAGGGGAGAGTGATCGAGAGAGGATCTCATGAGGAATTGATTGCCCAGAAAGGGAAGTATTATCAGCTGTATAATGGATAAGGTGGGAAAGATGTTCTAAGACGGACGCAAAGGAACAGCGGGTATTCTACGTTGGGTGGTGCAACGTGGAATACCCGCTTGTTTATGCCGTTTCTTTTTGTGGAAGCTGTGCCAGCACGATGGCTGTGAACATTACTACGCATCCGATGATCTCCCGCATATTGAGCTTCTGGCCCAGGATGATCCATCCGGCAAGCACGGAGATACAGGACTCCAGGCTGAGAATCAGAGATGCCACCGTAGGATCCATATTTTTCTGCCCTACGATCTGAAGGGTGTACGCCACACCACAGGACATCACGCCGGCATAGAGAATAGCGCCCCAGGCCCCCTGAAAAGCGGAAAGCTGAGGATGCTCAAAAATAAGAGCCGGAATTGCAGAGAGAACCCCGCAGATAAAAAATTGAATGCAGGACATTTTCACTCCGTCAACCTTCGGAGAAAAATAATCAATGATCAGAATGTGCAGAGAAAATAAAACTGCACAGATCAAAACCAGGATATCTCCTTTTCCAATGGAAAAACCATCTGTGATACACAAAAGATAAAGTCCTACCAGAGCCATTGCAACAGCAGCCCAGATAAAGGGGCTGCATTTTTTTTTCATAAAAAGTCCAAGGATCGGGACGATCACAATATAGCAGGCTGTGATAAAGCCTGCCTTTCCAACTGAAGTATACTGGATTCCCAGCTGCTGGAAGTTGGAGGCAAGGAAAAAACAGATTCCGCAGGAAATACCGCCAAGGATCAAAGTGCGGTTCCGGGAAAAAATATTTCCGGAAGAACTATTTTCAGAAGAGACGCCAGATTCGTCTTCGTTATCCTTGGGGGTTATCTTATTTAACAAAAAGATAACCGGGATTAGAACCAGAGAGCCAATGAGGCTTCTGGTGGAATTAAAAGTAAAAGCTCCTACCGCATCGCCGCCTTCGCTCTGGGCTACAAATGCAATTCCCCAGATGGTGGCAGTGAGCAGAAGAATCAGTGAGTTTTTTAAGGGTATCTGTTGTTTTTTCATAATGCAGTTACCGTTCCATCATGCTAATGGATTCAATTCCGACACTTCCGCCGCGAACTACCTCAATGCGGCCGAATTCTTCTTTGATCAGTTTAACAACTGCGTCGTTTTTTGTAGCAGTCTGAACAAACTCCAGAAGTAGGCTGTCCTTTCCATAGTCGATCACTCTGGCTTTGAAGGTTTCCGCAATCTGGAAAAGCTCAGCTTTATCTTCAATAGAGCAGTTGAAAACCTTGATGTAAAGAATTTCCTTCATGCGCACGAACATATTGGTAAAGTCGATGACTTTGATCACCTCCACCATACGGTTCAGCTGTTTTTTGATCTGTTCAAAAGTTTCGTCGTCGCTGACAGTGCCGATGGTCATTCTGGATACAGTAGGATCCTCTGTGGTACCTACCGTAAGGCTGTCAAGATTATAGCTTTTGCCGGAAAAAAGACCGGAAATCTTGGACAGAACACCTACCTGGTTCTCTACATAAAGAGAAATCCATCTTTTTTTCATTCCTTTATCTGCCATGGGAAACCTCCTCCTAACAATCCATGATCAAGTCTTCCAGAGTTCCCCCTGGTTTTATCATTGGGTAAACCATTTCCTCAGGGTCGATGATAAATTCGATCAGTGTAGGAACCTTGGTATTCTTTTTTGCTTCTTCAAATGCTGCTGCAATCTCGGTTTTGTTGAAAACACGGATGCCCTTTGCTCCATAGCTTTCTGCCAGCTTTACAAAATCCGGCGTATATTTTGGATATTCTGCCCCCTCAGTACGTCTGGAAAGGGCACCAGAGCGAAGATTGGTCATACTGTAGCGCTTGCCATAGAAAAGTTTCTGCCACTGACGGACCATACCCAGATATTCATTGTTAAATACACAGAGGATCAGTGGAAGCTCTTCCAGAACAGCAGTGGCGAATTCCTGGATATTCATCTGCATTCCGCCGTCTCCGGAAACCACGATAACCGGCTTGTCCGGATTGCCGATCTTAGCGCCTACGCCCCCTGGAAAACCATATCCCATAGTGCCAAGTCCGCCGGACATGATCAGCTGCTTGCCAGGTGTGATCTCGGCATACTGGGAAACCAGCATCTGATGCTGCCCTACATCTGTGACAATAATTGCCTCGTCAAATTGCTGATTAATAGCATTGATGATGTCTACAGGGCTGAGACGGTCATTTGGACGCATGGCAAGAGGGTGTTCCTGTTTCCAGTGACTGATCTCATTCAGCCATTTCTTGCTGGAATAGTCATCCACGTATTCCGCCATCTTTGTGAGCGCTTCTTTTGCGTCTGCCACAATGGGGATATCCACATGAATGTTACGGGAAATGGACGCAGTATCAATGTCGATGTGGATGATCTGTGCATGTGGGGCAAATTCATGGAGCTTGCCCGTAATACGGTCATTAAAACGGGTTCCGATGGAAAAAAGCACATCACAGTTGCTTACTGCCATATTGGCTGCATAAGCTCCGTGCATACCCAGATTTCCAATGAAAAGAGGATGGTTGGTAGGGATATCTCCCCGTCCCATAACTGTGGTGACAACCGGTATGCCTGTCTTTTCCACTACTTCCAGAAAAATATCATTGGCGCGGGCAATATTGATACCGCCGCCTGCAAGAAACAGCGGCCGTTTTGCCTTGGCCAGGGTCTTAATGGCACGCTTGAGCTGACCGATGTGGACACTGGTATTGGGCTTGTAGCCGCGGATATTCACGTTCTTGGGATATTCGGCATTTCCAAGTTCTGCCATCACATCCTTGGGAAGGTCGATGAGAACCGGGCCGGGACGTCCAGTGCGTGCAATATAAAAGGCTTCCTTAATAATGCGTCCGAGATCTTCACGGTTACGTACTGTGACTCCATACTTGGTGATGCTGCGGGTGATTCCTACAATATCAACCTCCTGAAAGGCATCGTTTCCAATGAGATGGCGTGCTACCTGCCCAGTAAAGCATACAAGGGGAACACTGTCGTAATTGGCTGTGGCAAGACCTGTGACCAGGTTAGTGGCGCCAGGTCCGCTTGTGACTAGGCAGACTCCGACTTTTCCGGTGGTACGGGCGTATGCATCGGCAGCGTGGACAAGTGCTTGCTCATGTCTGGGAAGGATCACGGTGATGTCGTCCTGCTTATATAATTCATCACTGATATCAATGGTGCATGCTCCCGGATAACCGAAAATATATTCCACGCCTTCTTCTTTCAGTGCTTTTACCAGCAGTTTATTGCCTGAAATCTGTTTCATTCTGTGAAAAAACCTCCTTCTTGGGGCAGTGGTATCAGCCTCTGGCACCCTGAAATTATAAAAAAACTCCAAGCTTAAATAGTAAGCTCAGAGAGCATCTGAAATGCCGGAAATATGCTCTGAAGTAGTGTTCCTGTGAGCGATATTTACTCAATATTATAACTTTTACACAGCAGCGTGTCAATAAAACTGAAATAAAAACTATGGAAGATCTCAGGAACGAAATTGTTCACAAAAAACAAAAAACTTGTCCACAAATCTGTCCACTGTTGAAACCTGGATAAAATGTTTTATAATTAAAAATGTATTCCGATTCAGGAAGAAGCAACGTGAAATGGGAGGAAATGGAAAGGTTCTGCATATATGCCGCTTTACAGAAAACAGCTGGGGTCGCAGCTTCTGTAAGGCGGCATTTTGTATACAAAGAGTATCAGAGCGTAGCGATGAGATCTTTCACGATCTTTTCAGATTCTGTTCCGGTATAAAGAAAATCCTCTCCAAGGCTCTCAAAATAGTCCAGAAAGATTCCAAGAAGTCCCGGTTCCTTAAAAGTAAGACAGAGAATCTGTCCGTGAATGTCTTTGAAAAGCAGGTAGCCCTTGGTGTGATTTACCACCAGATGAAGATTTTCTGTAAGCTGGTTCAGTGGATGCTTCAGGATTCGATAGATTCCCTTATTACAGTAAGGAAGCATGGAGGTGAGAAGCTGCTTCCTTTCATCCAAGGTCAGAGGGCGGTAAAGCTCTTCGGGGCTCTCCTGTATCCTTCCGGTTTCCAGAAACTGCTGCAGGCCGGAAACAGTAAAGTAAATGGAAAAGTGTCCTGGGACCAGAAACTTACGGTTTGTTTGTAAAAGAAGGGAGGTCTGCTGGATAAAGGCTTCTCTGTCTGGCAGGTCCGGGTATATGGCACTGGCAAGAAGGTCGTCATAGAACAGAGGCACCAGACAGGCTTCTGGCTGCAGCACATAAGATGGCGAAAACTGGTACATTTGTTGCAGGGAACCGTCCATGGGCAGATACCGGATCACCTCAAAAAGCTGTTTGCATTTTTCTTGATAAGAATGATACAGAGAATGCAAAAGCTGCAGATATTTGGCGCCTTTGTACAAAAATCCTTTCTGGTAGTCGGAGGTACAGACAATGGCATAATCAGAGGTCAGGATCATACAGGGAAATCCGTTGAAATTCTGATAATGGGCTACCACATCATCGTAAAAATAATAAGGCCGGTAGTCCATATCTGCAAAAAACAAAGGCAGCATATTTTCCAGATAAGAAAGGGTGTAAAGCTGATTCTGCGAGGTGAGCTGATCGCTTCGGCTAAAACAGATCACATGGTCAATAGTCAGCGTATTGTACAGCCGCAGACTGGAAAGGGTGCCAAAGAGAAAGGGACAGTCTGGCTGTATCAGAAGGCGAATCTGTCCTTTTTCCCTGGAAGCCTCCAGAAGCAGGATTCCGTGGGCATAGTAGTCAATCTCCGTTTTTGAAAAAATGGGAATGCAGGCTGTCTCGGAGCTTGGAAGCTCCGGAGAAAAAGCGGCATCCCGAAAAAGAGGCTGAACATTGCCAGAGGCCATATTGCTTGGAAAATGGACAAAAAAGTCTTCTACACTTTTTCTCTTATAGTAAACAGACATTCCCAGCCGGGTGAGATCGTAGGCATTTTTCAGCTGTTCATATTCTGCCGGTGCAAGCTGAAGATATTCTGCAATCTTGCGAAAGATATTCAGAGAAGGGGGATTGCGCTTTCCGCTGATGATCCGATAGAGCATGGAACGGTCCATCTGACAAGCTGCTGCCATGGAATAAATTCTAATTTCTTTTTCCTTAATATATTGGTTTAATAAATCAGAAAATACAGACATAAGGTATTGTGGATTCTCCTTGTTAAATATTAAAGATATTGTATCAGAATTATATGGAAAAAGAAAGGGATAACTGGTCAAAACACAAGTTCTGTGATAAGATGATATCAAGGCAAAAAAATCCAGCGAAAATGGAGGAGAGAAGTGGAACTGAATAAGGAAAATATAAAAAAGATCCGCTGGCTGATCGCATTTGCAGTACTTTTGTATCTGGGAGTACAGAATCTTTCGGTGGTTCTGAAATATATAAAGCTTTTATGGGGGTTGCTTCTGCCATTTATTCTCGGTGGGGCTATGGCCTTTGTGCTGAATGTACCCATGTCTTTTCTGGAACGTCATCTTTTTGGAAAAGTGAAAGAGAAGAAGACAAAGGGGGCGCAGATCCTTTCTAGGATGGCCAGGCCTGTGAGTCTGCTCCTGTCTATTGTTCTGGTAGTTCTTGGAGTACTGATCGTGGCTCTTGTGGTGGCACCGGAGCTGGGGGCTACTTTGGTGAATGTTGTGAAAAGAGTGGAAGAGGAGATCCCTCTGGTGCAGAAATGGCTGACAGATATTTTTCAGGGAAATTCAGAAGTTGTCAAATGGGTATCAGCTATTGAAATCGAACCCCAGAAGATCATTGATTCCATAATAAGTGTTCTGAGAAACGGGGCTGACAATCTGGTATCCTCTACAGTTACTGTTACAGTGGGACTGGTGAGTATGGCAATGAATTTTGCTATCGGCTTTGTATTTGCCTGCTATGTGCTGCTGCAAAAAGAAAAGCTTGGCCGTCAGGCTCTGAAAGCTGCTTATGCCATTCTGCCGGTAAAAACGGTGGAATGTTTGGGTCACATCTGTACCCTTGCCAGTAAGATTTTTGCAAGTTTTATTACCGGACAGTGTATAGAGGCTGTGATCCTTGGCAGTATGTTTTTCGTAACCATGACCATCGGGCAGTTTCCCTATGCTATGCTGATCGGAGTGCTGATCAGTTTTACCGCACTGATCCCGGTGTTTGGCGGTATTATCGGCTGCTGGGTGGGATTTTTCCTGATCCTGATGGTAAGTCCTTTAAAAGCTTTTATGTTTCTGGCTTTATTTGTGGTCTTACAGCAGATCGAAGGGAATCTGATCTATCCTCATGTTGTAGGCGGCTCTGTGGGACTTCCGGCAATCTGGGTTCTGGTAGCTGTGACTTTGGGTGGAAATCTTATGGGAATTGTGGGAATGCTGATCTTTATCCCTTTGGTGTCTGTGCTGTATACTCTGTTCCGTGAGTGGGTGTACAAAAGACTGGATAAGAAGAAATTGAACATCAGTTGATTAAAAAATCACACCACATGAATGTGCGGTGTGATTTTTCTTTTTCGAAAATATGCCCGATTTTTATAAAAATCAGTCGTTGGTCTGTTTCTGGCTTTCGACCTCGGCAAGCTTCATTGCACGAACCTTCAGCGGCAGGCCAAACAATGTGATAAATCCGTCTGCATCGTGGTGATCATACATATCACCTGTAGTGAAGGATGCGAGAGATTCATTGTAAAGGCTGTATGGAGAAGTAGTGCCGGCTTTGATGATATTGCCCTTGTAAAGCTTGAATTTTACTTCGCCGGTTACATATTTCTGAGTGGACTCTACAAAAGCCTGGAGTGCTTCACGAAGAGGTGTGAACCATTTTCCTTCGTAAACAACCTGTGCAAGCTGGCTGCCAAGTTTTTTCTTGGTTTCGAGTGTTTCACGGTCAAGAATCAATTCCTCAAGCTGCTCATGTGCTGCCATGAGGATCGTTCCACCAGGAGTCTCGTAAACACCACGGGATTTCATTCCTACTACACGGTTCTCAACGATATCAATGATACCGATTCCGTTTTCTCCGCCAAGCTTGTTCAGCTCTGTGATGATCTCGGAAACTTTCATTGCTTTTCCGTTTAAGGTCTTTGGAACACCAGCCTCAAAGGTCATGGTAATTTCGGTCTCTTTATCAGGTGCTTTCTCAGGAGTCACGCTAAGAACTAACATATCGTCATAGTTTGGAGCCTGTGACGGATCCTCAAGCTCAAGTCCTTCATGGCTGATGTGCCACAGGTTACGGTCACGGCTGTAGCTGTGTTTTGCATCAAATGGAAGATTGATTCCGTGAGCCTGGCAGAATGCAATCTCATCTTCACGGGACTGCATGGTCCAGACATCTGTCATACGCCATGGTGCGATGATCTTGATATCCGGTGCAAGGGCTTTGATTCCAAGCTCGAAACGGATCTGGTCATTTCCCTTACCGGTAGCGCCGTGGCAGATGGCAACAGCGTTCTCTTTTCTGGCAATTTCAACCAGTTTCTTTGCAATAGCAGGACGTGCCATGGATGTACCCAGGAGATATTTGTGTTCGTATACAGCACCTGCCTCTACACAAGGCATGATATAATTGTCACAGAAATCATCTACGATATCTTCGATATATAATTTGGAAGCTCCGGAAAGCTTGGCTCTTTCTTCCAGACCGTCCAACTCATTTCCCTGTCCGCAGTTTACACAGCAGCAGACTACCTCATAATCAAATGTTTCTTTCAGCCACGGAATCAGTGCTGTAGTATCAAGTCCGCCTGAATATGCAAGTACAACCTTTTTTTTCATACTAGTTCCCTCTTTTCTTTTATCCCTCTGAAACAGATGGGGTTAAAATTCGTATTAAAATTGAATAAATATTCATTGTTGCAGCGCCTCTTACTTATGGCTCGCTATCAACAGAGAATAATATACATCAATTTTTATAAATATGCAATAGGGAATTTGAAAAAAGCCTTGTACAAAAAATCTTCTTTTAATAGGAAAATACGTGATAATTTGCACAAAAAGAAGCGGATATATGGAAAAATAAAGAAAAAATCACTATTGCATAATATGCAAAGAAGATGTATAATTCATACATCGTTGTTTATAGAATGCCAGGGCAAAAAAGGTCAGAATAATATGGAGGAAATAAAAATGATCAAAGCTGGAATTATCGGAGCCACCGGTTATGCCGGAAATGAAATCGTGCGTCTTCTTCTGGGACATAAAGATGTGGAAGTAGTATGGCATGGATCCAGAAGTTATATTGATAAAAAATATGCAGGAATCTATCAGAATTTTTTTAAACTGGTAGATGCAAAATGCATGGATGATAATATGGA
>OLOW01002084.1_pt1 | contig 13727 bp, 16 predicted proteins | sample 1672801 | NCBI WGS metagenome assembly OLOW01 (sample SAMEA3136725, study PRJEB25190) | human gut metagenome | biome: human gut; feature: human-associated habitat; material: faeces | place: Austria | collected 2013 | reverse complement strand
ACCGGCGACGCCGACCGGGACGCCGCGTTTGTCAAGTATGCTGCTACCCGCGGTCGTGCGTCCCTCCGGAACAGAGCCGAAGATCAAGACCTATTTTACGACGCTTGGAAAGGATCTTGCGGAGGCCAAGGAGGAGAAAGATGCGCTTGCAGAGGCGCTGAAGCCGATGCTTGCCTGAGAAGAGAGCTCTTGGTATTTGTGACAGTAGAATAAGCGGTATTCCGCCTCAAAAAGATGCTTTTGTGCAATGCCACCAGAGCGGCTTTTAAATTGCACAGAATTATGCGGATAAACATAAAAATAAATGTGAAAAAAGCTAAAAAAATAATTGAAAATTGATTGACAGACGAAAAACGGTTTGCTATACTCGCAATGTGATTTGAGTGGACTCTGATTCGCGTATCGGCAGATCGTGCGGTTCCATCCATGCTCTGTAGGTATGCGTATTTTTTTGCACCGAATCACCGAACATTTTTTTATATTTTTATGGAGGCACAACAAATGCACAACGGAACAGTTAAGTGGTTTAATGCAACTAAGGGATACGGCTTCATCACGGACGATGCTGATAAGAGCGAGATCTTCGTTCACTTCTCCGGAATCAATTCCGATGGATACAAGACACTCGAGGATGGCCAGAAGGTTACCTTCGATGTCGCAGATGGCAACAGAGGTCCGCAGGCCGTTAACGTTACCGCTGTTCAGTAATCATATACCGCAAAAGGATACGGAATCTTTGAAATAAGAATCGATGGAACGAGGAGAGCTGCCGGATGGCGGCTCTCTTTTTGTGCGGCAGGCCGCGCAACTGTCTGTTAAAATCCGGAAAACTGTGGTACGATGAGCGTATATCTATCAGAGCTTTGCATATGCATCTTATCTCAGGAGGAGCTTGAAATGCAGGAATACAGACCCGTAAAAGAAGGAAAAGTGCGCGAAATCTATGATATCGGCGGAGAACTCATCATGGTCGCGACAGACCGTATCTCCGCCTTTGACGTGATTTTGAAAAACAGGATCACCAAAAAAGGTGCGGTGCTCACCCAGATGTCACGCTTCTGGTTTGACTTCACCGGGGACATCGTTCCGAATCATATGATCAGCATCGACGGGAAGGATATGCCGGAGTATTTCCGCCAGCCGGAGTTTACGGGCAACAGCATGCTGTGCAGAAAGCTGACCATGCTGCCGATCGAGTGTATTGTCCGCGGCTATATCACAGGCAGCGGCTGGGAGAGCTACAAAAGGGAGGGAACCGTCTGCGGCATTGGCCTCCCTGCGGGGCTTAAGGAGTGCGATAAGCTCCCCGAGCCGATCTTCACCCCGAGCACCAAGGCTGAGATCGGAGATCACGACGAGAATATCAGCTTTGAGCAGAGCGTCGCGGTGCTCGAGAAGGAGTTCCCCGGAAAGGGACAGCAATACGCGGAGCAGATCCGGGACTACACCATAGCTCTGTACAAAAAGTGTGCGGACTACGCGCTGACGAAGGGCATCATCATTGCGGATACAAAGTTTGAGTTCGGCATCAATGAGCGCGGCGAGGTGATACTTGCGGACGAGATGCTGACCCCAGATTCCAGTCGTTTCTGGCCGCTGGAGGGCTATGCGCCCGGGCGCAGCCAGCCCTCCTTTGACAAGCAGTTTGTCCGCGACTGGCTCAAGGCGCATCCGGACAGCGATTATCTGCTGCCTGATGAGGTGATAGAGAAGACAATAGCAAAATATAAGGAAGCATATTTTATGCTGACCGGAAAGGAGATTGTCTGAGACACGCTCCGCATGGAGCATGTTTCAGCTGTTATGGACTGTAATCAATCAGGAAAAAATGCATTTACCTTTCGCCCGTTACTGGCAAAGGATCTGGAGCACTATGCGAAGTTCTATAATCTTCGCCCCAACAAGACTGCGGATTCCGTGCCGCTTGAGAGCTTCCTGTGGAAGGATTATTTCCATGCGCGGGCGGCTGTGACCTGCAGGAACGGAGAGCAGGTGGGCCTGCTGTGGCTCTATGGGACGGAAAAGGAGCCCTTTGCGGCGATGCCGCTCTGCTCGGACGAAAATCTGGATTTCTGCTTTTACGAGATGGAGAGCTATTTCAATGAGGTGCTGAGAAAGCCGCTTGTGATAAAGCTTGCAGATGAAGAGGCGGTTCGGGTTCTGAATCTGAAGCCGGAGAAATATCTCGTCAGAGAAGAGGCGGATGCGAAGGATTATCTCTATGAGGGGGAGGCGCTGCGCACGCTTGCGGGCAAGAAGCTGCATAAGAAAAAGAACCACTACAACAGCTTTATAAAGACCTATGGGGAGCGCTATGAGTACCGCACTTTGACGCCGGCATATCGCGATCAGATCTTTCGTTTTCTGGATCGCTGGCGCGAGACCAAGGGTATGGAGGTGGAGAAGCATCTGGATCCCGAGGTGGAAGGGATTCACGAGATACTGAAGAATCTGGAGATTCTTCCGATCCGCATGGGCGGTGTCTTTATCGACGGTGAGCTGGAGGCCTTCTCCATGGCGAGCTATAATGCCGCGGAGGACATGGCGGTGGTGCACATCGAGAAGGCAAATCCCGAGATCAACGGGCTGTATCAGGTTATTAACCGCGATTTTTTGAATCATGAATTTCCGGCGGTTGGGCTGATCAATCGTGAGGACGATCTGGGGCTTGAAGGACTGCGCCAGGCAAAGCTCAGCTACTATCCCAGCAGCTATGCGCGAAAATATCTGGTGCGACAGCACTGGAAGCCCTGATCCGGCATATGATACCCCGGCGGACGGATGCGTCTGTCGGGGTTTGCGCTATGGGAAAGAGAAGTTCTTGCGGAACAAAGTCACGAGGCAAAGGAACAGTAGATGACAATGCAGGCAGGGCCTGCGCGAATCTGTGAGGGGCACCGGGCTGAGGCGGGACCTCGGGAGTGGAAAGCAGGCGGAAGAGGTACGAGAGATGGAGATACGAAGGCTGGAGGGAGCGGAGAAGCTGCTCACGAGACCGCTGTATGAGGAGGCTTTTCCGGAGGATACGCCTCCGCTGGTAGACTACTACTATCAGTGGAAGATGGCGGAGAATGAGGTCTGGGCAGCGCTGGATCAGGGGCGGGTGGTTGGAATGCTCTGCCTGAATCCCTACCGTGTGATGCTGCGTGGGCGGGAATATGTGCTCTCCTATATCGTGGCGGTCGCGACGGCAAGGACGCATCGGCGGCAGGGCGTGATGCGCGCGGTTCTCTCTGCTGCACTCCGGGCGGAGCGTGCGAAGGGAAGACCGTTTACCTTTTTAAAGCCGGCCAATGTCGCCTACTATGAGCCCTTTCAGTTTGCTCTGGCTTCAGGGCGAAGGCACAGACGCCTGCGCGCCGATTTGCGCCTTTTTACGCGGCCGCTGCATTCGGACGACGCGGAAGCATTGGCGTTTATGAACCGCATTCTGGAGGAGAGCTACGATATTTACTGCTTTCGGGACAGAGCCTATATGGACTGCCTGCTGGCGGAGCTTTCTGCCGGGAGCGGAAGCGCAGAGCGCATCTGCCTCGCGGAGAGCGGTGAGCTTGCCGGCATCAGGGTGAGGGATCTCCCGGAATTTGCGGATGAGGACTGCCGCCTCATCTCGGAGGAGCGCTATACAGAGCCTGCGCGGGATGCATCGGGTGTACTGCGCCCGGATACGCCCTTTATTATGCTGCGCGTGCTGGATCTGCCGGAGCTTTTACGGAATGTTTTTCTGCGGAGGGATGTCGCCGCAGAGCAGAGAGAGCACTGTTTTTACTTTGCAGACCCCCTGTTGCCGGAAAATGATGGTGTGTGGCGCTGGACGCTAAACCATCAGGGCTCAAGGCTCTGCCGGGCGGAGGGGATATCCCCGGAGGGGCTGTTTTGCTTCACGCCGGAGCTTGTGACGCGCTGGCTCTTTCGCTATGGCGCCGCACAGGAGCTTCCGGCGTGGTGCGCGGAGCTGGAAACCTTTCGCGGAGCTTACTTTGATGAGGAAACCTGAGGAAAGGAAGGTGCACGATGGCATTTGAGAGAGAAATCGATACCCTGAAACGCTGGATTGAAGAGAGCGGCAATATCGTCTTTTTCGGTGGCGCGGGCGTATCCACGGAGAGCGACATCCCCGATTTCAGAAGTCAGGACGGGCTGTACAGCCAGAGCTACCGCTATCCGCCGGAGCGTATCATCAGTCACAGCTTTTTCCTTTCAAATACGGAGGAGTTTTATCGCTTCTACAGAGATCGCATGATATATCCGGACGCGCGGCCGAACCGCGCACATCTGGCGCTGGCGGAGCTGGAGAGAAGCGGAAAGCTGCGCGCGGTCATCACCCAGAATATAGACGGCCTGCATCAGGCGGCGGGCAGCCGTGAGGTGCTGGAGCTGCACGGCTCAGTGCAGAGGAACCACTGTCAGCGCTGCGGAAAGTTCTATCCGCTCTCCGCGGTGGTTTCCTCTGAGAGCACAGTTCCGCGCTGTACATGCGGCGGCATCATAAAGCCGGATGTGGTGCTGTATGAGGAGAGCCTGGACGATGCAGTCATGCGGCGAGCCTTGGAATATATCAGTCGGGCCGATATGCTCATCATAGGGGGGACCTCTCTCGTGGTTTACCCGGCGGCAGGTCTGGTGCGCTACTATCAGGGGAAGAGGCTGGTGCTGATTAACCGCTCCGCGACCTCGATGGACGACGAGGCGGATCTCGTGATTGGCGGCAGGATAGGGGATGTGCTCGGACGGGCTGTGTTTCGTGAGGAATCAATAAAGCGGCGGTGAGGCGCATGTTCCGCCTGAAGAAAAGCGGCGCAGCGGAGCATTCACCGCACGAGCCGGTGCTTATGGGTGAGGAATGGCGGAGCTCTGCGAGAGAGGGGAGAAGATGGATATTCGTGTCGGAGATGTGGTCAGGCTGAAGAAGCCGCATCCCTGCGGGGCCTCACAGTGGGAGGTGCTGCGGATCGGGCAGGATTTTCGCTTAAAGTGTCTGGGCTGCGGGCACCAGCTCATGGTGAAGCGCAGCCTGGTGGAGAAGAATCTCAGGGAGCTCACACGTTCTGGAGAGGCAGAAGCGCGGCTGTCCGGAACAGGGGGTACTGCGCGCACTTCTTCCGGACTGAAGGGGCGGGAGCAGAGAGAGCCTGGTTGAAAAAAGAAAGAAATGCAGCGAAACTGTGTGCTGGCCCTTGCAAATGCTGAACTTATCGGGTAGAATATATTACCGTGACACATTTTCCTTGCTTCCGGCACTGAACCCGGAGGCCAGAGACCAAAAGGAGGACAAGAGCAGATGAACAAATACGAATTAACGCTTGTTCTGAACGGAAAGCTCGAGGAAGACGCGAAAGCGGCGGCGCTGGAGAAGGTGCAGGGCTACATCACCCGATTCAACGGAGCTGTTGTGAACGTCGATGACTGGGGTAAGAAGAGATTTGCCTACGACATCCAGAAGATGAAAGAGGGCTTCTATTACTTCATCAAGTTCGAGACTGAAGATTCGGCCTGCGCGAATGAGCTGGAATCCAGACTTCGCATCTATGAGCCGGTCGTCAGGTATCTGATCGTTGCAGACGAAGCTGAATAATCAGAAAGAGTGAGAGTATGAACAGAGTCATTTTGATGGGCAGACTTACCAGAGATCCCGAAGTCAGATATTCCAGCGGCGAGCGCTCCATGGCAATTGCGCGCTATACTCTGGCCGTGGACAGAAGAGGCCGGAGGAATCAGGGCGGAGACCAGCAGACGGCGGATTTCATCCCCTGCGTTGCCTTCGACAGATCGGGCGAGTTTGCGGAGCGCTATTTCCGTCAGGGCATGCGCGTCCTCGTCTCCGGTCGTATACAGACCGGCAGCTATACCAACCGAGATGGACAGAAAGTTTATACGACAGAGGTCATCGTAGATGACCAAGAGTTTGCTGACAGCAAGGGTGCCGGAGCACCGGCGGGCGGCGCGCCTTCCAGTTACGGAGGCGGGCAGACGGGCGGTTACGCGGGAAGCGAGAAGCCGAGCCCCCAGAGTGCGAGCACCGAGGGATTTATGAATATCCCGGACGGAGTCGAGGACGAAGGACTTCCGTTCAACTAAACTGATTGAAGGGGGACAAGATCATGGCTTTTACCAAGAGTGAAAGACCCGATGGCCAGAGAAGCAGAAGACCGGGCGGGATGCGCAGAAGAAGAAAAGTCTGTGTGTTCTGCGCGCAGAATGCGAAGCCGATTGACTATAAGGATGTCGCTACACTGAAGAAATATATTTCCGAGAGAGGAAAGATTCTTCCGCGCCGCATCACCGGCAACTGCGCCAGACATCAGAGAGCGCTGACCGTTGCGATCAAGAGAGCACGTCACATCGCGCTGCTTCCGTACCAGGTAGATTGATCTGCCTGCATATGGCGGGAAAAGAATAGAGACAAGAAAAAAGAAGCTCGTCTGAGCTTCTTTTTTTGACGGACAAACAGTGTTTCAACTGTTTCGCAATAGCCCCTTACTCGCTCGATAAATATGCAAAAATCAGAAATCTTCAAAATCAGGACCGCCGGGCTCTATATCAGGAGCCGTGGGGTGCGGGGCGGGGGCAACGGTGGCGGAAACACTGGGGCCATCGTCGCGATGCTCCTCTGGGGGCGGATTGATGTGGTCCGGATCGTCGTGGATCTCGCTGGTTCTGTGCTCTGTCGGTGCTGCCGCGGCAGAGACTTCCGCTGTGGTAGATGGGGGGCTGGGCGAGACGCCAGGGCCGCCGTCTACGCCGGTGATTGGCTCATAGTCATAGTCCGGGGGCAACTCCTCAGGAAGCGTATCTTCCTCGCTTGAGGAGCTCTCGGGGAGCGTATCCTCCTCCCGCCAGCGATAGGCGTTCGGATCGTATTCGCTGGTTCCGTTGACCGCCTCATAGGCAGACTTTGCAGCCGGATTGACTGCGGTATTGAAGTAGTCGCGGATGCCGCTGTTATAGCTCACCTGTGCTCCGGTGTCGTAGTCTACCCATGCCTCTATGACAGAGGAGGGCTGGCGCCAGTCCTTTTCGGGGAGACCTTCATGGATCTCGCTCATGATACGGTTCCAGATGCGGCCGGATACCGTGGCGCCATAGATGCCCGGCATGGCGCGGGGTGTGTCGTAGCCGATCCAGACGGCTGTGGTGTAGTAGGGAGTATAGCCGCAGAACCAGGTGTCCTTGGAGTCATTTGCGGTGCCTGTCTTGCCGGCTGCCTGCTGACCGGAGATATCCAGCCCGCGACCGGTTCCGTAGGGCATATCCATGGTGCCCTTCAGGACATCGGTAATCATATAGGCGGTGCCATCGGTGTACACCTGTACCTTTTTTAAGTTGTCCTGCAGAAGTTCATCGCCGCTTCTGTCGTAGATGAGGCTGCGCAGGCAGCTGCGCTCGTCGTAGACGCCGCCATTTGCCAGTGTGGCATAGCCCTTGGCCATATCGACGACACGTGTGCCGTAGGTAAAACCGCCGATTGACACGGCGGCAGCACTGCTGTCCTTCCACGAGAGAGAGGAGAATTCCATTTTACCCAGGTAGGCAAGACCGTTTCGGATGCCGACCTTCTGCAGCAGCTGCCACGCGACGGTGTTCAGCGAGCGGTTCAGCGCTTCGCGTATGGGCAGGTAGCCATGGTAGCGGCCCCCTGAGTTTTTGGGACCGCCCTCAAACTCATGGTCATCGATCAGGTAGGAGGGATAGAAGTAGCCGGTCTCAAAGGCGGGCGCATAGTCCAGGAGGGGCTTGATGGAGGAGCCGGGCTGACGCTTTGCCAGAAAGCCGCGGTTATAGACATCCTCTGTACCTCTGCCGCCGACGATCGCCGTCACGGTGCCGGAAGCATTGTCCACAACGACAGCGGCGCCCTGCAGGGCGTATTTTCCGTTCTCCTGTCGCTCATCTGAGCGCGCATCCAGCGCATCGTCGAGCTGCTGCTGGGCGATTCGCTGTATGGAAGAGTCCAAGGTGGTGTAAATCTTGTAGCCGCCGGAGCGCACTGCTTCGCTCTTCTCGGCGAAGGCTTCTTTGTAGCTCGCCTGATATGCCTCGTAGTCGTCCTTGGTGTCGAAGGTATATTGAAATTCAAAGCCGTCGTTCTTTAAGAGCTGCTGTGCGGCACAGTAGATGGCGTAGCTCGTCTGGTAGTTCTCCGGAACGCTCTCCTCGGCGACTGCGTAGATCTCCAGTGGTTTTGCCTGATATTCCTTCAGCTCTGTCTCGGTGAGATCTCCGCACGCATACATGCTGTTCAGGATCTCATTCCGCTTCCGGAGGGAGTTCTCGCTGTGGTTTACGGGCTCGTAGCTCGCTGGGCGGTTGCTGATTCCGACCAGCACGGCGGCCTCCCAGGGCTCCAGCTCGGCCGCAGTCTTGTTGAAATAGTAGCGGCTTGCCGCGCCGACACCATAGCAGCCGTGGGCATAGAAATTTCCGTTGCAGTAGAATTCAAGAATCTGATCCTTGCCGAATTTCTGTTCCAGCTGCGGAGCGATCAGTATTTCGGTGAGCTTTCGCTCGAGGGTGCGCTCCTGCGTCAGGTAGGTGTTTTTTATGACCTGCTGGGTGATGGTGGAGCCGCCCTGCGTCACCCTGCGGTTCTTCAGATAGGAGAGCGAGGCGCGGGCCATCGCCACCAGATCCACGCCGTTGTGCGAGTAGAAGCGGCGATCCTCCTGATCGACATAGGCCTTCTTGAGCCAAGGGCTTATCTCGTCGAAGGGGACATAAATATAGTGACCGGTGTTGATGACGCCGACAAGCTGATTGTCCCTGTCGTAGATCTCTGTATCGGTGACAAGACGGAAATCCTCCTCACTCATGTGAGAGTAGGTCTCCAGCGCGCGCTCCTGCAGTCTGCGGAATTCTGGAAAAACCTTGACGAAAATGATGATGCCGATACTGAGAAGGAGCAGCATCAGGATGAGAAGCAAAAGCTTGAAGAAATGGACGATGGGATGGCGCCTGCTCTGTTTTCTTCTGGCTGTTCTTCTGTTTGCTGTATTGTTCATGGCTGCCTCCGGCTGTCACTTGATGAGATCACAGAGCTCAAAGCGTATCATCTTCTCAAGACCGTCGAGGGACAGCTCTACCTGATAACCGATCTTTCCTGCGGACATAATGATGGTTGGAAATCCGGCCGCGGTTTCGTGGATGACGGTGCGGAAATACTTTTTCATGCCGATGGGGGAACATCCCCCGTGGATATAGCCGGTGAGACCGAGCAGATCCTTGGATTTCAGCATCTCAACGGACTTCTCTCCCACTGCGGCGGCGGCTTTTTTCAGATCCAGCTCCTCCGGGCCGGGAATGACAAAGACATAGTTACGGCCGCTTTTTCCGACAGTGACGAGAGTCTTGAACACACGCTGGGGATCCTGCTGCAGAGCGGCTGCCACCTCAGTGGCGCTGACGGCCTCATCCGGGGAGTAGCGATGCTCCACATAACTCACTTTTTTGCCGTCCAGAAGGCGGCATACATTGGTTTTTTCGCTGTTTTTAGACATAACTGTAATATAGCATATCGGGAATTAATTGTGAAGGCGTGGGAAGCTGCGGAGATGGTGCGGAATCAGGGAATCTATGCTATAATTAATTTTATCTTTACATCCATTGCGCATTTGCGCAACAGGGGGGGAAAAGCAGATGAAAGAAGAAAAAAAGGCACAGGAGCTATTGCAGAGCTACCTTCGATGGGCGCTGATTCCGGCTGTGCTCTCTGTTGCTGCGGCCGTTGCGCTGCTCCTTCCTGGCCGGCACGGACGAAGAGGGGCAGCCTTCATGCTCCTCGTCATTCTGGTGTTCTGTCTGCGGCTCTACTTCGGATCCAGAAAGCATATTCTGAGAGCCATGGTGAGCTATGCGGTCGCAACGGATGCGCTGCAGAAGCGTCTCTCGGACGATCTCGATGTGGCCTATGCGCTGATGGACCGCGGGGGCACTCTGGTCTGGCAGAACCGGGCGTGGAAGCGGCTGCTGAAGGGGCGGCGCCTGCATATGGGAAGGCTGGAGGAGCTCTTCCCGGAGCTCATGGCGACGCGACTCACAGAGGTCGGGGAGTGCGAGGATTTTCACTTGAAGCTGGATGAGCTCCGGCTGCGCGTCCGGGTGACGCGCACAGGTGAGGCGATGGACCGCATCTTTGCGGTGTACCTCTATGACGAGACAGCGCTGCTCGCCCTTCAGGAGGAAAATGACAGCAGGCAGATGGTTGCGGGTCTTTTGTATCTCGACAACTATGAGGAGGCCATGGAGAGTGTCGATGAGGTGCGGCGCTCGCTGCTCACGGCGATGATAGACCGGAAGATCGTGCGCTGCTTTGACGCGATACATGCGATCATCCGAAAGCTGGAAAAGGACAAGTATTTCTTCGTGATTGAGCGGCAGTATCTCTATACGCTTCAGGAGAGTCAGTTCGATATACTGGAGCAGGTCAAGACAGTAAATATCGGAAATGAGATGCGCATCACTCTGTCAATCGGTATCGGAGACGGCGGCGAGAGCTACGATCAGTGCTATGAATTTGCGCGTCAGGCGATTGATATGGCGCTGGGGCGCGGCGGCGATCAGGCAGTGGTGAAGAACGCGGAGGGAATACGCTATTACGGCGGAAAGTCCAATTCCAAGGAGAAGACAACCCGCGTCAAAGCCAGGGTCAAGGCACACGCCTTCCGCGAGCTGCTGGAGAATAAGGACAGACTGTTTATTATGGGCCATAAGATGATGGATATCGACTCTCTGGGATCGGCTATCGGTGTGTGGCGCATCGCACAGACCATGGAGAAGCGGGCGCACATCGTCGCCTCGGTGGTGAATTCCTCAGTTGGGCCTATGATGAAGCGGTTTACGGGCGGAGAGTACCCGGAGGATATGTTCATTTCGGAGGAAAAGGCGCTGGAGCTTCTGGATGAGGGCTCCGTGCTCGTTGTGGTCGATACGAACCGTCCCTCTATCGTGGAGGCTCCGAAGCTCCTTGAGGCGGCAAAGACCGTCGTGGTGCTGGATCATCACCGTCAGAGCCAGGACTACATAAAGAATGCGCAGCTCTCCTATGTGGAGACCTCCGCGTCCAGTGCCTGCGAGATGGTCTCGGAGATCGTGCAGTATATCTCGGATAATGTGAAGCTGCGCGCGGCGGAGGCGGATGCCATGTATGCGGGCATCGTGATCGATACGCATAACTTCATGAATCAGTCGGGGGTACGCACCTTTGAGGCGGCGGCTTTCCTGCGCAGAAACGGCGCAGATGTGACGCGTGTGCGGAAGCTCTTCCGTGAGAAGCTTGAGGATTATCGCGCAAAGGCGGAGGCCATACACAATGCGGAGATCTACAGGGAGCACTTTGCCATAAGTATCTGTCCGTCAGAGGGACTTGAGAGTCCCACGGTGATCGGTGCGCAGGCGGCAAATGATCTCCTGGATATTGTGGGAATCAAGGCGAGCATCGTCCTGACCGAGTATGAGGAAAAGGTCTATGTCAGCGCTCGCTCGATTGATGAGGTAAATGTTCAGGTTATGCTGGAGAAACTTGGCGGAGGCGGTCACAGAACCATCGCAGGCGCGCAGCTCCCCGGTGTCACAGCAGAAGATGCTGCCGCGAAGATACGGGCAGTGATAGATGAAATGCTTGAGAAAGGTGAGATATAAATTATGAAAATAGTACTTTTACAGGATGTAAAGTCACTCGGCAAGGCGGGCGCGCTGGTGGAGGTCTCTGAGGGTTATGCAAGAAATTTTCTGCTGCCGAAGAAGCTTGGTGCGCCGGCAACGGCAGAGAATCTGAATACACTGAAACTCAAAAAGGCGAATGCCGACCGGATCGCGGCGGAACAGCTGGCGGAGGCGCAGGCCCTCGCGAAGCAGCTTGAGGCGGCAGAGGTGAAGCTTGCGATCAAGGGCGGAGAAAATGGAAAGACCTACGGCTCTGTCTCCACAAAGGAGATTGCAGAGGCGGTGAAGCAGCAGCTTTCTCTTGAAATTGACAGAAAGAAGATCGTGCTGGCGGAGCCGATCAAGAGCTTTGGAAGCTTTGAGACAGCGGTGAAACTGCATAAGGATGTGCAGGCGAAGCTGAAGGTTCAGGTAGTGGAGGCGTAATGGCCGAGGAAACTCTCTTAAAACGTGTGCTTCCGCACAATCTTGAAGCGGAGCAGTCCGTGATCGGCTCTATGCTGATGGATAAGGAGGCGGTTGCTGCGGCGCTGGATATCTGTGCCGCAGACGATTTCTACTCCAGACAGTATGCGGCTGTGTTCGAGTGCATGGGCGAGCTCTTTAATGAGGGAAAACCGATCGATCTGGTGACAGTGCAGGAGAAGCTGAAGGAGAAGGATGTTCCGCCTGAGGTTGGCAGCATTGATTTTGTGCGGAGCATCGTGGAAAATGTTCCTACCTCCGCGAATATCAAGGCCTATGCCCGCATCGTCCACGACAAGGCGGTGAAGCGCCGGCTGATCCGGGTCAATGAGGAGATCGAGAACAGCTGTTATGCGGACAGGGACGAGGTGGATGTGCTCTTGCAGGAGACGGAGGAGAAGATATTCCGGCTTCTGCAGGAAGAGTTGCATTATTTGATACGATTGCAGCAATTCTTGCCGCACTCGTTATTATTCCGGCGATGGCAACAACGGGAGCGCAGTTGGATCAGGGAGGTCCCGGACTATTGTTCATCTTTCTCCCGAATCTGATCAAAGGAATGCCTGGGGGATGGCTGATCGCGATCATCTTCTTTGTCGCAGTATTGCTTGCAGGTATGACTTCGCTGATCAATCTGTACGAGGCTCCGATTGCTACAGTGCAGGAGAAGTTAAAGCTTGGAAGAGTTCCGGCATGTGCACTTACGGGGATCGTGGGAGTGGTCGTGTCACTCCTGATCCAGGGGATTGTATCAGACTGGATGGACGTACTGTCTATCTATATCTGTCCGCTCGGAGCCGGACTTGCGGGAATCATGTTCTTCTGGGTATGTGGCAAGGCATTTGTGGAAAAACAGGTCAATACCGGGAGAGAGAAACCATATGTATCATGGTATCATACGGTATGTAAATATTTTTATGTTCCGGTATGTTTTATTGTGTTAATTCTTGGAATTGTACTTGGAGGAATCGGGTAGAAAAAGCCGAAGGAAGAACAAGAAATGTTCATAAAAGTTTATTGGAAAGAATGAGAGGATAAAGAATGAAAAAAGGAAATGCAATAGCATTACTGCCAATCGGCGTATTTTTGTGTATCTATCTGGGACTTGGAATTTTATTCGAATATGTGATGAAGATTCCGATGGGATTCTATAATGTCCCGATCATTATCGCATTTCTTGCGGCGGGATTGATCGGCGGCTTTTATCTTGCCAGAGAGAGTATTCAAACCGGTTATACCGGCGCGCTAATGTGCTGGACGGTGGTTTTTACCCCAATCGGGACCGCGGCCAGTCTTGTGCTGGGGAAAATCGTGACAAAGAGCACGATCGAAAACTGCGGAGCTGACGGAGAGGGCATTAAATACGCAGCCGCGAAAGCTGCCGGTTTCACGACCACCAATCAAGAGGGTTCGGAAGAGAGCCCCGCTATTTAGGAGGAGAACGCATTATGGATGCACTAAATCTTTCGGTACTGCTGAGCATTATTGCCGGTATCACGGTGATGACCAATATCATCGTGCAGGTTCTGAAAAAGATCACTTGGGACAAGATCCCGACCAATCTTCTGGCACTTATCATCGCCGAGGCGCTGACGTTTGCGTCC
>OLOW01002082.1_pt1 | contig 13734 bp, 9 predicted proteins | sample 1672801 | NCBI WGS metagenome assembly OLOW01 (sample SAMEA3136725, study PRJEB25190) | human gut metagenome | biome: human gut; feature: human-associated habitat; material: faeces | place: Austria | collected 2013 | reverse complement strand
CCCCTATCTTTTCCGGCAAGACGGAAAAGATAGGGCCGTCGGAGACAACCGGCAGGCGCAAATCTGTGACAACCTCTCAGTCAGCTTCGCTGACAGCTCCCCTGGAAGGGGAGCCAAGGAATGCGCACCGCCGGAAGTACTCAAAAGCAGGCGACGACCTCTCAGTCAGCCTGCGGCTGCCAGCTCCCCTGGGAGGGGAGCCTTGTGGTGAAAAATCGCCCCCGCGCGGGTGCGCGAGGGCTTCTTTTTACTGTTTCAGTTTGGTTTTATCCGCAAAATACTCTTTCGTGAGCTTCGCCACGACGCCGGAGAGGGCGAAGAGGGCGATGAAGTTCGGGATGGCCATGAGGCCGTTGAAGGTATCGGCGATGTCCCACACCACGTCGAGCGAGGCGACCGCGCCGACGACAACGATGATGATGAACAGGACCTGATAGCCCTTCGCGACCTTGAGACCGAACAGATACTGCACGCAGCGGCTGCCGTAGAGCGACCAGCCGAGGACCGTGGTGAATGCGAAGAGCGTCAGCGCCAGCGCGACAAACACAGAGGCGAATTTGACGCCGAACATGGTGGCGAACGCGCTCGTGATGAGCTCGGAGCCGACCTTCTGGCCGAAGGTGATGTCGACGCCGCTGCAGATGATGGTCATGGCCGTCAGCGTGCAGATGACGATGGTGTCGGCAAAGACCTCAAAGATGCCGTACAGGCCCTGCTGGACGGGGCCCTTGGTATCGGCCGCCGCGTGCGCGATGGCCGCGGAGCCGAGGCCCGCCTCATTGGAGAAGGCGCTTCTGCGCAGGCCCCAGACGATGGTCTGCTTGAGCGCAATGCCGCTGGCTGCGCCGCCGAGGGCCTTGGGCGTGAAGGCTGTGCGGAAGATCTTGGCGAAGGCCGGGCCGATGTTGCCGGCGTGGCCGAAGATGACGACGAAGGCGAAGATGATATAGAGAATGCTCATGACCGGGACGAGCTTTTCGGCCACCGCGCCGATGCGCTTGATGCCGCCGAAGAGGATCACGCCGATCAGGCCCGCGATCACAAGGCCGAAAATGAAGTTCAGCAGCTTCCGCTCCCCTTCCGCTGCGGGGATGAAGGCGTCGATGGCGTCGTTGAGCGAGCCGACGATGGAGTTGACCTGCGACATGTTGCCGATGCCGAAGGAGGCGATGGCCGCGAACACGCAGAACAGCACGCCGACCCACTGCCAGTGCTTGCCGAGGCCATTCTTGACGTAGTACATCGGGCCGCCGACCCAGTCGCCCTTAGCGTCACGTTCCCGGTACTTGATGGAGAGCGTGACCTCGGAATACTTGATGATCATGCCGAGCAGCGCCGCGAGCCACAGCCAGAACACCGCGCCGTAGCCGCCGAGGGCGATGGCCTGCGAGGTGCCGACGATGTTGCCAGTGCCGACCGTCGCGGCCAGCGCCGTGGTAACGGCCTGCAGCGGGGTGACGGCGCCCGCGCCGGCCTCCTGCTTCTGGAACATCTTGCCGACCGTGTTCTTCATCGCGTAGCCAAAGCGCGTGAACTGGATCCCACGGTTGCGGATCGTCAGGTACAAACCGCCGACGATCGTACATGGCAGGAAAATATACAGCCAGGCGACGGTATTCAATGTACCGGTAAAGAAATTGATGATAGCTTCCATATGTTCTCCTTTCCGGACGCCCCGCGTCCATCCTTTTCTTTCTCCTGAAGAAAAAACTTCCCGATTATGATACCATAAACTTACTTTCAATTCAATTTAAATCGCTACATCGAAATATAGAATTTTCTCGCGGACATTTGTGCATATTATAGAGACATTTACAAAAACCGGCTCCCCCGCGAAAAAAAGATTGACGCGGCCGGGAAAACGTGCTATATTATTTAGGCAATCGGGATGCTAGTGTGGCTCAGTCGGTAGAGCAGCTGATTCGTAATCAGCAGGTCGCCGGTTCAAGTCCGGCCGGTAGCTCCAAAAAGCGCTCCATGAAACTCATGGAAGCGCTTTTTCTTTCCTTATTCTGCTTTTAGCGAAGTCTCGCAAAGCTCTCTGCCAGATTTTCATGCACCACATCTTTCGGTTCGAATTTAGTCAGGCGCAGTGCCAGCTGCAGCATCACGCCGATGCCAAAAACAGCAAGTACGGTACCCAGCCCGATCGGTCCACCCAGACGCCATCCGGCAAACAGCACAACAGCCAGAATCAGAACATTGACCGCGCCGATTGGGATCTTCCTGATACGTCTGCTGCAGGCAAGCAGAAGCGAATCACGCGGACCACAGCAGAGGCCGGCTTTCATATAGATGACCTGTGACAGCCCCATGATAAAAAAACCGATCAGCATCATGACAATGCCTGCCCAGATATTTTCCTGACTTGGAATGAGATCAAGCCAATTTAAAAAATCGACCGTCTTGCCGACAAGCACAGCGTCCAGTATCGTCCCGATACCGATATGCTCTTTCAGCAGCAGGTCGATGAGGATCAAAATGACTGACACACCGACAGACGCGGTTCCGTATAGAATCCCAAAAGTTTTGGAAAGTCCCAGGTTTAATGCATCCCAAGGGGCAACACCGATGTTGGCCTGTATGGTCAGATAGACTCCGGCGCCGAAGCAGATAAGCCCGATTGCCGCAAGCAAAGTTTTTTTCAGTAATTCTCTCATTTTGCCTGTCTCCTTTTGCTCGTATGCTTAGCCCTGCGTTTCCGGTCCGTTAACGTATTCGCAGTAGGTTTGAATTGGACAGACGTCGCATTTCGGTTTGCGCGCGTCGCAGCACTGTCTGCCATGAAAAATCAAGCTGTGATGCGTACGGGACCAGCGTTCTTCGGGGATCTTCTCCATCAGCGCAAGCTCGGTCTTAAGCACGTCCTTTTCGTGTACCAGCCCGATGCGATTTGCCACGCGAAATACATGTGTATCCACCGCGATCCGCGGCTGTCCGAACCCTACCGAAAGCACCACATTCGCCGTCTTGCGGCCCACGCCCGGCAAGCTGATCAGCGCGTCATAGTCGTCCGGCACTTCACCGCCGAAATCGCTGCACAGCTTCTGTGCCATCGCGACAATATTTTTCGATTTTGTCTTATACATACCGATCCGTTTGATATATGCCGCAACATCCTCCGGATCAGCTTCTGCCAGCGCCTGCGGCGTCGGATACTGCGCGAACAGCGCGGGCGTCACCTGATTGACAGATTTGTCTGTTGTCTGTGCGGATAGTGCCACCGCCACGATCAGCTGAAACACGTCCTGATGATGCAGCGCGCATTCTGCCTCCGGGTAAGCTTCTTCCAGCAGGTCGAGAATCTGCGATATTTTGTCTTTTTCTATCATGATCTATGCCTTCTTTCTTGACTTTTTCCTCGATGTAATGGTAAAATTGTATACAATAGGCAAACGCGCGCGTGACAAAACCTGAGATTTCTATGCGCGCATGGCGCTCACGCATGAGCGCTGCTTCGTGAGATGCATTTGTCGCGATTTGGGAAATGCCGCTTCGCGGTACTTCCTTCATATAGAAAAGCTGCCTTGACCAAGCTCAGAAGGATACGATGCCCTTATGTGAGCTTTTCTCGAGGCCGGAAAGGATTCTCCCCATGCTGCGTTTAGACTTTTTAAGCAACGATTATCAAGATACTAGATCATCGGTCGAAAAGACTACCGATGCCATCGCGATTGAAATACTCACCGGCATTTTGCGTCAGGGCAGGCATTTGGCAGAGCAGCAGCTCTGTGAGCGTTATCAGCTCAGCCGAACACCGATCCGAGAGGTTCTCAAGAATCTTGAAAGCCTCGGTCTGATTGAACTAATCCCCAATCGCGGCGCCATCGTCCGCGGTCTTCCGGCTTCGGCACTCGATGATCTTTTTTATATGAAAGCGCTGCTCTATCCGCAGTGCGTGCGTTGGGCCATCGAGCGCATCACGCCGGAGGAGTTTTCCATGCTGGAGGAAACCTTCGCGTTTATGGAATTCTACACTGCTACGGACGATATGGAAAAAATGCAAAAAATCAACCGCGGTTTTGAAGCCATTATTTATAACGCCTGCCATAATCGCGAGATGGAATCCCTTCTGCTTCGATACGACTTTTTTATCCGTTACGCGAACGCGGACGTGAAATATCCGATCAATTATCTTTCTACTGTCTTAGAGGAGCACCGCGCGATTTTTGAAGCGTTCCGTACGCGCAATCCGGAGGCCGGACAGGATGCCGCGCAAGCGCACATTTTCCGTTCCATGCTGCGGCGAAAATAAAGTCAGCACGTGGAATGCAAAGTTAGCGGGTGACGTAGGGCGTCTTAAGGATAAGGTTTCCGGCCGCACCCTTTTCGCTGTTGTCAGCCGATCAAGCCCAAATGCTCCAACAGAATTTTCACACCGATCAGAATCAAAATGATGCCGCCGGCCAAGGTCGCCTTGTCCTCATACTTCGCGCCGAACTTATGCCCGACGCATACGCCTGCCGCGGAAAGCACAAAGGTCGTGCAGCCGATCAGCGTGATGGCAACTGCGATCCGCACCTGCAGGAAAGCGAACGAAATGCCGACCGCCAGCGCGTCAATACTGGTCGCGATCGCGAGGATGAGAAGCTCTTTGATATCCAGCTTCTGCCCGCAGGAAGCGCTATTCGACGCGTCTTCTTTTTTTCGAACAACCTCCCAGATCATCCTGCCGCCGATAAAAGTCAGCAAAGCGAATGCGATCCAGTGGTCAAAGCTTGTAATATAGGCTTCAAACTGCCTGCCGAGCAGCCAGCCCAAAAACGGCATCAAGGCCTGAAATCCTCCAAAGAACAAGGCAATGACCAAAGTTTGCGCCTGATCTAACCTATGCATGTTCAATCCCTTGCAGATCGCAACTGCAAAAGCATCCATGGACAGCCCCACACCGATCATAAAAATTTCAAAAAAGCCCATAAATTTTTCTCCGTTCTGTCGTCACATGTGACATGTTCCCTCATAAAAAATAATCTTCTATGAACAAATCACAGAAGAATATTTTAATATATTTTCTGAAAAAAAGCAAGTTTTCCGGATAATTATCACTTTCGTTCCCCATTTATCGGCAATTCTTATGATAAATGTGCAGCAGACCCTTTAGGATCAGGTCTTCATCTAAGATCATTCCCCGTTTGCATAAAGGCTTAATTACGCCGGCAAGTCCGCCTGTGATAATCACAGTACATGGCTGTCCCAACTCTGCTTCGATGCGTTCTGCCATGCCGTCAATGCTGCATGCTGTCGCGTGCAGCAGTCCGCTTTTGACACAGTCAACGGTGTTAGTACCAATCAGTTTTTTCGGCTTTTCGAAATCAACCTTCGAGAGCTGCGAGGTCGATCGAACCAGCGCCTCCGCGGAGATGGCCATGCCGGCTGTGATCATACCGCCCACATAGAAGCCGTGTTGGTCGATGACGGAAAATGTCGTGGCTGTTCCCATATCGATGATGATCTGCGGCAGTGGATACTCCTGCAGGGCACCGACAGCCTCCGCCACTAAGTCACTGCCGAGCTGGGCGGGGTTATCGATGCGGATGCTCAGCCCGCTTTTAATCCCTGGGCCTACCACAAGCGTCTCGATACCAATCAGTTTTTCGATCGCGCGTTTCAGCGTGTTAGTGATCGTCGGCACGACCGATGCCATGATTGCCCCATCAATCTGTTGTGGAGTCAGCGTGTACATATCCAACGCGGTTTTGATCATCGCCGCATATTCCAGATCCGTCGCTTCCCGTTTGCTGGAAATACGCTCGCGGAATACCAATTCGTTTCCTTTGAAACATCCAAGTAATATGTTTGTATTCCCGATATCGATTGTTAAAATCATCCCGATTCTCCTTTTCCTATTCGCTGTGACAAGGACATTCGCCCGGACGCTGAGCGGCTCTGCTCTCGTCTTTCGACTCGGCCTCGCTGTGACAAGGACATTATAACATGCCTGTTTCTAAAATGCACGACAAAAAGGCTGTGAAACTCACATTTCACAGCCTTCACGATGGCATTACGCCTTGAACGTCAAATTCGTGCCGTCACTGTCGATGGTCACGCTGCCGCCATCCAGCAAGTCGCCGCGGATGATCATGGACGCCAATTCGTTTTCTACGTGCTTCTGCAGATAACGTTTGATCGGTCTTGCGCCGTACTGCGGATCGTAAGACTCTTTGGCGATCAGCTCCTTGGCCGCATCGGTCATGGTCAGCTTCATTTCTCTGTCAGCCAATCTCTTTTCGATACCCTTGAACGCAAGGTCGATGATCTTCTTAACCTGTTCCAAAGTCAACGCGCTGAATACGATGATATCGTCCACACGGTTGAGGAATTCCGGTCTGAAGTAGTTCTTCAGTTCTCCGGTTACCTTTTCCTTTACCTCCTCCGGAATATAGCCCTCCTGATTCATGTTCTCAATCAGCTCGCTGCTTCCGATGTTGGAGGTCATAATGACAATCGTATTCTTGAAATCTACGGTTCTTCCCTGATTGTCTGTCAGACGGCCGTCGTCCAAAAGCTGCAGCAGGATGTTGAAGACATCCGGGTGCGCCTTTTCAATTTCATCGAACAAAATGACACTGTACGGTTTCCGTCTGACTGCTTCGGTCAGTTGTCCGCCCTCGTCGTAGCCGACATATCCAGGAGGCGCTCCGACCAGTCTGGATACCGAGTGTTTCTCCATATACTCTGACATATCGATACGAATCATATTCCGTTCAGTATCAAACAAGGATTCAGACAACGCTTTTGCCAGTTCGGTCTTACCGACACCCGTAGGACCCAGGAAAATAAACGAACCGATCGGTCTGTTCTCGTCTTTGAGTCCTGCTCTTGCCCGCAGGATTGCTTCAGAGACCGCTGTAACCGCTTCATTCTGACCAACCACTCTTTGATGCAGGATCTCCGGCAGTTTCAGAAGTTTTTCACGCTCGGTTTCGACCAGTTTGCTGACCGGAATGCCCGTCCACGAAGAAATAACCTCCGCGATTTCTTCCTCGTTGACTTCCTCTTTTAAGAGTCTTGCTTCTCCGCCGTCTACGCTGTCAGCCTTCTGCTTTTCTTCTTCGAGCTTCTTTTCCAGCTCCGGCAATGTACCGTATTTTAACTGTGCCAGCTTTTCGAGGTCGTAATTTCTCTCCGCCTCTTCCATCTGGTGTTTGACTTCTTCAATCTGCTGTTTGGTTCCTTTGACTTCCGAAATCGCTTTTTTCTCATTTTCCCACTGCGCTCTCATGGAAGCGTCTTCTTCCTTCAGCGCCGCCAGCTCTTTTTCGAGTGTCGCAAGTCTTGCGGCGGAAGCCTTGTCGGTTTCCTTGCCGAGTGCCTGCTTTTCGATTTCAAGCTGCATGATCTTTCTCGAGATCTCGTCTAGCTCCGCAGGCATACTGTCAATTTCAGTACGGATTCTTGCGGCTGCCTCGTCCATCAGGTCGATGGCTTTATCCGGCAGGAACCGATCGCTGATATAACGGTCAGAAAGCGTTGCGCAGGCGATCAGCGCGCCGTCCGTAATTCTGACACCATGGTGGATTTCAAAACGCTCTTTGAGCCCTCTGAGAATTGAAATGGTATCTTCAACTGACGGCTGATCGACCAGCACCTTCTGGAATCTTCTTTCGAGTGCAGCGTCTTTTTCAATATATTTACGATATTCGTCCAAGGTGGTGGCACCGATGCAGTGCAGCTCGCCTCTGGCCAGTTTCGGCTTCAACAGGTTGCCTGCGTCCATGGAGCCTTCGGTTCTGCCCGCGCCGACGATATTGTGAATCTCATCGATGAACAGAATGATCCTGCCCTCGGATTTTTCAACCTCGTTTAAGACTGCTTTCAGTCTTTCCTCAAACTCACCCCGAAACTTCGCGCCCGCGATCAAAGCGCCCATATCCAGCGCGAAAATGGTCTTGTCCTTCAGACCCTCCGGTACGTCTCCATTCAAAATACGCTGTGCCAAGCCCTCTACAACTGCGGTTTTACCAACACCCGGTTCTCCAATCAGCACCGGGTTGTTCTTGGTTCTTCTGGAAAGGATCTGAATTGCGTGGCGAATCTCAGCGTCACGACCGATAACCGGATCCAGCTTGCCCTCTCTGGCCATTTCCACCAGATCGCGGCCGTATTTATTCAAAGCATCGTAATTGTCCTCCGGATTTTGGCTCGTCACTCTCTGATTGCCTCTGACCTTGGACAGTGCCTCTAAGAATTTATTCTTGTTGATATTGTATTTCGCGAAAATTTTTGCACTCGGCGTACCCTTTTCCTCCAGCAACGCCAGGTATAAATGCTCTACGCTGACATATTCATCCTTGAATTCCTCCGCGATTTTCTCTGCTCTCATCAAAAGCTGAGAAAGTCTTCTGGAAGAATACATATTGTCCGCGTTGCCGGATACCTTCGGCAGCTTTTCCAGTTCCTCCTCAACATCAGCAATCATTGCGGTCGCGTCCACATTCATGTACTTGAGCAGCTTCGGGATCAATCCGTCCTTCTGCATCAGAAGCGCCATGTGCAGATGTTCCCCATCCAACATTTGATGTCCCTCGGAAATCGCGATATTCTGACAGTCCATAACAGCCTGCTGCGCGTTCTGCGTATATTTTTCAATGTTCATATCATCACCCCTATTTCATCAAAACATAAACATTTTAATCCGATTTCATTCATTTTTTCAGCTTCGGACATGCTTAGCATACCCTCACAACTCTGTATATACCCATTGTACACCCGTTCAAACGCAAAGTAAAGAAAAATTTAGCACTCTTTTTGTCAGAGTGCTAATAAATTAGTAGAATTCTATTAAATCCTGCTATTGCCTCCGTGTTCCCGCAATAAAGCATATTCTGCCGGAATACTTACCCTTATACCGACGCGAATTTGCCTAGACATTTCACGAAAGTCTTCTATAAATAAGACATTGACCTCACCCATGCTCATTTTATTGTACGAAATACTTTAAAAGACCATGATGAATATATCTTTGTCCCATCAATCATCTTGTATGCTCGTACTCTATAATAATAAGTTTTCCCACTTTTAAGGTTTTTGGTGTTTACATATTTAGTGTTTGTTGTTTGAAAATATGGATTTGTTCCATATCCGCTGTTTCTTTTTAGAGATCTGAAAACCTCATATCCGTCGATGTTTTCGTTAGGCTCTGTCCAACTTATTCTTATTGCTTTTTTTCCTTTCACTGTTATGAGTTTGCTCTGTGCTTGAACTCTCATATTCTTGAACTCGTCTTTTTCTACTTTCAAAGCTTGCTTTTGTTCTGAGTTTTTCAACATTCCAATCCGTTGATTTACATCTTTTACAATAATATCGATGTCTTCTTTTGTTGCTGCTTTGGAAACAGCATTTTTTGCATCTTCAATGATCTTGTTTATTTCATTTTGTTCTGCCTTATCATAATTTGAAAGATTCGCAATGTATTCTGCAAGTTTAAGATTTGCATTTTTCTGTGCCGTGGACAGTGAATCTTTATCTACAGGCTGTACAACCGTACCTAATCCACCTGCTGTTCCGCCTCCGCCTGCAGAACCTCCACCTGCATAGTCTCCGCCTTTACTTTGGCTTTTTACATATTCTATCTCTATCTTTGCATTCTTAAGTTCAAAATCCGGTATTTCATCATATCCAGCCTCCCCAGTACCTGATGAAAAATAGCTTTTATACTTTTCAAATATTGTATTCAATTTATATTGTGTTATCTCATCATAGTTTGAAAGATTACCAATATACTCCCGAAGTTTCGCTATTGCTTTCCTTTGCTCTGCAGAGAGTGAAATCTTATCAGGAACGTTAATATTACTTGCTTTAACAATACATTCCCAAGCAGTTTGATTTTCTGCTGTACCACATTTAATTGTTGCAGTAATGGTTACCTCTGCATCTTTACCGGATGGTCTTGTAACAGTTCCGGTTTCTGGACTGATGATCGCAGGATCACTGCTGGCCCATGTAATCTGACTCTCATATAAACCTATCGAAGGAAGTATAAGGTCATTGACAATGTAATTCCAGTCTCGATTATTATTTGCGAAAATACCTTCCACCGGAAACCATGCACAAGCTTCGGCAAGTTTCGCTACATCACTTAAATTTTGACTATAATGCAGCCAAGCATATGGTAAATCCGGATTCCCTTCCGCTATGCCAATCTGTTTCCACTCGGCTTCGCTTCCTTCATAATATATATCGAAAAGGTGTGAAGATCCGCTTAAATCTGAACCTGCTGCGCTATATGAATTGAAAACACCGGAATTTATGTGTTTGATCTGCTTCGGTATCCAGCTAATCCCCCCTGATACTGCTATTGTCACAACAGTTGAAGGCATTTCGGCATATGGTGCATAGCACTGCAGCAGGGTTGTTTTATTTTTATCATAGAGATTGCCTCCTTCAGCGGAAAAATAGGTATTTTCTTCGCAGATCTTGAAACTTTTGCAACCGTCGAAGGCAGAGCCGCCTATGCTCTCTACATTCTTTGGAATTTCAACATTGAGAACTCTGCAACCCAAAAATGCACAACGACCGATTTTTTTAAGGCTTTCAGGCAAAATTATTTCTTTTAGTACAAAGCCGTAGCTTTCATCTACATCTGCTCCGCTAAATGCAAAATCTTTTATTTCCTCAATGCCCATAGGAAGCGTAATTTTTTCAATTTTGCAACACGAAAAAGCCTCTTTTCCGATCGTTTTGACTGCGGAAGGGATGGTCACAGTTTCTATACCGCTGTAGTAAAACAAGCGCTCGTTTATTTCTGTCAAATCTCGCGGAAGTTTTATTGATGTGAACTTCTGTTAGAGAACATATACAACTGAATACGGATTTATCTGATGATAAGCACTTGCAACTATCCGAGAAACGGACGGATATATGCAGGTGCTTTTCTTTTTCAAAAAATCAGAACACAGTGTCCAAAATCGGCTATCCGCACGGGCTGTAAGGTAGGGGCAGGTCTGCCCGTCTGTACCTTGAAAACTTCACAGCAGCCGCCAGAGGGATACCTGCCGCAACGGACAGCAGGCGATGATATGAGCCTGCCCATTGCTTAATTCATGCACAGCATTGACAGTGACAACGCCGCTTTGGGAAAGCGTGGAACCGTATGGAATGGCTGTGCTTACATATCCCCGTCCTTGCGGCAGGGATATAAAAATTTTAAGGAGGTCTATTGCCTATGGACAAGTATGCCAAAACCAGACGAAAGCGGAAGGAGGATACCCATGCAAAAGCTGAACATGGTGGACGCAGACACCCTGCTCTATCAGCCGCTTGACAAGCCCCGCTTTGTGGTGGACGGTCTTATCCCCACGGGGCTGATACTGTTCTGCGGCTCACAGAAAATCGGCAAAAGCTGGCTCATGCTGAAACTCTGCTTATGCGTGTCGGCGGGACTGCCATTCTGGGAGATGGAGACACGGGCGGGCGATGTGCTGTACCTGTGTCTTGAGGATACCTTTTTCCGCATACAGGACAGGCTTTTCCGATTGACGGACGAGGCGGACAGCCGCCTGCACTTCGCTGTGGCGAGCTGCAAGCTTACGGACGGGCTGATCGTGCAGTTGGAGGACTATCTGAAGGAGTACCCCGACAGCAGGCTCATTGTGATCGACACCTTGCAGAAAGTACGCACCGCCTCAAAGGACAATGCCTATGCCAGTGATTACGGGGATATTTCCCAGATTAAGGAGTTTGCCGACCGGCATTCCCTTGCGGTCATCGTTGTCCACCATATCCGCAAACAGAACGACAGCGATGTGTTCAACAAGGTATCGGGGACAACAGGGCTGACGGGGAGCGCAGACGCCACCTTTGTACTGGAAAAGGAAACCCGTGCGTCCGATAACGCAAGGCTCTACTGTGTCGGCAGGGATATTGAGTATCAGGAGTTTGTCCTGCGTTTCAGGGAGTGCAGTTGGGAGATGGTGGAGCGAAAAGGTCAGGAGCAGCTTGCGAGGGAAAGCATACCGCCTGTCCTTTTTCGGCTCGTAGAGTTTATGCGGGACAAAGGGAACTGGTGCGGCACAGCCACGGAGCTTCTGGCGGCGATGGCGGAAACGGACACCCCGCCCACGGTCATTACCAAGTGGCTCAACGAATACCGCACGACCTTTTTAGTGTCCCGGCGACGGGAAGTTCTTGAAGTCCAGCCACGCACCCGCCAGCGGAATCGAACCCAGCTGCTTAAAGACGATGGATGGGTTTGCCCCGAACACGGCGCCGATGTAATTGCTGAAGACTTTTTCTGCGCCCATGCTCACGCTGTCGCGCGTGCTTGCCGTGCCGCCCTGCAGCGTCTGCACCAGGTCTTGAATGTACTTCAGACTCTCATCACCCCAGTTGTGGGTGATGATATCCGCCATGGAGTTTTCCCGCTCGCGCCAGTTTAGCAGCGTCTGCCAGTTCCGGGCTGGAATTGCCATGCCCACGAACCGTGCCGTCTGCTCCACATGGCGCTCAAAAGCATCGAAGGCGCCGATGTTATAGCTCGGATTCTTGGAGAATTGGCGGCTCTTCAGATTGCCGACGCCTTCCGCCGTCGCGTCGTAGACGCCCAGCTCGCTCTTGGTGTAGTTGGAGTTGGTATAGATCGGCGTATAATTTTTGCTCACAGCCTTGTCGTACCCGTAGAGAATGTTGGAAACGCGGTTGATCTCCTTCTTGGCAAACACGTTGTAGTATTGCTCCAGTGCCTGTGCAAGCTCCTGCTCTTCCGGTGTTAAGCTGCCGACGATCGCCTTCACGGTTTCCGGTGCCATGCGCACGGTCTTGCCTTGGGCGAAGGCCTCGCGACGCTTGCCCTGGCTGTAGAGCGTTTTGTCGGCGAAAGTACGGCCGCCTTCCATGTGCCGCAGGTTCTCCGTGCTCTTGCTCTCCAGGTACATGTGCACCTTCTGCGTCGGCGTCATCCATACCGTGATCGTGTCCCCGAACTTCGGCGGCTTGCCGACCTCCAGAGCGCCGACCAGCTGCGGAATCTTCACCTCATACCAGATGCCGTCGTCTCCCTGGCCGTCTGCCTTCTTGGCCCAGTCTTCATGCTCCGTCAAGAACTCACGCAGCTGCTTTGTGGCGCTTACCGTGTAGTCGCGGATGTCCCGCTCGCCCTTCTCCAGCTGCTTGGCCATGGAGTACCACGCGCTGTTCGGGTTCCAGCCTGCCATGCGCTGCATCACGTTCATCGGAGAGAGCTGTTCCTGGTTGAACAGGCTGTCCAGCTTCTTTCCCTGGCGTGCCGCTTCGCCTGCCTTCGTCTGTGCGCCAAAGTCCAGCTCTTTCTTGCTGTCCGTGTAGACCTCTGCGAACAGCCGGTTCATGTCGTCGTTGATGACGTTGTTCCGGTTGTAGAACTCCGTCCGCAGTCCGACGGCTGCCTTATACAAATCCTGCAGCGCGTTCAAATCCATGTCCGCGATCTTCTTGTTGTCCAGGCGGTGAACGATCTTTTCCAGCTCTTTCGACGGCAGGAAGTTCGGGTCGTTTGCCTGTGCGTCCTTATACATCTCGGCCAGGTCTTTCCACGTCGCGTCGTACTTCTTGGAATAGCGCATCTCGTTGGCTGCGCTCACTGCGTAGATGTCCAGGTCTCCGAGCACCTCGTCCCAGGTTCCCTGCAGTTCCTCCGGTGCCCGGTACTGGTTCTTGGCCAGCCACTGCAGCGCCTTCAGTGTCTTCTTCTGCTGCTCCTTCAGCTCGCGGTATTCCCGCTGCCTCTGGCTCATCTCCTTGCGCTGCTGCCGTTCCTTC
>OLOW01002078.1_pt1 | contig 13740 bp, 10 predicted proteins | sample 1672801 | NCBI WGS metagenome assembly OLOW01 (sample SAMEA3136725, study PRJEB25190) | human gut metagenome | biome: human gut; feature: human-associated habitat; material: faeces | place: Austria | collected 2013 | reverse complement strand
CATCACTAATCACGTTTATTGTTGACCTCAATCACTCTTTTATTATATATGGTCAATCCTGAACATAATTATAGTTGACCGCAAATACTCTTTTACTATATATGATCATTTTTGATTCTCCGAATAGATATGGCACAGTCAAGCTATACAGCAACTGTCTTTACAAAATGAATTTTATTAAACTCTGTCAAATATTAATAACCTGCATACGTATTCTCTCTCATATGTACAGCAATTGCCGTCCAGCTGTTTTTGCCACAAATTCCATCAGCCAACTGATTCGTATTCTTCTGAAATGTACGAAGCGCATTTTCTGTTTCTGTTCCGAAAATACCATCTGCCTGCACCTGTAAAAATACCTGCAGCATCTTTACAGCTGTACCCGTACATCCTCTGGATAATTCAGGAAAGATGACTCGCAGTTCTTCTGTCAGCGTTATTTCCTTTCCTCCTGAAGGTGAATTCTCTTTTTCCTTTCCCTGAATCAGCTTTTTAAAACGGTTCCAGTCATTTTTTGCACGGATAGCGGAAGGACAGTTTTTGGCGCATACATCATAGTGCTGTACTACTCTGTCTGCCGGAATATTCAATTCCGACATAAGCTGTCTGCACACCTCTGCTGTATTTGCAAATGCCTTATCATAATCAAAACCGGCCTGCACACACATTTCAATTCCTACAGAATTACGGTTATTCACTGTTCCAAATAATCTTCCTCCATAATTCACCCCTACATGCCATGCGCCTCTGCTATATGGCATTGCCTGATATGCTGATTTATCATCCACATACACATGAGCTGAATATCCATCAAAATTCCCATGATACTGTGCCATTGCATGAGCCCTGGCATCTGCACCTGTGCTGTAATTGTCCGTATTGTGGATTACAATATATCTTGGTATTTGTCCCGAATAACTGTTTCTTTCTGATATATACTGCTGATTTATATTCATAATCTGCTCCTTTCTGCTGAAATCATATATCTTTTCTAAGTCTGTTTTTCTATCGTATTTTGTGAATGTCGTTTCAGTACATCAATTGCCTGGCAAATGCTTTCCGGAAGAGGCAGACCCATCAGTCCCGCATTCTCTATGATAGAAAGACCTTCATTTGCAATAAATCCAATGCATACCGCATCTCTCAGATATTCTGTCCCCATCAATGCATCCAGACGGGCAGCAATGAGAACATACAACAATGTCATGCCTTTTCTGCACAAACCTTTCCATCCAGCTCTGCTTTCCAGTGCACCATTTTCAGATTTCGGACTTTTTCCAAATACTGCCGGAAGAAGGATTCCCCCTGTAAACCAGTCGATTGCCATAAACAAAAGCAATGTCTGCAGGAATTTATCCCAACCTCCAAAACACACTGCCAGAGTACTTCCGGCAAGACCAATTAATGTAATTATTCTGTATTTCATAGTTTTTCACCTCTTTTTTCTTAAAAATGGGTACAAAAAAAACGGTCGGTGGGGGAATGCCAACCGTTCTCTTCATAATCAACTTTATTCATCTTTAACTTTGTTCCTGTCAAACAATCATAATATCACTTTCGTTCCAGTCTATAGATATCTCTTCGCCATCTAAGTGAATCACATAATTTTTTGATTTTTCTTTTCCAAGATAGCCATTATAACTTATCTGTTCTCCATTTTTATTTACAAATTCTTTTTTTGTAAAAATTGTATTTTGTGTATCTGATATCTGGAAATCTTTATTATCTTTCTTTCCACAAATAACACTGATATACAGTTCTCCGGTTATCGTACATTCTCGCACAACAATTGTATTATCTTTCTTAAAATCAGCCCTATTATAAAGACATTTTATCTCAGAATGTGATGTACATTTCCACCCTCCTTCTTCTTTATAAATTATTTTACTATTCATTTGTCTATCTTCAAGATATAATACCTCTATGGAATCTTCACCATATATTTCATCTATTTTATTTTTTTCAATTCCATAATACTTTTCTGCCTGATCTGCTGTTGAAAAACTCACATATGCATTTTCTATTTCGCAAAACGACATTACAATTAGAAATACCGTACATAATATCGCCCATGTTATAATCCACTTTGACGCAAGCTTTTTCATTTTCTTCATGATTGCCAGGCCTAAACAAAAGACAATACTATAAATAAATATACGTACATTATTATATGTAATCCCTGCCTGAAATTTACTCTCTCCCGGGTGAATTCGATGATAATTAGTTCCAGTTACCATAGCATAGAATATAAGGTTTATCAAAAACATAATTAACGTTTTTAACGATATTTTTCCTTTTTGTTTCTTTTGTCTGTATATCCTTATACAAGTACAAATCATGAAAACAAATAGTAACAGTTCAGCAATATTTAGTATTTGTATATCCATATTTCTGTTCTCCTTAATTCTAATTTGAACCGCCAGACATATTTCGCTTTCATTTTCTCAATTACTCACCGACTTTTGCCGTAACATAATACCAGCCTTTTTCTTTCTCAGACAAATTAATTTCATATTCTATTCCTCCATATTCTTTTACCATCTGAATCACATCTGTCCGACTGTCATCATTACTATAGGCAAATAAAGAAAATCCACTGTCCAAAAAGCCTTGTGTATACCAGAATCCCACTGTATAACTGCCATTATTTTTCCGGACTACAGCTTCTCCACCTGAAGAACATTTTTTATAATCTTCTGGTAGTTCGATTAATTCCATATCTTTCCTTATTTTTATCTGGTTATTCTGTACCATCTGAACAATTTCAGTCCTTTTTTCCTTATATACCTGAAAGTTTAATTTTTTTATTCCATCATTAAACAAAAATGCCAGATATATTCCAAATAGAAAAACTGGTATTGCCGCAAACCAAAATACACGAATCTTTCTCAAACAGCAAAAACTCCGTATGATATATATAAAAGTTAAAATAAATGATGCAAAAATAACATACCAAAATCCCCTGAAAAAAAGTTCTTCGAAATACCAGATTGTAATAAAATTTGCAGTTATCACAGCTATGCATTGTAATATAATTAATTTTAATTTTTTTCTCTCATCCTTCATTCCCGATTCTCCAGCCAAATACCAATTCTTATACTTCGCCATAATCACGCTCTTTTTTATTATATTGTAACCATACTCTTATTTTCCCTTAAAAGCTGCTATAAAAAGAACGGTCGGTGGGGGAATACCAACCGTTCTTTACATCTCTAGTTATTTTTCTTATGTTCTTTTCGGATGCGAACTATTTCATCATATACTTTCTGCTTTCCTTTCTGTTTTCTCTCTTTTCGAAGATTTTCTCCCTCCTCTACTTCAACGCCCCATTCAGATAATTGCTCAAGTATTTTTTCGGATGGTTTCTTAAATACATCACTTCTATCCAAATGATTTTTAATAATATATTTAATCTTTGCACTTTTATCACAAAAAACAATACAAAAACAATCTAATCGAGAACTCCGCACATAATTCGAATAAAGTTCATAACTGGAATATACCTTCCCTTTTTTTCCTCTTTTTTTTTCAGAAAAAACAATTCCATCCACCCTTGTCGCATACTGTCCTCCAGAACTCCAACAATCTTTTCGTATAATTTCCAATTCATTCCATTTATATGATTTTTTCCTAAACAATGCAATTACTTCGCACCCATCTTCTGTCAGAATAACGCTTTTTAATGTAATAAGCGCTGATGGCAACATTATTATTATAAAGCTTACACCCATAATAATACCTATGCTCTCTTTTGTATAAAACCACATTCCCCATGCCAAAAATTCTACTATAGCAAATAACAAAAGCACTTCCGAATTTGTTTGTTTTATTCTCATTTTATTGCTTCTCATATACCAATCATCTCCCCGTTTTCTACTCTGCTCACCCTCTAGTTCTTTATATAACTTATCTAAACGCCTTTTTCTGATACAGCCAAATTCCAGTACATCGAATAAATAAGTAACTGACTCAAGACTTGCCTGATTTTTCATTTGCTGCGTTGTCGTCGGTCGCCGTAGCCACCGCTACGCCTCCTTCCTCCGCCTTGAAATAAAAAAATTTATCCTGCAAGATTGTTTCAAGAATCAACTTGTCGGCACACTGGTTATTATCTATTGCTTTTCGCATTATAAGTAGTCAGAGAATTTTCCTATTTTCATACAAATTATTTTTAAATACACTTATTCAATCCATTTTTAGGTATATTCAACTATATACATAATAAATCAATCCTGTACTCGACTGAAATATTTTAAATATACTTGTTTTTCCTGTTCTTGGATTGTAACGCTTTCCACCGCCTATACATCTACTGGTTGCTGATTTATATGGATGAAGTGTATCTGTTCTGGAATACTGATTATATTGATGTGTTTGCACTATTCCTGCATTTGTACTTGAAGAAACTAAATTCCCACCGGTTCCATATACAGCATTAAATGTATTTTCTGGAATTCGTGGCAAATCTTTTCCTCCTATAGCCCCAGCTAAACTTCCTATCCCTGCAGTTCCAACAAAAGCTGTTGCTGAATTAATCGCTATTTCAAGCATCGTTCCTCCATTATTCCAAGCCGACCAGCCAGCATAAATAGCACTAGCAATTCCACCCCACACAGCACTGCGAGATGCTATAGCTCCTGAAAAAGCAGCAGCAGCAATGTCCCATCCTGTATACGATTGACCAGTTACTTTTGCTGCAATTCCACAGGATACTACATTCATCGCTGCTCCTATAACAACTTCAGTCCAAAATCTTCCTGTTGGATCTTCTCTGCTATATGGATTATTGTCACAATATACATATAGATTTTTAAAAGATCTGTCCTTTGGTGATGCTACTGTATATTTTATTTCGTCTGTACAAATAAATCTCTTCAGAGCCGGAACATAATATCTACTTTTCAGATAATACATACCTGTTTCATTATCATAATAATATCCCTTATAGCGGAATGGATTCTGAACACCTACTGTGTCTGCCAGCTCACCAGTAACAGCTACCACTTTTCCCCAGCTGTCATAAGTATATTTTACTACCACTTTTCCATCTGCGTCAACAAGGGCAATGATGTCACCCTGTACATTTCGTACATAAAAATAGGTGATTCCCCTGATAGTAACAGAAATCAGATTTGCCTGGGAGTCATAACAGTACCAGATGATTCTTCCGTCAGTTTTCTCAGAAAGGAGAAGATCTCCTGCCCACTGATATTCAGTCACTGTATTGTCTACTGTTTTTTTCACTCTGGCTCCTGTATGATCATAAAGATATTTAATGCTCTTTCCATTTTCTACACCAGAAAGCCTGCGTCCCTGTGTCCAGGTATAAGTTGTTCCTCCTCTGGTAAGCATATTTCCAATGGCATCATAAGTCATTGCTGTGCCATCCCAGCTCAGGAGTTTATCCTTCCATGCACTGTCATAAATTCCTGTCATTGTCTTCACAGGTGTATCAGGAAGGGTTTCCGCAGTCATAAATGCGTACTCTTTTTCTACTGTCAGATTACCACCCAGATCATAGGCATAAGTGATGGTTTTGTTTAACTGATGATTATTTTCCCGGATCAACTGGTTTAATTCATCATATCGAAATGTACTCTCACCCGCAGAATCCTTGATACTTATGATATTTCCGTTTGCATCATATGTATAGTTTAAGGTTTCAGAACCATTCTTAATTGTTTTAGGAAGACTGTAACGGTTCTCCCCATTGTCAATGTAAGTATATGCTGATATATAAGGAGATGTTGTATTCCAGGTACGCCTGGACACTCTGCCGAACTTGTCATACTCTGTAGTTCTTTCACAGGTCTTTGCACATTTGGTCTTTGTTTCTCTGCTGTCCTTGTCATAGGTATATACTGTTTTCATTGTATGTGTTCCGCAGGTATGTACCATTGACTCCATACAGTTATTTGCATCATAGGCATATTCATAAGTGCTCCCCAGCTCATCTCTTACTCTCACCAGACGATCCAGGAAATCATAAAACAGATAGTATGTCTTTTCTGCTTCATATGATTTTACTGCATAAATATTTCCCTGTTTATCATAAGCATATCTGTAAAGATTCTGTTCTTTGCTGTCTGCCGCATCTTTGAAATAAACCATATGAATCCGATTCTGTTTATCATATTCATAACGAATATATGCACCATTTCCATAGCATACTTTTAACAGATTTCCATTTCCATCCTCATATTCATATCTTACTGCCTGTTTCCCGGCTACAGACACATCACTGACATTTCCGAAAGCATCATAGTTAAAAGCATAAGCAAAACCATTATGAACAATTCCTGTCAGATTGTCATCCGTATAAGAATAATTATTTCTGACTGTTTCTCTATTTCCATTTACAGTTACTGTCTGTGCAGCTGAAAGAAGACGTTCCATGTCATCATAGGTATAACTGATCTTATTCCCCTTTGCATCCTGGAATGCCGTCATCAGATCTCTGGTCATATCCCATGTATAATGAACCGTATTTTCTCCTGCATCTGTCACTGATTTCACATGATTCTTATCTGATGTCATAACTCTGGTAATCCAGGTACCTGTCTCCGGAACTTTCGGATCAACACATCCGCTTTTCAGGACATTGCCCGCTGAATCATAGGTAAAACGATATACCACATTCTGTGCAGATGTCCCCTTAACTACATTACGTGTTGTTTCTTCATTGTCATACTCATACTTGAAAGAATTACCTTTCGCATCTGTAATACCTGTCATATCAGACTTACTGTTATACTCAAACTTCGTTACCTGTTCCTGCAAATCTTTAACTGAAATGAGGTTATTTTCATCATCATAAGTATAACTGCATCCAAAATTTTCTTTATATAATGCCAGCCCATCGAAATATGCCATATTTGCATTATGACAGTATGTGTAGGCAACCTCAATACTGGTATAATCTTTCTTTGCTACATAGACGTCGCTGAGGAACTGCCAGTCCATGATGTCCGGACTAAAATTTGTATAATGTATATCTGCCTTCCCATCTGTGCCGATAAATCTTACCTCAGTACCAAAACGCCTCTTTTTATCATTATCTGTCTCAGGCAGAGATGTTCCCATTCCCCAGGCATTCACCATATAGGTATCACCTTTTTTTCCGGTAATGTCCAGAATCTTCACCAGTTTTTTATCTTTGTCCGGCTCACCGACAAAATGATAAACAGATTCATCCAGACCTGCTACCGACTCTTCTATTTTGTCACGGCTCTTTCGTACAGACAACGGAGCTGTTTTTATCTGCAGATTTGACATTGGAACATAATAAAATTTACTGCCTCTTCTGATCACTCCCCATTCTTTTCCATCAGAATCAACTGAAGTTCCTCTGATTGCCATACGGGTTCCGACTGTGAGGCTTCCCGCTGCTGCTCCTGATGTACTCCTGGAAGAATAATAGCTGCCGTCCTTTTTTACTTCTACTTTCGCGATATTCCTGCACAGACGTACAATGGCAGAAACCGGCATATAACCGAAAAAGCGATTGCCATCAATCTGCAGTCCCATATAATACCATTTATTTCCATCCGTTCCATCTACAGTTTTTACAAGAGCAGCACAAACTCCTGCATCAATTCCTTCCTGTACTCTGGCACTGGTTTTATCTGCACTTTTATATAAAATGGAGTTTCCTGCTGCTACGAATGCTGAATTTGTTCCTTCATGTCCTCCCAGATATGGAATCGCCTGACCTGTTGAGACATATCCCTCTTTGCCATCTGCTGTCTTTGCATAGTACCAGTTTCTTCCATTCTTCTCGACAGTAATGTATCCGGAAAGTAACTGATGTTTCGTCAGACTGGACAGAACTTCTCCCGTATCTGATGGGGTTTTCCTTAAAACTCCCTGCGAAGATGCAGTTACCAGAAGCTGACTTTTAATCGGAATATTATCTTCGATTCCAACTTCTGAAAGACCATCCGTGTTGCTTTCATTTTTCTCAAATCCTTCTGTAGTTCCAAGGTGGAAATCCCCATTATCAATCAGGTTACATCTGTTAGCGGACGTTCCTGTTTCAAGCTGTGCCATATCACCATACATTACACCTTTGGCATGCCACATAACCATATAAACCTTAACAACAGTATCACTGCTGTCTTCCGGAACAGTAAATGTATTAGTCAGGCGTACAAAACCTTCTGTTGTCTTTTTGATAATTTCACTGTCTTTCAGCTGCTGTACCCCATCTTTGTCCATATAGCGGACTCTCAGAATTGCACCTCCATCTTCTGCAGTCTCACTGACAGATGCTTTTACATACATGGATGCGGTATAGGTTATTCCCTTTTTCACTTTAACATTTTGTGCCCAGTATGCATATCCACTCACGGAAGTGCATTCTGCCTTCAGTGAACGATTTCCCATCATGCATTCAGCTGCTATTGTATTGATTTCTGTATTTCCGGCACCTTCCGGAGAAATCTTTGATGTCCAAGGAGTATTTTCAGCCTGCACTACTGGATCTTTCAGCAGCTGCACTACATTGTCCTGTAACTTGGTAGCATTCTCAAGACGGTTTACATGATTTCCGTCAACATTATATTTACAGCTTACAGCATGCCCAAAACCATCATGTACATGAAGCAGATTTCCATTATTATCAAATCGGTAAATCTCTTTTCGCCCTTTGTTATCTGTAAATTTTGTACTGTTATATCCATACGTCATAGTAAGGCTTTTACCTTTTGTTCCATCTCCATACTCTGCGATAGATTTTACACGATGAGGTTCCTCTGTATAATACCCGTATTTTACCTGATATCCATTAATATTCTCTGCACTGGCAAGCATTCCATTACTGTCATATGTGTAAAATACTTTTTTGCCATCTATATCTGTTACCGTGGTAAGCCTTCCTGCGGTATGGGCAAAAGTCTTCTTATTGCCCGATGGTGATACTGCCTGAATCAGGTTTGCTTCTTCTCCATCGCTTCCCAGAGAATAATTTAGTGTAATAATTCGCCCGGCTCCATCTGTAATATTTTTTACACGATTATTCACATATGAAACCGTTAATTTATTTCCGTTTTTATCTTTTACCGCAATCAAATATCCAGACTCATTAAACACCATACTATTTCCGTCTTTATTCTGTATTGTGTAAGGTTCTTCTGATTTTAAGTTTCGGATCAGGGTCAGATCCAGCCCTGTTTCATCTTTCCACTCTTTAACCGTATTGCCATCCTTTTCTACTTCTTTTTCCACAAAATAATGAACTGTACCATCTGCATCTGTATGAGCATAATAAACATTCCCCGCTATTGATTTTTTATGGATAATCTGATGGAAATTTAAACGAAATCCTTTTCCATATCCAATATTGGTATCCTTATCATTTGTGTTATAAACCAACGATACCTCTGCCGGCATTCTGCTTCCTGATGTTTCCATGACACGATGTTCCAGAATCAGATTTCCGTTATAATCGTTTACATGGACAGTCCCTGCACGTCCGATATTCTGACTATGATACGTCCAGTAATCTTCAAGTCCGGAATAGTTTACATAAGAAATTTCAATTTTGGGTCTGTAATCACTGAGTGAAGAATCCCAGTCTGATGACATCAGCTGTACGGAACCTGATAATTCGTCAATTTCTTTCAGCATCAGCCCATTATTACTGCCATCTCTGTACCACTCCTTTACCATTCTGGTAATATCCATCACAACATATTTGATTTTATCAGCAGTAAACTTGCATAAATCCTGAACTGTTTCTTCATAAATTGGTTTATTATCCCAGTTAATGGTTTTTGATTCCCAGCTCTGAATCACTTTATGTACAGCAATTGTTTTCTCTGCACCATTCTCTCCCAGCGATACCATTACAAGACGTGCATTTACAATCATGTCTCCTGTCTTAATCTCAGGCAACTGGAATTTCAGAAAACTTCTTCTGATTTCGTTTCCTCCTTTTAACCAGAGATTTTCATTGTTATAATAATTGTCTGTATTATTTTTAGATGAAATATAAGCATCTTCAATATCTGTCGCTGCTTTGGAAGTAGTTGTCACAGGATCAATCACTACCGGAAACTTCCTGCTCGCTTCATTTAACCAGTTTCTATCAGGAGTAAATGTAACTCTGCACTTACCATCAGCAGTCATCTCAGCTGACACCTCAATACTTTCTGATTTTGATCCTGAAAAATCTCTCATATATGGAGCCTGAACCCTAAAAATTTCGTTTTGACCTTCATCAAAGAAGAGTACTTCTTTCTCCCTCAACTCAGGTACAAGTCCTTCTGTCTGATAAAGATATGTATATGATTTTGCAGCTTCCTTTCTAAGCAATACCATATCTTCTTTCATACGCATTCCCTTTACACGACAGCGCAGTTCCATTCCCTCCAGAATTTCAGGATAACAAACGGTATTATCTTTCTGTTTTACAGCTTCTACCGTATTACAGTTTTCTACGCCCCATGAAATACTGCCATACTGATCTTTAATCCTCATCATATTATCTTCTGATGTTTTTTTGGCGAAAAATGCCCCAAAAGTTCCCTTCCTGTTTGTGAAACCTTCTTCTGAAACAAGATTTGTTTTTTGTGCATAAACACTTGTTTCATATGACTCTTCCAGCTTATTATCCATTTCCTTCCAGGTTCCATCTGTATCCTTATAATGTACAGGAGCAAGATAAATCTCTGCTGTACAGGAATGGTCCTGATTTTCAAATACTTTTGTATTGATACTTCGTTTCTCTATAAGTTCTTTTCGATTCATATTTACTGTCCTCACTTTCATTTTCTTTTCCAGCCTGCAGTGCTGAAATATTTCGAGCTCGTTTACAGTTACGATTTTATCGAACATTTGTTCTATTTTCCATAGCAAATATGTAAATTTTCCACATTATAGTTAAATGAATTTTTAAATTCTACCTTGCAAGAGTAAATTCTATACCTGTAGAAATTACTTCTGCATGGATTTTTCCTTCTTCTTTTTATAAAATACTACTGCAGATGATCCCCTGCCTGTGCAGAAGGAGGATAAAATGAATACAGGAAGACCAAAAGGCAACCAAAAACATCTTGACTTATCTGCACGTATTATAATCGAACAGCATTTAAATAACGGTGATTCATTTAGAAGTATTGCAATAGAATTAAGCAAGGATCCAAGTACCATATCCAAAGAAATCAGACGTCATTCCATTATCAGGGAAAGAAGCGCAGATGCATTTGCCCCTATTCCCTGTGCAAACAATTATGATAGTTCAAAGCCGCGGACAAATATATGCAATGTCATGCATATGTGCGGTGATAATGAATGTCGGCGCAAATGTGTCCTCTGCAGAAAATTCAGATGCAGCGATGTCTGTAAATTTTATAAACCAAGAGAATGTGAAAAATTAAATAAACCTCCTTATGTGTGCAATGGATGCAGCAAGAGAACGAATTGCATGATGGACAAAAAGATCTATTCTTCAAAATACGCCCAGGACTCCTATGAAGCCCTTAGGACTACCAGCAGAGAAGGGATCAACCAGACACCGGAAAGTATACAGAAACTGGACAACCTGTTGTCACCGCTTCTCAAAAAAGGACAGTCCATTGCCCACATCTACGCATCTCATGCTGATGAGATCGCCTGTTCCAGAAGAACCATATACTCTTATATAGACCGTGGCGTTTTTCAAGCCAGAAACATAGATCTGCGCCGTAAAGTGGTATACAAGCAGAGAAAAAGAAAAACCACTACCAGCCTTAAAGACAGAAGTTTTCGAAAAGGCCGGAGCTATAAAGAATTCCTGGAATATATCGCAGCGAACAAATCTGTTTATGTAGTCGAAATGGATACTGTTGAAGGAGCAAAAGGTACCAGTCCCTGCTTTCTGACTATGTTCTTTCGAAACTGTAGCCTTATGCTTATGTTTCTTTTAGAAGAACAGACCCAGAAAGAAGTAACTAGGATTTTTGATCATTTAACAGAGTTACTTGGAATTGAACTGTTTCAGAAACTTTTCGAAGTAATACTTACAGACAACGGGCATGAATTTCACGTCTTCATAACTCAGGAATTAAGATGAAAAAAGTGAAATTTAAAGCAATAGCTTACCACCTTCACCATCCTTTGAATTCAAGAAACTGTGAAGAAAAGAATATGGAAATTTCCAATCTTGCACTCAACAAAAAAATAATACGAGCAAAGAATGGATACGACAGCCTATAGCCGTACTTCAAAAGTCAGTATAATCGTTCCAATGTATAATGCAGCCTCTTTTCTAAAAGAGACTTTAGACAGTATTCTTAATCAAACTTTCACAGACTTTGAGCTAATACTTATTGATGACTGTTCAAAAGACAATACTTTAGAAATAGCTAATTCTTTCTCCGATCCTCGTATTTACATTGTTAAAAACGAGAAGAATTTAGGAGCCGGAGGTACCCGGAATAAAGGTATTAAACTCGCACAATCAACCTATATTGCATTCTGTGATGCGGATGACATTATGTTTCCCAATAGATTAGAAGAGCAATACAACTTTATGGAGCAGCATCCGGACATTGATATCTGTGGTAGTTTTGTGAATTTAATCAACCAACAAGGTGACATAACAGGTAAATTTACATTTCCGGTAAAACATGATAAAATAGCTGTTGAGATGTTCTTGCGCTGTGCATTTCAACAATCCACAGCTTTCATTCGCCGCCAGTCTTTTAAGCAATCCGGGCTTGAATATAAAGAAAATCACTATGCAGAGGATTATGATTTGTGGGCCAATGCCATAAAAAAACTGAAATTCCATGTTATTCCCCATTTCCTGATGTACTACAAGATCTCTGATTCGCAGATATCCTCCATATCTTTTGATAAACAGCAAAGAGATGCCTACCTGGTTTACAAACAAATGATGGAGGATTTAGGAGTTCGTTACAATGAACATATTATTGAACTTCATTACGAGTTGGCACATCGCAAGAGAAAAACATTCCCGGAAGAATGGATAAAAGAATATGAAACTTTCTGCAGAGAATGCCTTTTGAGAAATAAATCAGTAAAACTCTACAAAGACAAGCTCTGGAGACAAGCTATGATACATAATTATAAAAAGTCTCAATATTTATTGCATAATAAAATAGTAGCAACTATCAAGGCATTTTTTAAATTCAAACTCCTCAAATAATGGATATCAAAATTTCTATTATCATACCAGCTTACAATGCACAAAAGTATATTGAGAGATGTCTCCTGTCATTGTCTGTACAAGACATGCCAACTAATAATTATGAAGCGATTGTGATCAATGATGGTTCTACAGACAACACTCAAAGCCTTTTAGATGTATTATGTAAACAATACTCATTTGTCCGTTATGTATCTACCCCCAACAGCGGGCTTAGTGCATCCCGAAACAGAGGTGTAAAAGAAGCAACAGGAGAATATCTCTTATTCTTAGATGCAGATGATAGCATTATACCCAACTGTTTAAAGGAAATTTATAAGGAGATGTCCGGAAATCAACTGGATATGATGTTAATGAACTACCAATATATACTTCCCAACGGAACTCAACGGAAGGGCGGATATCATATTGATAAGAATGACGAAAAAATTGTCTCCGGCAAACAGTTTCTAATCAGAGAAAATTATCCGCCGATGATTCCATTGTATGCATATCGTCGCTCCTTCATTATCGAGAACAACCTCTCTTTCCTTTCTATCGGACATGAAGATGAGGAGTTCACTCCCAAAGCTATGGCGAATGTACAGTTA